>Ga0105046_10018506_pt1 | contig 10597 bp, 9 predicted proteins | sample MAT03_FD_78385 | JGI IMG/M metagenome (GOLD analysis project Ga0105046, IMG submission 78385) | Freshwater microbial communities from Lake Fryxell liftoff mats and glacier meltwater in Antarctica - MAT-03 (megahit assembly) | ecosystem: Environmental > Aquatic > Freshwater > Ice > Liftoff...
CCCCGCTAGCTGCGTTGCCGGGGGCCCACCGGTCCTCAGCGTACAGGAAGTACGCTTCCGGCCGGTCCCCCCCGGCGCCTTGCTATCGGGTCGCTCGCGACGTTTCCCAGCGCCCTCCTAGGTACGGCCGAGATCTTCGGCGACGCGATCGAGCACGCCATTGACGAACGAGGCCGACTCGCTTGCGCCGTAGGACTTGCCGAGCTCCACCGCCTCATCGATCACGACGGCGCGTGGGGCCTTGTCGTCGGTGAGTAGCTCCCAGGTGCCGATGCGCAGGACGGTGCGATCGACCCGAGCCATGCGCTCGAGTCGCCAATGCGCGCTCGCCTTGCGGATCGCGGCGTCGACGTCGCGCAGACGGCGGGTGACGCCGAGGACCAGCGCTTCGGCGTAGGTCTGCGCCTCGGGCTCGGCGACGGACAGCGTGCCTTCGAGATCGGCGCCGCCGTCGGCGCGCGAGCGCCAGTACGCCTCGAGCTGGCGCCTGGCGTGCTGCTCCTCGTCGCCGACAGCGGCCGGCGTGGCGTCGGTCGCGAACAGGACGTGCAGGGCGGCCTCGCGCGCGGCGCTGCGGGCGCCGCGACGCGCCGGCGTCGCTTCTGCAGGCTTGGCGGTCAGAAGCCTGCTCCGCGCAGCGATGCGTCGAGGCTGATCATCTCGATCGCGCTGACTGCGGCCTCCCAGCCCTTGTTGCCCGCCTTCGTGCCGGCCCGTTCGATCGCTTGCTCGATGGTGTCGGTGGTGAGAATGCCCATTGCGATCGGTATGCCGCTGTCGAGCGACACCATGGCAATGCCCTTGGTGACCTCGCTCGCGACGTAGTCGAAGTGTGGCGTCGAGCCGCGGATGACCGCGCCGAGCGCGACGATCGCCGCCGGGGCCTTGTCGCTCTTGCCGAGGCGCGCCACCGCCGACGGAATCTCCCAGGCGCCCGGGACCCGCACGATGAACACCTCGGCGTCTTCGCCGCCATGACGCGCGATCGCGTCGAGCGCGCCCTCGACCAGGCGATCGACGATGAAATGATTGAAGCGGCTCGCGACGACCGCGATCCGCACGGCCGGCGGCAGAACCAGCCGACCTTCGATGATCTTCACGCTCACGACGCCTCCGTCCGTGACCCTACTGATTTCGCGTTCCGGGCTCGCTGCGGCCGGGGGCCGGTACGAGAGGGACGCGCTCGACGACCGTCAGGCCGAAGCCTTCCAGACCGGCAATCTTCGTGGCTCGGTTCGTGAGCAGGCGCAACTGGCTCACGCCGAGATCGGCGAGAACCTGCGCTCCGAGCCCGAATTCGCGCAGCGTTCGCTCGCGCACGGGGCGGGGGAGGGCCTTGTCGGTCTTGTCCTCGAGTGACTCGAGCTCGTCACGCAGGTCGCCGCGCGCTGGGAGGTAGACGATGACGCCGCTCCCCTCTCGCTCGATCGCGCGGATCGCCTGGCGCAAGTTGGAGCCGCCGTCGACCGCGCTCGAGGTGAAGACATCGCCGATGGTGGAGCCGGTGTGGACGCGGCACAGCACCGCCTCCTCGCGCGCCACGTCACCGCGGACAAGGGCGAGGAACTGTCGACCCTCGCCGATGACCTCGTAGGCGATCGCCTTCCAGGTGGTGCCGGTGAGGTCGAGCTTGATGTCGCGCTCGGAGGCGCGGCGCACCAGGCGCTCGGTCTGCAACCGGTACTGGATGAGGTCGGCGATGGTGACGATCGTCAGCTTGTGTTCGGCGGCGAACGTCTCGAGATCCGGCATTCGCGCCATGGTCCCGTCGTCGTTCATGATTTCGCAGATGACGCCCGACGGGTGCAGGCCCGCGAGGCGCGCCAGATCGACCGAGCCCTCGGTCTGGCCGGTGCGCACCAGGACGCCTCCCCGCCGCGCGCGCAGAGGAAAGATGTGCCCCGGCGTCACGACGTCGTGGGGCGACGCATTGTCCGCAACGGCGACGCGGATGGTGTGCGATCGATCGGCCGCGCTGATGCCCGTGCTGACGCCGTCGCGCGCCTCGATGCTGACCGTGAACGCGGTGCCGAGGGGCGGTCCGCCGCGCCCCGGCGTCGTCATCATCGGCAGGCCCAGCTTGTCGACCTGCTCCTCCTCGATGGGGAGGCAAATGAGGCCGCGGCCCCACTTGGCCATGAAGTTGATGGCCTCGGGCGTGACCTTCTCGGCGGCCATCGTGAGATCGCCCTCGTTTTCGCGATCCTCGTCGTCGACCAGGATGACCATCCGGCCCTGGCGTATCTCCTCGATGGCCCCGTGGACGCGGTCGATCACCGCAGCATCCACATGGTGGAGGCGCGTGGCCGGCGCAGTCGCCACGGCCTGTGCCGGTCCGTCAGCGTTCGACCTGTTCACGATCCCGAGCTCGTCATGGCGCTTTTCGTCTCCTCACGCGAAGCCCCCTTCGCGGAGCTTGCGCAGGATGCGCTCGTCGCGCTCCTCGTCGCCTGCTCCGCTGCTTTTCCAAGGCGACTGGGGGCTTTGTGCGCGTCCATCGTGGTGCTTGTCGCCTGCCGGGTGCGGATGGGCCACAGAACCAACTGCGAGCTGACGCGCCACGTAGCGCGCGAGGACGTCCACTTCAACGTTCACCGTGTCGCCGGGACGCAGCGAGCCCAGCTTGGTCGACCCCACCGTGTGGGGAACCAGCACCAGATCCACCAGTACCCCGTCCGGCCGATCGTCGACGCCGTTGAGGGTGAGGCTCACACCATCGAGGGCGATGGAGCCCTTGGCGGCGACGTAAGGCGCAAGCTCGCGCTCCAGGTAAAGCTCGAGGCGCCACGCTTCGCCGAGCGGTCGCACCTCCGTGACTCTTCCAGGGCCGTCGACGTGGCCGCCAACGATGTGCCCACCCATGCGCCCCCCGAGGGGCGTCGCGCGCTCCAGATGGACGCGATGGCCCGCGGCACGTGCGCCGAGCGTGCTGCGCGCCAGCGTCTCGACCGAGGCGTCGGCTTCGAAGCCGGACGCCACGATCTGGTCGACGGTCAGGCACACCCCGTCGACGGCGACCGACTCGCCGAGGGTCAGCGGGCCGAGGTGCGTCGCGATCGTGATGCGCGCGCTGGGGCCTCGTCGCTCGATCCGCGCGATGCGGCCGATCTCCTCGACGAGGCCGGTGAACATGCGCGGGTTAGCCCACGCTCAGACGCCTTCGCCTTTGCGACGGGCGGTGAGGAGCTTCTCGATGAGGCCTTGCGAATACTTGGACAGCTCGGTGAAGACCACGCCCATGCCGGGCGGGTCATCGTGCACGCGCACGACTTCGCCGATGCCCTCGACGGTCTCGATGTCCTCCATGATCACGGAGAACATCAGGTTGACCTGCGTGCCGATGGGCAGTGGCGTCTTGGAGCGAACGAAGACGCCGGTGCGCGAGATGTTCGTGACGTACTCGGCGATAAACGCGTCGTAGGACTCGAACTCCTTGTTGATGGTGACGCGCTCGTCGCGTCGCCCGGCATCGTCGTCATCGGGAGAAGTCGCGCCCGAAGCGGCGTCTTTCGGCTCGTCGCCCATGCTCACCTGCCCTGGATGTCGAACTGTTCGAGGTGGTAGTCCTTGCGCGGGACCAGCTCGATGCGGCGGTGGTAGCGCTTCTCTGCCTCGATGACGGCGGCTCGCTCCTCGTGTTTGAGGAGGTCGACCACCGCGGGGTGCGCTGCCACCATGACGACATAGCCGCGCAGGCTGGGCGCCTCGCGCTTGATCTGGCGAAGGATCTCGTAGCCGATGGTCTGCTTCGACTGCAGATTGCCCGTGCCGTCGCAGTAGAAGCACGGCTCGTTCATCGTCCGCGAGAGGCTCTCTCGCGTGCGCTTGCGGGTCATCTCGATGAGGCCGAGGTCGCTGATGCGGTTGAGCGTGGTCTTGGCCTTGTCCTTGGCGAGCAGGTCCTCGAGCCTCCGGCGAACCTTCTCTCGGTTGTTCGCCTTTTCCATGTCGATGAGGTCGAGGATGATGAGCCCACCGAGGTTGCGGAAGCGCAGCTGGTAGGCGATCTCCTGCACGGCCTCGAGGTTGGTCTTGAGGATCGTGTCCTCGAGATCGGTCGAGCCCTTGCCGACGAAGCGACCGGTGTTGACGTCGATCGCGGTGAGCGCCTCGGCCTGGTCGATGACGAGGTGGCCGCCCGAGTCGAGAGGCACCTTGCGCGAAAGCGCCCGACCGATCTCCTCCTCGATGCCGTACTCGTCGAAGATGGGCTCCGAGCCCTCGTAGAGCTCGACCGCGTCGGCGCGCTCGGGCATGAACATCTCGAGAAAGCGCTTGAGCCGAGCGAACTGCTCGGCGTCGTCGATGACGATCTTCTCGATGTCGTCGGTGAAGAGATCGCGCGCGGTGCGCAGGACGATGTCGAGCTCGGTGTAGAGGCACTCCGGCGCGCGGTTCGTGGTCTCGCGCTTCTTGATGACCTCGCCCCAGAGGCGCACGAGGTAGCCGACGTCGTTCTTGAGGTCCTTCTTGGTGAGGCCCTCGGCGAGCGTGCGCACGATGAGCCCGCCGGTCGGCGGCTTCATCGCGTCGATGGCGCTGCGCAGGCGCGAGCGCTCCTTGTCGGAGCCGATGCGCTTGGAGATGCCGACGTGTTCGACGGTGGGGAGGTACACGACGTAGCGGCCGGGCAGCGAGACGTGGCTGGTGACGCGGGCGCCCTTGGTGCCGATCGGCTCCTTGGAGACCTGCACGATGACCTCCTGGCCTTCGCGCACGACCTCGCGGATCGGCGTCGACTTCGAGACGCGGAGCGGCTCGACCTTGGCCTTGCGCAGAGGCGACTGCGCCGGGGCCGCGACGACCGCATCCATCTTCTCGCGGCGATCGGTGGTTCGACCGGAGCGGCGGGTGCGGGCCCGACCACGACGCGAACGGGACGAGCCCGCTTCGTCTTCCAGCGATCGAGGAGCTTCGCCGCCGGCGACGACGACCTCGCCCTCGCTGCCGACGATCACCTCGCGATCCCCCAGCGGCTCTTCGCGGAAGCGGATGTCGGCAGCCGGGTCGTCGTGGCGGGGCGGTGCGGCTTCCGCCGATCCGCCTTCACCGACCGGTGCGGAGTCGTTCGCTTCGCGAACTTCGGAGGTGCTTCGGCTCTTGCGGCTGCGCGCGCGCCTCCGCGCCGGCACGGCCGGCTCCTCGCCTTCGGCGGCAGGTGCGGCGGCGATCGCGTCGGCCGCCGGGACGGCGTTTGCCACCTCGGTCACGGTTGGCGCGGCCACGCGTCGGGGTTCGGAGCGGGGTGCGGCTTCGGAGCGCGGGGCAGGCTCGGAGCGCGGGATGGGCTCGGAGCGCGCATGTGGGGTCACCGGCGGCGCGGAGCGCGGCGGAGGCGTTGCTTCCACCGTAGGCGCACTCTCCGCGTGTATCGGCGTCGCGGCGACGAGAGGTGCATCGTCCGCGGCGCTCCCGTTGTCCGCATCGGCGCCGTTGTTGGCATCAGGGCCGTGCTGCACGGCACGGTCGCTCTGGCGGGGCTCGCTGGACAGAGCGGCTTCGTCGTCGCCCTCGACGGCGTCGCCCGGGTCGTCGCCTTCGCCGGCAGCCGCGTCGAGCGCAGCTTCCGTGGCGGGTCCACCTGGCGTCCCGGCCTCGTCGCGACCGTCGGTGCGTCGCCCGCGACCCCGGCGGCGACGTCGGCCCCGCCGCTCGCTGCCCGGTTCGCCAGGGGCAGCGCCCGCAGCCGGCTGCGCTCCTCGAGCGTCTGCTCGGTCGGTCGGGCCCATGGGCTCGTTGCCTCGGGCAACTGCGGAGTGGGCCTGGGACGAAAGCTCCGCGGCGGCACCTTCGGGACCGCCTTCGCCTAGAGCGGGTGCATTGGCGCGCAGTTCGTGCGGGTCGGCGGGCGCCTCCCCAGCGTCCTCCTCGTTGGGGGAATTGGCGGGTCGGCTGCCGTCCTGGGCGTGACCCATCGCAGTGCGATGACCCGCGAGGTAGGCCTCGAAGTCGTCCGGGCGGATCAGGTCTTCGACGTGGAGGAAGGCCGCGCGCTCCAGTCCGATGTCGATGAAGGCCGCCTGCATCCCCGGCAGGACTCGACTGACCTTGCCGAGGTAGATGTTGCCGAGCGGCCCGACCTGAGCGGCTCGCTCGAGGTGGAGCTCGGCGATGATGCCGTTTTCGATGAGAGCGACCCGCGTTTCGCGGATGTCGCAGTTGATGACCAGAAGGTTTTTCGCCATGGGGATCGCGCTTCAGCGCTCCGGCGTCGTCCAACCCACTTGGATCGGTAGAGTCGAGGGGGGCGGACGCGGGAAAGAGGTGGGGATGACCTCGGCCGCGCGCGCAAGCACCCGGAGGTGCTGGAGCACTCTGCCAGCGAGTGGTGCCGCGCCAGGCGGAACCTCGGTCTCCATGGCGGAGCAGCTCTCTGAAGAGTGCGCACGCGTCGATGAAGCCGCAGCCTCGACGGGTGCGGCAGGGCCCGCTCCGCAATGGTCGCGGCGTGGGTCGGGTCGACGGAAGTAGAAAACTTTTCTCGGGTGGGCCGGCGCGCCACTCCGCTAGCTTTGGCTAGCTTTTGCGAGCGGAGACGTTGTGCCGACCCGAAGCCCACCCTCGTGCCCTGCTTGAACGAACAAGCAGCGTGCGCGAGCGGACCCTTTCGAGATTTCCGAAGCGTACGCCCCACCCCGACAGGTGTGCAAGGCCCGTTCGTGGCCCCGTGCAAAAGCTGGGGACAAATCCCCGACGACAAAAAGCCGAAGGGCCGGCGATGGCTCGCCCGGCCCTCTGGTTTGACCCTACCGCCGAAGCGATGGGGCGCAGCGTGCTGCTTTCAGATGCCGCCGGTGCCGCCGCCGCCGGTGCCGCCGCCACCTTCGCCGCCGCCGCAGTTGTCGGTCTCGCACTGGATCGCAGCGTCGCAGAGCGGGCCGCCGTCCGCGCTGTTGAAGCACGTGATGCAGGCGTCCGCGTCGGCGCCGTCGTTCGTGCAGTCCTGGTACTCGGTGCAGCAGCTCGCGGTGAGGCACGCAGCGAGCACGAGGTCACCGATCGTTACGCCAGAGTCGCAAATCTGGGTGTTGCAGTTTTCCTCTTCGCAAGTGATGACGTCATCACACTCGGGTCCGCCACCGGCGGCGAAGCAGTCGAGGCAGGCGTCGAGCTGACCCGGGTCGTTCGGATCGCCGGCGCCGTCGACGCCACCCGTGCAGGCGACGTAATCCGCGCAGCAGTTTTCGCTCAGGCAGGCGCTGATCTCGGAGTTGACGCTGCCGAGGCCCGAGTCGCAGATATCGTAGAGGAAGAGCGCGCCGTCGCAGTTGCCCGACGAGCACCGGTTGACGGGATCGCACAGCTCGCCGTGGGGGTCGTCGTTGAGGCAGGAGATGCAGCTTTCGACGTCTTCGCCAGCACTCGTGCAGAAGCTCATCTCCTCGCAGCAGGCCTGATCGAGGCAGTACGCGAACTCGAGGGTGGCGGCGTCCTCCGGGTCCGTGGGGTCGAGGGCCTCGCCGAACGTGATGTTGGACTCGCAGATCCGCCCGCCGAAGCAGCCGCCATCGACATACAAGCATTCGTAGATGGCAGCTCCACCCGGGAGCGACGTATCGAGCGCGTTTCCGGCGTCGAAGCAGAGCGTGGGGTCGCCTTCGCAGAGTGTCATCTCGTCGCAGCAGTAGGTCTGGCCGCAGGTGTCGAACGGCTCGCCGAACACCACGGCTGTGCACTCGCCGCCGGAGCCGGAGGACTGGGCGACAGGGCCGCCGGTCGTCGTCGTCGTCGTCGTCGTCGGGCCAGCCTGCGTGCCGGTGACGGCCGGGACGCCCGAGGTGCTGGCTGACGTGTCGCCGCCGGTACCCGCGCCGCCCGCGCCGCCCGCGCCGTCGGCGCCGTCGTCGCCACAGGCGACGAGTGCCGAGCCGAGAACCGTCAGACCAAGAACCGTGTGAAGAAAGTGGCTGCGCATCGTGTCCTCCCGTGACTTCCGAGGGGCGTAAAACAGCCCCACAAGGGTTTTGTCCCTAGCCCAGCTTGCGCCGAAAACCAAGCCGAAAGGTAGGATAATTTTCGAGAAGCACGGACTCCGCGGGTCGAGCCAAGGACGGCGACGGCCCTTGCCTCGGCCGACCGACGTTGAACCGGCGCAAACGCAAGCGCGGCGAGCCTCTCGGCCCGCCGCTCTTGCACGTCACGCGATCCTGTCGACTCGAAGCCTCGACGCAGGGCGAAGGCCCCGCGTTGTGTGGCTCAGAAGCAGCCGAAGTCTTGGTTGCAGAGGACGGCGGCGTCGCAGAGCGCGCCGCCGCCGTTGTTGAAGCATGCAGCGCATGCGTCGGGGTCGTCGGCGTCGTCGGTGCAGGCGTTGAACTCGTCGCAGCAGTTGTCGCCCAGGCAGAGATCCGCGTTGGCGTCGCTCGTGGTGAGCCCGCTGTCGCAGATGCCCGTGGCCGTCTCGACGCAGTTGGACGTGTTGATGCAAGCGAGCGCGGCGTTGCACTGCACGCCGCCGTTGGGGTTCTCCAGGCAGTCGATGCACGCCTGGACGTCGTTTCCATTTTCGGTGCAGCCGTTCATCTCGTCGCAGCAGGCGCCGCCGACGCACTGGTCGAGGGCAACCTCGCCGAAGGTGATGCCGCTGTCGCAGATGCCGCACAGCGACTCGTCGCTGCCGTCGTTGCAGTCCGCCTCGCCATCGCACTGGAAGCTGAACGGAACGCATTCGCCGTCGCTGCAGGAGAACTCGTCACCCGCGCAAAATACAGGGTCGATGCAGCCTGACGCGGAGGTGCAGCTGATCGCTTCGTCGCAGAGTGGGCCGCCGCCGCCGATGTAGCAATCGACGCACGCGTTGACGTCGCCGCCGTCATCGGTGCACGTTAGAAATTCCTGGCAGCACGCCAGGCCCAGACAGGCGTCGATGTCCGGGTCGCTGAAGGTGATGCCGCTGTCGCAGATGCCGTTGGCCGAGGTACATTCGGCTTCGCAGTCTGCCAGCACGCACGCGACGAGCGCGCCACCGAGCGTGGAGTCCGCGTCGATGAAGCCGTCGACGTCGACGCAGTTTGCCGGGTCGTCGAGACAGGCCTCGATGTCGTTGCAACAGCTGTCGAGCGCGCAGGCGTCACAGACCGGATCCTCGAAGAAGCTGTCGACCGTGCAGACGTCGCCGCCGGTGGACGACACCGAAGAGACGGGGCCTTGGCCACCGCTGCCGGGACCCGCGCCGCCGCTGCCGGGACCCGCGCCGCCGCTGCCGGGACCCGCACCGCCGCTGCCGGGACCCGCACCGCCGCTGCCAGGGCCAGGGCCAGGGCCTTCGCCGCCGCTACCCGTCGAGCCGACAGGGCCAGCGCCTTCGCCGGTGCTGGTGTTGGCTCCGCTGTTTGACGAAGACGGGTCGCCCGCCGAGACCGACGTCGGCGTGCTGGTGTCGCCCCCCGAGCCCTGGGCCTTGCCGCCCGAGCCGTTGCCGCCCGAGCCGATGTCTCCGCCGCTTCCCGCCGTCGTCAGGCCGCCGTCGTCTCCGCAGGCCGCGAGGCTCATCGTCGCGATCGCTGCTGCACAGACCCAAGCCGGGCCGATCTTCATTGCAAACATGGTCGTCCTTCCGAAAGAGAAAGCGCGCACCAAGGGCCGCGCCCAGATGGGGAATCGTATCCCCGCGCGCCTACCGTCTGCGGTCCCCCAACAGCGCGCCTGTCGTGTTGCGCCTGCTACGGCAGCCGTTCACCCACCCTTCCCGAGGCGGTTCACGCAGCGGGTGGGCTGCCGCGCCACCGCGACAAAGGACAATCGGCGAGCCTCTCGGCCCGCCGTTTCTACTTCAACCGCGCGGAGCGAGCCTTCAGCAGCCGCTGTCGTTCGCGCATGCGATGAAGGCGTTGCACAGCGGTCCGCCGCCCTCGGTCTGGAGGCAGGCGATGCAGGAGTCGGGGTCCGCGCCGTTTGCCGTGCAGGCGTTGGCCTCGTCGCAGCACGCATCACCCAGGCAGGCATTGGCCTCCGGGTCGTCGGGAATCGCTATGCCGGAGTCGCAGACGCCACCGCCCGGTTCGCCGAAGCAGGCCGCGTTGGTCGTGCAGGTGAGGAACGCGTCGCAGAGCGGGCCGCCGCCGTCCGTGAGGCATGTGTTGCATGCTTCAGCGGTCGACCCGTCGGCAGCGACACAGGCGGTAAGCTCGCCGCAGCAGCTGCCTTCGACACAAGTGTCGACCGGACCGCCCTCGTCGAAGTACACGGGCGTGCCGCAGATGCCTTCGCCGCCCCCGCCAGTCGATGTGGTCTGGCCAGCGCTAACACTGGAGTTCGTCACGGGGTTGACCGTGCCCGACCCGCTGCCGTTGCTGCTGTTTGCGGCCGGGGTGCCGTTGCCACCGCTGCCGTCGTCGTCGCCACCCTTGCCGTTGCCGCTGCTGCCGCCGTCGCTGCCGCCAGCGTCGCCCGACCCGGTGGACTCGCTGCCGGCCGACGAGGACGAGCAGGCCGCGAGCACGCCGCAGAGAACAAGCATTCCGCCGAGAACCGAAGCATTCATGGTCATACCTCCGAAAACGAACCAACAGCCCGCGTCGAACTGCTCCGGCCGAGCACCTTGAGAAGGCAAGGTCGCCTGAAGCCTCGCCCCCCGAAGCAGGACTCGTACCGAGCC
>Ga0105046_10018507_pt1 | contig 10596 bp, 9 predicted proteins | sample MAT03_FD_78385 | JGI IMG/M metagenome (GOLD analysis project Ga0105046, IMG submission 78385) | Freshwater microbial communities from Lake Fryxell liftoff mats and glacier meltwater in Antarctica - MAT-03 (megahit assembly) | ecosystem: Environmental > Aquatic > Freshwater > Ice > Liftoff...
TAACGTAGGCGGCAGCAAACTGCGGCGCAGATTATCAAAAATTTTCCAGAGATTAATCGCAGACAAACTATTGCGGGCAATCCCTTTTTCGGTGTGGACGATGGGCAGCAGCCAGGGCATCAACTGCCAGTCACCGCGAATCCAACGGCTCAAGCGGCGGGCATAGACCATATAGCGCGACGGGTATTCTTCATATAAGACGATATCCGTGACCAGCGCCGCGCGCCCATAAATCCCCTCAAATAGATCGTGGCTGAGCAAAGTATTCTGCCGCACCTGCCCCGCCAGGCTGCGTTCGAAAGCCGCGACATCATAAATCCCTTTGCCAACGTAACTGCCTTCGCCAAACAGATCCTGATACACGTCCGACACAGCAAAGGAATACAGGTCAAAGCCCGCGTTCCCCGCAAAAATTTGCGCGAAGATCGAACGGTTTGCACTGGTCGGTTTGATGGCAACACGCGGCTGCAACACGGTATAGCCAGCAACCACCGAACGCCCATCCTCGGAAAACTCCGCACGGTTCAGCGGATGCGCCAGCGTGGCGATCAATCGGTTCGCGCTGCCCTGCGGCAGTGACGTGTCCGCATCCAGCGTGATGACGTATTTGATATCGGGCAGAATACTGAATTTCCCAACCTGGGTGGTATAGGCTGTCCCGCCTGAATTAAGCAGCAAGCGATTGAAGTCTGCGAGTTTGCCGCGCTTGCGCTCCCAGCCCATCCAAACCCCTTCAGATGGATTCCACTGGCGCTGACGATGGAATAAATAAAAAGGCGCTTCTTTCCCGTACTTGGAGTTGAGATTTTCAATACCAGCAGTAGCCAGCCCAAGCAGTTCCTCGTCCCCCGCCATGGACTCTGCGGATGCATCCCCGAAATCGGTTAACAGGGCATAGGTCAACTGCGGGTCTGGGTTGGCAAGATAATAAAGTTCCAACTCCTGTAAAAGATGATTAAGCTCTTCCGCATTTTCCAACAAAGTCGGGACGACCACCATGGTGCGAGTATCCGATGGGATGCCTTCCGAAAAATCCATGCGCGGCAGGCTTTGAGGTTTGATGCGGCGGGTCACATTCCAATGCACGAGAACAATGGCAGATTCGACAGACAGCCCGAGTCCAAGCACGCCGACAAGAAGGAGTTGGATCAGCGAACCGCCAAAAAATTTTGTGTAGGCGAGCAAGCCCAAAACAAACAGAATGGAAAAAATAGCGATACTTCCCAGATACGCAACGGTGGGGGACTTTAGAAAAGCACGCTGTATGCGAATACGCATCCCAGGCTTATAGTCAATTTTTTGTTCAAGCGCCGCACGACCCGTGTCGATCAGATAAAAGCCAACGTGTGCTTTTCGTTTTGGAACCGCGGCATCCGCAGTTCGGGAGAAATCAACAGCAGCGAGCGCGACACCCTCTTCGCTGAAAGTGGAGTGACGCGCCAATTCCTCGATGACGTTGCGATAATTGTTGCGGGTGTCAAAGTCCATACCCGCATAGATCGCTGCGGGGTCATCCCGCAAAATTCGTTCCACGCGGCTGGTCTGCTCAAAGATGTCCTTCCAATCCGTAGCCAAAAGCAAGCGCAAGCTGAGAAAACAATTGGCAACAAGGGTGTCGTTCGCCAATGACTGGAAATCAAACTGGTTTGGGATTTCCTTCAATCCCTTTGGCACATCGATCCCTGTCAGCGCGGCGGTAGCGTAGGTGAGGCGTTCCAAAATTCCGATGCGCAGCATGATCGGCAGCGCCCAAAGCTCCCCGATCGTCAGAGGCGTCACCTGTTGATATTCCTGCATAAAAATCGCAGCTTGAGTCAGATCGATCTGACATTGGCTGTATGAGATCCATTCGCGTGCCAGTGCAAAAATACGAGTATGCCCCTGCAACGGAGTCCCATCCAGTTTGGGTAACTGGATCAGAAAATTTCCCGGCAGATCCTCTTCAATTTGGCGCAGGGTCTGTTTGACAATGTAAAAGTTATCCAACATCCATTCGCCCGCGCGGGATACTGGGATATCCTTTGCAGGCACGGATTTAAAAATCGTATTGGCATTATGCAAAACCAAGTCCCAGCTTTGCAGGGTATCCAACACATCCGTATTTTGGATGCGAGGTGTTTTTACCGTATCCCGTCCGGCTGGGACTACTACGTGTGCTCCTGCCAGTTGATGCGCAAATTTCTTCAGCCGACTATCGGAGTCCTGGCTGGTTGTTTCAGATGGAATAACCTGTGAGGCAATCTGCATTCGTTATCGCTCTGCACGTTCGCTTGACTGCGCGTCAGGCAGGGTAGGGTCTTGTTTAGCGGGTAAATCCTGCACGATCAGAAGCGGCACTTTGCCATACATGATGAAATTATAGACCAGGCTGCCATACGGCCATTGATGGTTTCCCGAATATCCGTGCGCACTCAACGCGACCAAGTCAACATGTTCGTGCTCTGTCAATTGATGCAATGCAACAACCGCATTGTCATTGGTTAGAAGATGAGTTTGCACAGGGATGCCTTCCAGATAGGAACGAGACTTCAACTGTTCGAGATAGCGTTCGGCCTCTTCCTGATTACGGTTTATCACGCGGTTGGATAATTCAATGTCTTCGGGAGTTGGCGGCATTTGACGCGCCATCTCTGGCGTTTGGATCACCTGCACAAGATGTATCTGAGACTTATGAAACTGAGCCAGCTGCGTGATGATCGGTAAAACATTTTCCGCCCGCTGTGAGCCGTCCAATGGCACCAGAATATGCTGGTATGCCGGTTTTTCCGAAAATTCATCAGAGTGGACTCCATATTGGTGTGCCCGAACAATGAGCAGCGAGGTTTGAGCGCTCAGGATAATTTTTTGTGTAACGCTGCTGATTCCCCATTGCGTCAAGCCATTCCGTCCATGACTGCTCAAAACTATTAATTTCATTCCCTGATTTTGGGCATATTCCGTAATCCCATCGGCAACCAATCCTTCTATTACAACCGCCCGCGCCCGAATACCTGATTCTTGATAACGCACTTTGGCCTTTTCAAGATAGAGGGTTGCCTTTGTTTTATTAATTTGCCAATTAAGTAAATCAAATAATTGCGCTGAGGCGATTGTCTGGTTCTTTTCCAACATACGGAGCAGTGTGACTTCAGCATCAAAAGGGCGAGCAATGGCAGTCACGTGCGGTAAAACGCAGTCTGCCAGTTGAGAACCGTCCAATGGGACGAGAATAGTATCGAACATGGTTCATCCTTTCGATTCTTTTATTCCATCAAACTCAATTGGATTCAGTATTGAAACACTCAATTAACTAAATTACGGAGAATATTGATGATGTGACGGGGGTGGGAGTCATCTCGCATAAGCGAGTGGTATTAAGAAGCCTTGCCGACTGTTATGAGACAAATATTTTGTAACGCACCTGGCAGAAATGAGTCTTCCACCCGTAAGCGGTTTAGCTTACTAAAATTAGTATACTCTATTTTGTTACCGGTGAATATTCAGTAACGCGAAGTACTTGATAGAGTGCTCCTTGCCTGTGGCGATACTCCGGCGGGTGATGAAGACGACCTATGTATATCTTATATACGTTCTCGCTGTGGTCACAGGGGACGCGCAGGCTTTACCGGAATCGTTAAGGAGGCGTGGTAGAACAGAGTTGTAGAAAAAAATAGAAAATAACGTTATAGAAAGTGACCTTATTCACCCAAATAAGTGACTTTCTTTTGACTGAATTCCTGTATAATGGAATTGTAATAATTTTGTAATAATCTTCACGAATAGAGTTTGTTCAAAAGCCTGGAGGCACAAATGTTTGTCGGTGAAAGAATGTCTCACCCTGTTATTTCAGTCTCACCAGAGACTCCCATTCACGATGCTTTGGTCATGTTCAAAAAGGAACACATCCGCCGCGCACCTGTCATTCAAAATGGCAAGTTGGTCGGTATTGTCACAGAGAGCGATCTGCACAACGCCTCACCCTCTGCTGTAACCAGCCTGAGTGTATGGGAGATCAACTATCTGATCAGCAAGGTAACCGTGAAACAGGTCATGAGCAAAAAGGTCAAGACAATTGACGAAAACACTCCCATCGAGGAAGCCGCGCGCATTATGGCCGATTCCAAGATCGGCGGTGTACCGGTTATGCGTGCGGGCACGATAGCAGGTATCATCACAGAAACAGACCTATTCAAGGTCTTCCTTGAGTTGATGGGCGCACGCGAGAAGGCCATTCGCGTCACTGCACTGGTGGAAGATAAACCCGGTCAACTTGTAAAAGTGACCAAGGCAATTGCTGATGCAGGCGGTAATTTCATTTCATTCGGCATGTTCTCCGGGCCTGATACCAGCTCAAAAATGCTTACCTTCAAAGTAGCAGGCATGAAAAAAGACGATGTCAAAAATGCGCTTGAGAAAGTAGTGAAGAAATTCTGGGATATAAGATTTAGCTAAGTACAAAAAAATCCGTTGCCAACATCAAGCAACGGATTTTTTATTTCAGCAACATCAACGACGCGGCGTTCGGGGCTTTGTCCTGTTGCGAGGCTGGCCATCACTTTTTCGTTCAGTGCGGTCCTTAGTGCGAGGTCTCTCGTTCGGCGCAAGCTTGGGACGATCAGTTGCACGGGCCCGATCAACAGGAACACGCTTGAGGCGATCCGTTGGATGACGGCGGTTATCGCGGACTCGTTCGCTGTGATTTTCAACCATCCTTCCCTTTTCCCCTTTTAACTCCATCACTTCATTTTCGGTAAGGTGTCGCCACTGGCGCGGCTTAAGGTTTCCCAGTTTTAATGTGCCAATCCGCAAACGGACGATCTTAACCACGGGCAAGCCCAACAGCCTGCCCACCTCACGGATCTGGCGCTTCTTCCCCTCGCCCATCACCACGCGGATCCACGCGCCTTTTCCGGAGCTCACGATAAAGCTTACATCTGCCGGCGCAGTTTTATCGCCATCTTCAAGGACCACGCCGCGCCGCCATGCTTCGAGTTGCTTTTCGTCAGGACGGCGAGCTACCAATACACGATATTCCTTTTCATGCCCATAACGCGGGTGCGTTAATTTATTGGTCAACTCGCCATCATTGGTCATCAAAATCAGACCTTCGGAGTCAAAGTCGAGGCGGCCAACGGGATATAAATGCCCTTCCAATGGGATCAGATTGCGAACAGTCTCGCGATCATCCTGTCCATCCGCAGTGGAAAGTACATTGCGCGGCTTATACAACGCGATATAGGTCAGGGTTATAGACTCAGGCTTGGGCAAAGCCTTGCCATCCAGCGTGACCTTATCGACAGAAAGGTCAGCCTTTTGCCCCAAAGTTGCGGTCTGCCCATTGACACGTACGCGGCCGGAAATAATAAATTCTTCGCAGGCGCGGCGTGAGCCATATCCAGCTTGAGCGAGGAGTTTTTGTAAACGTTCTTGCATGAATCCTACTATCCCTTCAATAACACATTATGCTCGTCAGCCTCCTCCACGGAAGAGGCCAGCGGGGGCAATTCAACAATGGAGCTCAAACCAAAATGTTGTAAAAACTCCGGTGTAGTGGAGTATAGAATCGGCCGTCCGGGTCCGTCTGTGCGGCCCGATTCCTGAACGAGGCCTTTGCTCAACAGACTTTTCATCATACCATCACTATTTACGCCGCGGATCGAATCCACTTGCGGGCGTGTGCAAGGTTGTTGATACGCAATGATCGCCAGCGTTTCAAGCGCCGCGCGGCTGAGATGGGTCGTGGCTTCGAGTCCGAGAAAAAGTTCGATGAGAGGCGCAATTTCAGGGGCTGTGGTCAACTGCGCGCGCCCCGCATTTCGTTGCAGCCGCAGGCCGCGCGCCTTGAGGGAACCCTCCAATTCCTTGAGCCCGCGCTCCACCACGGAGGCAGTTACATCCAACGCAGCGGCAAGCTGACTGATTGGCACAGGCTCGGCAGAAACGAACAACATCGCCTCTATTTTCGCCTCCAGTGTTAATTCCATGTTCGAAATGATTGTTGAAGTCGTTTGAGAGTCGCTCATGCTATAATTGCTCCGCTTAATAAATTTCGCTTATTATGCTTATATGCTCTCGCGCCGTCCTCGGCGCCGAGGACGGCGCGAGAGCAAGTGGATAAATTTACCTTCACAAGATTGCAAATCATGAAAACAAAAACCTCTTCCCTTGCTTTTTTACTCACCATACTGGTGCTTGCATCTCTGGCCTGCACCATTTTCGCCGGCGGGCCGGATTACCCAGCCCAGCCCGTGCCATTCTCGATCGACGAAGTGCAAAATATGCGCACGCAGATCGAGCAGGCGTTTCTCGCAGGCGCAGAGACCGGCGTGGTCACATTGCAGATCACGGAAAGCCAGCTTACGTCTTATATGACTCTTAAGATGCAGGAACAGGTTGACCCACCCTTCACTGAACCGCAAATTCTGCTTCGCAATGGTCAAATGCAAATGTACGGCAAAGTTGTACGCGGCATGTTTGCCGCCAACATTTTGATCACAATGAATGTCGGCATTGATGCAGTCAGCGGCCTGCCAAAGATCGAAATCGCGTCGGCTGATTTTGGTCCCATTCCCGCGCCTGAAGGGGTCAATACAGCAATTAGCAAGATCATCGAGGAAGCGTTTACCGGCTCGTTTGGCCCGGTTGCAATCGGCTTTCGTTTGGAATCGATCACAATTGCAGATGGTGTCATGACGATGGTCGGCCGCATCAAATAGCGGCTGGATTATACCCGACATGCTTCGCTTCTCCCCTTCGGCTCCGATCAGGACTCGCCCAAAACTGATTGCCATTCTATTGATATTCTCGTGGCTGGCAGTTTCCTGCCGTTCCCCGCAAATTGGCGGCGAAGTTACCATCAACATTACAGCAGATGGCGCTACAAACCAGGTGAGTGTGGCAGCAGGGAGCACAGTTACACAAGCCTTGCAAACCGCTGGCATTATTCCGGGAAATTTGGATCGTACTGAACCTCCTTTTTACACTGTATTAAGCGAAGGCGACAATATCAGATTGACGCGCGTTGAAGAAATATTTGAAACTGAACAAGTCGTTATCCCATTTGAAAGACAGATCGTACGTAATGAAACACTCCCCGAAGGTGAAACGAGACTCGTGCAAGCCGGCCTAAACGGCCTGGAAGAAATTACCTACCGAAGAATTCTCGAAGATGATGTTGAGATCAGCAAGTCAGCAGTTAAGACTATTGTATTGAATGAAGCCTTGCCAGAGATCGTGATGGTCGGCGCGCAATCATCCTTTACGCCGTTGAATACGCCCGGCACACTGGCCTACCTCGCGGGCGGAAACGCCTGGATCATGGAAGGCTCCACCGCCAACCGCCGCATCATCGTCAGCAGCGGCGATCTGGACGGGCGTATATTTGCCCTTTCACCAAACGGCGAATATTTGATCTTCACGAGAAAATCCAGGAAACCTGCGAATGAAGAGATCAACACACTTTGGGCAGTGCGCACCAAAAACCTCGATCCAAAACCGATCTATTTGCAGGCATCCAATGTAGTCCATTTTGCCGCATGGATTCCCGGCACGAATTCAGTCGCATATTCCACGGTTGAACCGCGCAGTACATCACCGGGCTGGCAGGCTAACAATGATCTATACCGCGTCAGCATCACGGGGGGCGGTCCACGTAAATTGTTGGATGCAAACAGCGGCGGAGTTTACGGCTGGTGGGGAATGTCATTTGCATATTCAGCAGATGGCAGGCTGGCGTATGCGCGGCCGGATGAGATTGGATTGGTGGATCAAGACGGCGGTTATCTAAAACCATTGCTGGACATTACGCCGCTCAACACTCATAGCGACTGGGCGTGGATTCCTCCGATCATATGGGGCGCTGACGGAAAGAGTCTATTTTTCGTAACCCATGCGCCGGCCCCTGCCCCCATCACCAGCGAAGAGTCTCCTTTTTTTGACCTCTCAGCCACCTCGTTCAGTAATGAAGCGACCGTTTCCATTATTGATTCAGCCGGGATGTTTGCTTATCCATCCGTATCCCACGTAAAATCAGATGGCAAAGAGAAGTCATATCAGATAGCTTATTTACAGGCCATATTTATTGAACAAAGCGAAACCAGCCGCTACCGCTTGATCATCATGGACCGGGACGGCTCAAACAGCAAGGTATTATTCCCGCCGGCAGACTCTGGCGGCATTGAACCGCAAAGTCCCGTTTGGTCGCCGGCTCCGCTTGAAGGTCAAAAAGGAGATTTTATTGCCGTAGTTTATCAAGGCAATCTTTGGCTGATAGACAGCGGCAGCAGCGAAGCGTATCAAGTTACCGGCGACGGGTTGATAAATTCCGTCGACTGGAAATAAAAATTTTAGAAGAGGATAATAAATGAGAATATTGATCACAGGCGCGGCAGGTTTTCTTGGCTCCCACCTCAGCGACCATCTGCTTGCGGATGGTCACGAAGTCATTGGCATGGATAATTTCGTCACAGGCAGCCCGGATAACATTGCCCATCTTGCCAATAACGAGAAGTTTGCCTTTTACAAGCGCGATGTTTCAAATTATATTTTTGTGCCCGGCAAAATTGATGCGATCATGCATTTCGCTTCGCCGGCCAGCCCCAACCCGCAATCCAAATCGGGTTATTTCAATCTGCCGATCCAAACGATGAAAGCCGGTGCGCTCGGAACGCATAATTGTCTCGGCATTGCGCGCATCCAAAATGCCCGCTTCCTGCTTGCCTCCACAAGCGAAATCTATGGCGACCCTGAAGTGCATCCGCAGCCTGAAACCTATGCGGGAAATGTAGACCCAATCGGCACACGCGCTGTATATGATGAAGCCAAACGCTTCGCAGAATCGTTAACCATGGCATATCACCGTTTCCATAATGTGAATACCAGCATTGTGCGCATCTTCAATACTTATGGTCCGCGCATGGACCTGGAAGATGGCCGCGCCCTGCCGAACCTGCTGAAGCAGGCTTTACTCGGCCAGCCGCTGACCGTCTATGGTGACGGGGCACAAACCCGTTCATTTTGTTATGTAGACGATCTTGTCGATGGCATTGTAAAATTGCTATATTCCAACGAACATTTCCCTGTCAACATTGGCAACCCCGTGGAAATGAGCGTTCTTCAATTCGCTGAAACAATCAACAAGATCACAGGAAATAAAGCGGGGATTATCTTTGAAGACTCACGCAGTGCGCGCGATCCGCAGCGCCGCCGGCCTGATATTACCCGCGCCGACAATATTTTAAAGTGGGTCCCAAATATAGACCTCGAAGAAGGCCTGCGCCGCACCATTCCCTTTTTCAAACAAAAGTTGGGACTTGCATGATCATTACGGACGTCAAAGAACGCAACCGGTTCTTTAGATTTGCACTCGTGGGCACACTCGGTGCGGCAATTGATTTTGGTGTAATGAACCTGCTTTCGCATTTTACAAATATGCCGCTTGTTTATGCAGGGACAATTTCCTTCCTCTGCGCGGTCATCAACAACTTTACCTGGAACCGCCTGTGGACGTATCCAGAGTCGCGCTCCCGCCCCCTGCTCGGCCAACTGGGTATGTTTTTTCTTGTGAATCTGGCGGGTGTGGCGATCCGCATCCCCACGCTTCATTATATTGAGCCGCCCCTGCTTCGTTTTTTTGAAGGTGTTTTTCACGCATCCTATAATACGGCTGAATTTTACACAAAGAATTTCACGCTTGCGGTTGCGGTTGGAGTTGTCATGCTATGGAATTTCTTTGTGAACCGGTATTGGACGTATAATGACATCGACGAAACTTCATGAGGCAGGTCAATGGGCAATTCACGAACGGGGTTGATCCCCATCTACACTTCAAAGGGTGATGCAGAGGCATTTATGTTGTATCCGCACCTGTTCAATCGCAACGGCGATTGGATCGGTTTCGTTACTCCAAAGCGGGAGGTATATTCTGTCCTTGGGTATTTCGTCGGGATTTTGACCAACGACCCGCGCATTATCAGCAAGAGGGCGACTGCCACGCTCAGGCCTCGCCTGCAACCGCCTCCAAAACCCCGCAAAGTTTACCCACCCGCAACCATTGCCCTTGCGCCCTTGATGGCGGACCTGAGCCATTCGACCATTGACGTGCTGCTTGATGCCCCGCAACGATTGCACACATTGGACGCCGGTGAACAAAGACAGGATATGGATTAAATTCTATTAATATGAAAAACAACCTCATGCCAAAAAATACGCGGGTCTCGCGGGTTACGCTCTCTCAATTGATGCACCCTGAACATGCCAACCTGCTCGGCAACGTGCATGGCGGCTGGATCATGAAACTAGTGGACGAGGCAGGCGCCCTGGCTTGTATGCGCCATGCTCAAAAGAAAGTCGTCACCGTCGCAATAGACTCGATGACTTTTCGCCAGCCGATCAAGATCGGTGATTTGGTTATCCTAAATGCAGAAGTGACCTACACAGGTCATACTTCCATGGAAGCTGAAGTCCAGGTGCTTGCGGAAAACCCTGTCACCGGAGAGCAGACGCATACAAACACTGCTTATCTGGTTTATGTGGCCCTCGATGATGAGGGACGCCCAACAAACGTCCCTGCGCTGATCATTGAAACAGACGAAGAGAAAGCGCGCATGGAGCAGGCCA
>Ga0105046_10018509_pt1 | contig 10595 bp, 9 predicted proteins | sample MAT03_FD_78385 | JGI IMG/M metagenome (GOLD analysis project Ga0105046, IMG submission 78385) | Freshwater microbial communities from Lake Fryxell liftoff mats and glacier meltwater in Antarctica - MAT-03 (megahit assembly) | ecosystem: Environmental > Aquatic > Freshwater > Ice > Liftoff...
CAATCACTGCGGACGCCACTTATCCTGTCGAAAAAATCGCACCCGGTATCATCAAACGTAAGTCGGTGAACCAGCCCGTGCAGACGGGCATCATGGCCATTGACGCGATGATTCCAATCGGGCGCGGTCAGCGTGAGTTGATCATCGGCGACCGCGCGACCGGCAAAACGACCATCGCGATTGATACGATCATCAACCAGGCGAAGATCAACAAAGCCAACGAAGGCAAAGCCGGGTTCCGTCCGATGTACAGCATCTACGTCGGCATCGGTCAGAAACAATCGAACATCGCCCGTAACATCGCCGTGCTCGAAGAGACCGGTGCGATGCAATACACGATCGTTGTTGTCGCCAGCGCGTCTGATACCGCTTCGAACCAATACCTCGCGCCGTTCGCCGGTGCATCCATGGGTGAATGGTTCATGGACAACGGAATGGACGCGCTCATCGTGTTCGACGATCTCTCCAAGCACGCCGTGGCTTACCGCCAGGTGTCGCTCCTCCTCAAGCGTCCTTCTGGTCGTGAAGCGTATCCCGGCGACGTGTTCTATCTCCACAGCCGCCTGCTCGAGCGCAGCGCCCGTGTGAATGAAGACAACGGCAACGGTTCACTCACCGCGCTCCCGATCATCGAGACGCAGGCAGGCGACGTGTCCGCATACATTCCGACGAACGTGATTTCGATCACCGACGGTCAGATTTATCTCGAAACCGACTTGTTCTACCAAGGCATCCGTCCCGCCGTTTCGGTGGGTCTCTCCGTGAGCCGCGTGGGTTCGTCCGCGCAGATCAAGGCGATGAAGCAGGTAGCCGGAAAGATCAAGGGTGACTTGGCGCAGTTCCGCGAGCTCGCAGCATTTGCGCAGTTCGGCAGCGATCTCGACGCCTCCACCAAAGCCAAGCTCGATCGCGGTGCGCGCGTCGTTGAAATCTTCAAGCAGGTGCAATACAAACCACTCGCCGTGGAAGAGCAGGCCGCGATTCTCTGGGCCGTGCAGAACAATTTCTTCGATGACGTTCCCGTGGAGCGCGTGAAAGAATTCCAGCTCAAGATGCAGGAATATCTCACCACCCGGAAGGACGCCGCACTGCAGATCATCCGCGAAAAAGGTCAGATTGATGACACCGCAGCCACCGCGCTGAAAGAAGCAATCACTGAATTCAAACAGAGCTTCCACTAAGCTCCCGCCTAAGAACCGACCATGGCAGCCAACACACGCGATATTCGCCGACGCATCAAGTCGGTAAAGAATACGGCACAGATCACCAAAGCGATGCAGATGGTGGCTGCGTCGAAGATGCGCAAGGCGCAGATTCGTGCGTTGAATGGTCGTCCATACGCCGAGGAGCTGGCCAAGATGCTTAAGGCACTGGCAAACGCCGGTGCAACTGCGGAAATGCATCCGTTGCTGGCCGAGCGGAACGAGATCAAGAAGGAACTGGTTTTGGTGATCAGCACCGACAAAGGACTTTGCGGCGCGCTGAATACCAACCTTCTCCGCGAACTAAACAGATTCGATCCCGCAAAAACCATCTTCGTGGCAGTCGGACGCAAAGGCGCGCAATACCTCGGACGCATGAAGCGCGAGCTGGTCGCGGAGTTTGAGTTGAAGGACGGCTTTAGTTTTCTCGAGTGCAAACAAGTCTCGAAGTTCTGCATCGAGAAGTTTATCTCCGGCGAAGCGGACAAGGTCTCCGTGGCGTTCACCGATTACGTGAGCACGATGGTGCAAAAGCCGACGATCACCGCCATCCTGCCCGTTACCAGTTTTGAATTGAGCGAGCTCGAAGGCGAGCAAACCGGGAGTGAAAAAATCGAGGCGGATGAGAACAATCTCGAATACAGCTTTGAGCCCAGCGCTGTAGGCGTGCTGGAAGGTCTCATTCCGCATTACATCAATTTCGCCGTGTATCAGATGGTGCTCGAAAGCCGCGCTTCCGAGCACTCCGCACGGATGGTTGCGATGAAGAGCGCGACCGACAACGCGAAGCAGCTCATCAAAGATCTCACGCTCGAATACAACAAGATCCGTCAGGCCGCGATCACCACCGAACTTTTAGAAATCACAACCGCCCAGATGGCGCTCGGCTAACCCGCCCGCGTCGCAAACCAAAACAAGTCTTATGGCAACTACAGCAGCAACCAACATCGGAACCATCGTTCAGGTCATCGGACCCGTCGTGGACGTGGACTTTACCGAATCCGGTATCCTTCCAAAAATTTACGAAGCACTCGAAATCAATTTCGAGGCGGCTGGCGTGCAAACCAAGCTCGTTTTGGAAACGCAGCAGCATCTCGGCGAAAAATGGGTGCGCAGCGTGGCAATGAGCTCCACCGAAGGTCTCAAGCGCGGCATGAAAGTGTCGGCGACTGGCGACTCGATCACCGTTCCCGTCGGCGAGGGCGTGCTGGGCCGTATTTTTAACGTCACCGGCGATGCGGTGGATGAGCGCGGGCCTGTTGTTCACGAAAAGCGTTACGGTATTCATCGTCCGGCTCCTCCGCTGATCGATCAGGATACCACGGCGACCATTCTCGAAACCGGCATTAAGGTGATCGATTTGATCTGCCCCTTCATCAAGGGTGGTAAAGTCGGCGCATTCGGTGGTGCGGGCGTAGGTAAAACCGTCGTCATTCTCGAGCTCATCAACAACATCGCCAAAGGCCACGGCGGTCTCTCCGTGTTCGCCGGCGTGGGTGAGCGCACCCGTGAAGGAAACGATCTTTACCATGAAATGAGTGACGCTGGCGTTATCGACCAGAAGGATCTCAGCAAATCCAAGGTGGCGCTGGTGTTCGGTCAGATGAACGAGCCTCCAGGCGCGCGTCTCCGCGTGGCGCTTTCCGCGCTCTCGATGACCGAATATTTCCGCGATGAAAAGAATCAGGACGTGTTGCTCTTCGTGGACAACGTGTTCCGCTTCTCACAGGCGGGTTCGGAAGTATCCGCGCTCCTCGGTCGTACTCCGTCAGCGGTGGGTTATCAGCCCACACTCGCTGCGGAAATGGGCCAGCTTCAGGAACGCATTACTTCAACCAAGAACGGTTCGATCACTTCCGTGCAGGCTGTGTATGTGCCGGCGGACGATCTCACTGATCCGGCTCCTGCTAACACCTTTGCTCACCTTGACTCCACCATCGTGTTGGAGCGTTCGATCGCAGAGCTCGGCATCTACCCTGCGGTGGATCCTCTCGCGTCGGCTTCCAAGGCGCTCGCTCCGGAAATCGTCGGCGAAGAGCATTATGCGGTCGCTCGTGGCGTGCAGAAAGTGCTCCAGCGCTACAAGGATCTCCAGGACATCATCGCGATTCTCGGCATGGACGAGCTTTCGCCCGAAGACAAGCTCACCGTGTTCCGCGCCCGTAAAATCCAGCGTTTCCTTTCCCAGCCGTTCACAGTGGCGGAAGTGTTTACTGGCACCAAGGGTGAGCAGGTTCCGATCAAGGAAACCGTTCGTGGCTTCAAGGAAATCCTAGAAGGCAAACATGACGACCTGAACGAAACCGAATTCTACATGAAGGGCGGCATTGATACGGTCCGTAAAAGCTAGAATTTAAGATTTAAGAATTGCGAATTAAGATTTCTTGCACACCGCATCCATCGTAATTCGCACGCGCCACTTCCAAATCTTAATTCATAAATCCTAAATCTTAAATTCATGGCCACTCTCAGACTCGAAATCGTCACTCCCGAATCACGGGCTTATAGCAACGACGTGGATATGGTCGTGATCCCGGCAGTCGAGGGCGAGATGGGCGTTTACCCCATGCACATTCCATTGATCACCGAGATCAAGCCGGGTGAGCTTGTGGCGACAGTCGGCGGCAAACAAATTGCGCTCGCAGTCGGAGAAGGGTTTGTGGAAATCACCGGTGACAAAGTGAGTGTGCTCACCGATATGGCGCTGGAGGAATCGGCGATTGATGAAGCAGCCGCTGAAGCCGCGATCAAGCGCGCTGAAGCCCGTTTGAAAGAAGACAGTCTGGGTTCTGAGGAATCCGTCATGGTGCAGGCCGCCATCGCCAAATCCCTCGCGCAGCTGAATGTTAAACGCCGTCGGCGCAACGGGTAGGTTTTGGTTTTGTATTGGTCTCGCGCCAAGACGCAGAGACGCAAAGGAAGCTATGAGAGGCAAGGTAAATGAACAAACGGTAAAGCCTGGACTTTGAATCCCCTGTAATCCTTCACCGCCAGCGCCATTCGCAACCACTTCCAATCACAATCCTTTGTACTCACTGGGAATGTTTGGGTTTGACCAAAACCCTTTTTCAACGCTAGACGAGCAGCCCTCTTAATACCTTCTAACCCTACTATTTATATGGCCAACGCATTTCATGCTTCCATCGAAGGCGCCCAGCACGGCGCAAAATCCCTCGGTCAATTCCTCGACTACGCCAAAAAGGCGGGTGCAGCAGGCGCGCAGCCCAGCAATTACATGCTGAATGACGCCAAAGGTGTCCTGAAGAAGCCGAAAGAAATTCGCGCTGAATTCGAGAAGCGCGGGATGTCGATCGACGGCATCAGCGCACATTGCCCTTTCTGGGTGCACACCTCGATCTGGACCGGCACAAAGTCCGGACACCCGTTCATCGCACCAGACGTTGCCAAGATGTCGCTGGAGAAGATCGAGGCATGGCATGAGAAATACATTTTGAACCTGCTTGATCTCGCAGCGGAACTTGGGCTGAAAGTGCTGCCCATGTTCTGGGGCGTGGCTTTCGGCTGGGAGCTGGCAACCGGCTATCCATGGGGATTCTGGGCTGGCAGCGGCTTTGACCTGCTCAAGGAAGGACAGGAGCGTTTCGTGAAGAAGACAAAGAAAATCCGTGATCACGCCCGCAAGCTCGGCATTTATCTCTGTCACGAAATTCATCCCGGCACCGCTGCCTCCACCGCAGACGATTTCAACATGTTGGTGAGCATCTGCGATGGAGACAAAATCCTCGGCGTGAATGCTGATCCGTCCCATTGCTGGGAAGGTGAGGACTGGGAAACCCGTTTCCTCAAAGTCGGCTCACGCGTGTATGCCGCCCATGTGAAGAACTACGTTGTCCGCCGCGGTTTCCCGCTGCGCACGATGGAACCCAACTGGGCCAAGCGCGCAATGCAGTTCACCGATCTCGGATCCGGCGATTTGAATATGCAGCGTTACGTCGAGCTGTTGCTCGCAGTCGGTTACAAGGATCGTTATTGCAAGCTGCACAAGACCAAGAGCGCACCGCTCGTCGTGGAAGCCGAGAGCGCCCACAAGGATCTCGATTTCTGCTCGGCTGACGGCATTGCCTACGTTGCGAAGAACCTCTGTTTCCCGCAGGCGGGTGGCAGCTTCGAAGACGGCATGGGCGCTTAAATCACCGCTTTAAAATAGAACGCCGCCCGGCTTTGCAGCCGGGCGGCGTTTATTATTTTACGGGATCAGGCTATTTGCAGCATTCGTCGCACTTGCCTTCTTTGCAGTTTTTGCATTCCCCGCATTTGCCTTTGCAGCACTTGGCGCAGGCGTCATCGGCGGCGATTGCCAGCGATAACGGTGCGAGCAGGACTGCAACGGCGATCATGGCTTTGAGTATGGTTTTCATATGATGTTCTTATTGGTATCCGCGAATTGTCTTCCTCAGAACGGCGGATCGCGTCTGTGGAAGTTTGCCCGAAAGGGCGTGGGTTTGTTTGCCTGCGGATTGGTAATGCGTGCAGGCGGACGCGTTGATTTTATAAAACCGCAATCAATGCGGCGTTTGGATGTTGGAAACCGCCGCGAATACGGCGATTCCAATCAGACAGAAAACGGGGGCGCGTGTGCCGGAAGACTGCGCTGTAAAACTAGTTCAGCAAACGAAACGGTATCGGGAGGACCTGTGTAATGCAGCTTGTCCTCCGCAATCAAATGACGGTGCTGCGAAAGTAACGCCGTCGGGTGGAAAACAAAATCCACCCAGCCGATCACCGGCTTGAAAACATCACTGCTCGCCAGAGTCACATTGTTCACGCGCTCGCAGCATCTCCATCCACTCTGCTGTTTACTTCCATCCTCAGGAGCCTTTTTTTGAGCTAACTCACACTTGTTACATCCACCGACCTCGCCTGCCTGCGCTTTCTTGCCCATCAGCCCGAGCCCGCAGCAATTCGTCGCCGTCAGCCACGCGAAAATCATCAACGCCGTACACGCAATGCGCGCCGCAGGGTTGAGCAGGGTGGTTTTCACAGCTGTGACAGAGTAACCCGATGCGGTAATCGTTCAACTTTTAATTCCGAGCAACGCATGCCTGACGTTTATGGCTGGGTTTTCAGCCACTTTGAAATTTCGTTCATCACAGACTGTCTTTGAGAAAAGAAAAGGAAATGGTCTTCGCCGGGATAGGTCGCGAACTGGATGTCTACGCCGCCTTGCTTCAGCGTGTCTGTGTATTTGCAGACGTAATCGAATGGAATGCGTTCATCGGCTTCGCCCGTGAGGAAAAGCATGGGACGCCGCGACCAGTTTTGCAGAAAACGGGCTTCATTCACCACGTTTGCCATCACCGGAGAAATGAAAATGCAGCTGCGGAAAAAGCCCGGCATCTCATGGGCGGCATGACAGACACCTAGGCCGCCGTTGGAAAGCCCGGCGAGATGAATGCGCTTGGGATCAAGCTTCACCACAGTTTGGGCGTCGTCCAGCACGCGTCGGACTGTAGCAACTCCTTCGGGACGATCCCAAAACCCGAAGCCGAAGCTGGGGGCGATGATCACGCAACCGAGCTCTTCCGCGAGTTGCGCCCAGATCCAGGTATAGACTTTGAAATTTCCTGCGCTGCCATGAAGAAAGACAATCGCCGGCAACGGGCCTTGCGGGGCTGAGTGGGGGACGTAGAGATAGTAGTGGCCTTCGGGTTGATCGTAACCTGCCAGATCGGCGTAAGCTTCACCCATGTGCGATCCGAGGGCGTGAAAATTGGGGTCCCGCTCCATCTCCAGATAGTAATCAACTGTATATTGGGAGAGCCGTCTCGCGCGCTCTCGTGTTAGCATCGGGTCCACCAGTGGAAAGACATGCAAGCCGAGATTAAGTTGTTCGATCTCCGGGACGATATTGGGCACTGCGAAGCGGGAAAACCGTTGCCCTCCACAGAAGCGCTGGCTGACTGGCGAACCAGCCGGGGGCTGTCCGGTGGGCGAAGCGCTGACAAGCCACACGCCAATGAAAAGCGCTAAGAGGAGGAGCGTGCCATTCATCCAGTTCCAGCGTCGCCTAAAGACAAGTTGTGACTGACGTAACCGCAACGTGAGAGGCAGGAGCGAGAGCACTATCAAAAGCAAAGCCAGCCCCTTGCCCCACGAAGTCACCGAGATTGTGCACCAGATTAATCCAGCGCCAGAGACCAATCCGTAGCAGAAAGTTTTGATTCTCTCCAGAGAATGGAGAAGGGAGGACATGCCGATCTCCCAGCAGATAGCTTACCTCACAAGACTGTTCAAATTGCCTCGCGCAAAGACGCCGGCGAGCAAAGGCGAGTATGCTTCCGATGAGTTAGCATACTCAGCTGAGTTCATCTTCAAAATCGCACGCTACCACAGCTCCCAAACCCTCTTTCCTAAGCTCCTTCAGCAGACTCGAGATACCTTGGACAAACTCCTGTCGCTCAAAACCACAATCCGGCTCCGTTTCGATCAGGTATGGAAAATAGAGGAATCCACCCTCCTCCTCTACTCGCGTGATATCTACGTCGTCGTTCCGGATAACATCCACGGTTCCCCAAGGGGCTTCAACCGAACAACGCTCCAATTCAGCATCGAAGTGCTCTGCCAGAAATTTGAGAAGTGCATTCCGATCCCATTCAGTCATTACAAAGATTTTACAGAAGAGGTCTTCACTCATTGGGGTCAGCTCAAGTTCTATCGGTGAAAGCAGGGTAAGACCAAGTCCGCACTTTCTTAAAAGTCTTTCTTGTCGAAGGACTTCGCAGCGCTCAGGAGATGCGCTGTAAATTTCATGGTCGCACTGGAATCCACCACTTTACTCAAGGAACTGCCACGCGATATTGTCGCGCCGTTGTTGCAGGCTTCACGCGTCGTGCAGTTTTCCGACGGGCAGGAAGTCTTCAAGGAAGGCGATCCTGGTGACGGAGTTTATGCGGTAAAATCGGGGCTGGTTCAGATATCCGTGCTGATGCAATCGGGCGAACGGCATGTTTTCTCAAAAATCCCCGAGGGCGAAATATTCGGCGAGATGGCGGTGCTTGATAACAAGCCGCGCTCCGCAACCGCCCAGGCTGAGGGCGATACGGAACTCTATTTTATCCCGCGTGCCGATATGCTGGAGCTCATCCAGCGCTCCCCGAGTCTTTCGGTCGCATTGGTGCGGCAGATCAGCGGACGTCTTCGCGAGTTCAATCGCGAGCATATCAAGCAGGTGCTGCAAGCCGAACGCCTCTCGCTGGTGGGCCGTTTCGCGGGAACCATCGTTCACGATTTACGGAATCCGCTTTCCATCATCGGCATGGCGAGCGAGCTGGCTTGCATGGAGGGCGCAACGGCGGAGATGCGGGTGTCTGCGCAAAAGAAGATCGGGAATCAGGTGCAGCGCATTAATACCATGCTGAACGACATTCTGGAGTTCACGCGAGGCAATCAGATTTCACCCACCTTCGAGGAAACCTCCTTTTCGGAATTCATTTACGAGACAATCGAGGAGATCACCCCCGAGGCGACCAAACGCGGGCTGGCGATCGAGATCCCTGCGATGCCGCCATCGATCCATTTGCAGATCAATCCACAGCGTCTCGCGCGTGTTGTCTGGAACCTCATCATGAACGCAGCGGATGCGCTTCCGAGTGGGGGGAATGTCACGCTGCGCTTCATCATCTCTGACGACCGGGTGACGACGGAAATTGAGGACAGCGGAAAGGGGATTGCGCCGGAAATTCTCGAGCATTTATTTGAGGCGTTCGCGACGTTTGGTAAGCCAAAAGGCACCGGGCTCGGACTTTCCATCACGCGGAAGATTATCCAGGAACACGGCGGAGAGATTTCTGCGCACAATGCGCCGGGAGGCGGTGCGGTGTTTTCCTTCTGGCTTCCGATTAAGAGTCAGTAAAGGAGCACAGGATTGAAATCCTGTGCAGCCAGCGGGACTCCGACCCCGCTTTTAATCACACCCGGAATCAAATGAGAGCGCACGCGTTTGGAAAAATGGAGGCTACACCTTATGATTTTGAGGTTTTTGGCGAGTCGCCGAAAATAGCCTGAGGAGTCGCAGGCGCTCCCCATCTGTAATCACCGATCCTTCCGGTTGCATCGGTGCGCGGGCTTCGTGTTAAATCCAAGCGATCATGGCCAAACTTAACCTCCGTCGTCTGCTCGACATCTCGCGCAATTTCCAGATCTACGGGGAAATTCTAGACGCCGAATCCTGTAAGGTTGGGCACATCAACGAGACTTATACCGCGACTTACGATCAGGGCGGAACGCTCGTGCGCTACATTCATCAGCGGATCAATCACGAGGTGTTTCGTCAGCCCGAGGCGGTGATGCAAAACTACATGCGTGTCACGCAACACCTGCGCGCAAAACTGGTCGCTGGTGGAGTTAGGGAGGCGGTGCGTCGTGCCGTGACGGTGATTCCCACGCACGACGGACAGCCCTTTTACAAGACAGCAGACGGCGAATACTGGCGGACGCTTCTTTTCGTGGAAGGCGTGCGCACATACGAGTCAGTGGAAAATGAATCGCAGGCATATGAAGCTGGCCGCGCTTTCGGTGAATTTCAACGGCTACTCGTCGATCTTCCGGGCGACCGACTGTTTGAGACGATCCCGAATTTTCATCACACACGAAAGCGCTTCGAGGCTTTTCAGACCGCAGTCGAAAACGATCCCGCTAAACGTGCCGCCAGCATTCAGGAGGAGATAGCATGGGTGCGTGAACGTGAACATTACTGCGACGTCATCCTCAAAGGGCTCGCGGATGGAACACTGCCCGAGCGCATCACGCACAATGACACGAAGTTCAACAACGTGATGCTGGACCTCATCACCGGAAAAGCGATGTGCGTCGTGGATCTTGACACCGTCATGCCTGGCAGCCCGCTCTACGACTTCGGCGACATGGTGCGTACGACCACCAGCCCGACGCTTGAAGACGAGACCGATCTTTCCAAAGTGCAGCTGCAGATGCCCGTATTCCAGTCACTCGCCCGTGGATACCTCGACGGCGCAGGCGGCTTCCTGACTTCAGCTGAGCGTTCGCTTCTGGCGTTCAGCGGCAAGCTCATGACTTACACCATCGGTATGCGTTTTCTCACCGACTATCTGAACGGCGACATCTATTTCCGCGTCCAGCGACCCACTCACAATCTCGACCGCACCCGCACCCAATTCCGTCTTGTCGAAAGCATCGAGCAGCAGGAAGACGCAATGCAGCGTTTTGTGGACGGCTTGTGATGGGTGTGATTGGAAGTGGTGAGAAAACGTATGAATCACCTATTTGGTAATGAGCGCCCAGCGGTTTTGATCGGCGAAGCGGACACGCAGGGGCACAGTCCGTCTCGGCTGTGGGGCCATCGGGCGTCCCGCCGGCGTCCCGCCTGATGAACCAAGGTTTAATCAAAGGCCAAAC
>Ga0105046_10018512_pt1 | contig 10594 bp, 9 predicted proteins | sample MAT03_FD_78385 | JGI IMG/M metagenome (GOLD analysis project Ga0105046, IMG submission 78385) | Freshwater microbial communities from Lake Fryxell liftoff mats and glacier meltwater in Antarctica - MAT-03 (megahit assembly) | ecosystem: Environmental > Aquatic > Freshwater > Ice > Liftoff...
CCGAGGGAGACCTGCGGAAATGACGGACGCGTCGGCTCCATCCAACGAACTCACCATGATCCACAAGCAATTCGACCCACCGCTGCTGATCCAGGTCCCGGCCTGCATCTCGATGCCGACGCGATACATCCCGTCACCCGCTGACGGATTGGACTCAGCCGGCGACGCAGCAGGACGCCACACGCACGGACCAACCGTCACGAACGTCGCATCGGTCGATCGCACCAAAGCAAAACCACGGCCCTCGACCCGTCCGTTGCCCAGGGGTCGATCGTCGGCGTCGAACCTGGCCCAGAAACAGTTGGTCCCCGACGAGGTGTAGAGGCCGGGGGGAATCTGGCCCCCTCCCAGGCCCACCCGAGCCTCGATCTCACCGAAGGTGGTCAGCGGGGGTCCCGGTGGGAGCGTGGTCGCTGTCACCACGGTCGGAGGTGGTATCGGCGACGGGGCCGGCGCCGCCTGGGGAATGGGCATGGGAGCGGGCTTCGGAACCAGCGAACGCTGGTACGCGTCCAGCAAGGCCCGACCGGCCGCCAGGGTGATGCCCCGCTCCCAGCGCTTCCTTGTGTTGCAACGCAGCACGTGGGTGCGATCCTGCGCGTAGTCCCCCACTTTCGAACAGCGGGTCCCCGCAGTCGCGCTCTTCAACTGACACGCAGTCAGCACCGACCCGGCAACCGCCACGATCGCAACCATCATCAACCATCGTCGCCCAACGCCCATTTCCCCACGGTAAGCACCCGCAGCCACCCCGTCCATCTCGCCGCAGCATTGTTCGTTGGACCTCCATGTCGCACTGCGCGGCATGGAGGACCAACGAACGGCCTGGGACGAGACACTGTGAAAAGGTGGCGACATGCAACTGACCCCGCGCTACGGATCGGCGCCGGTCATCACGCTCGACGGGCCGCCATCGGCCATTGTCGAGCCTGCCACCCGCCAGCGGCATCGCCTCGTCGACGCCATGGCGGCGTTCGGCGACCGGGACTGGGCCCACCCGAGCCGGTGCGACGGTTGGACCAACCGAGACGTCATCGTCCACCTGGACGGCACGAACGCGTTCTGGGCGTTCTCGATCACCGCTGCGCTCCAGGGTGAGCCGACTCGCTTCCTGGCCAACTTCGATCCGGTCGCCTCCCCTGCCGAGCTGGTGGCCGGATCGCACGGGATCCCGAACAGCCAGGTCATGGATCAGTTCCAGGCCTCGACCACAGCGCTGGTCGATCTGCTGTCATCACTCGACGAGGCCAGCTGGTCCGAGCTCGCCGAGGCGCCACCCGGGCACATCAGCGTCAGCGCCGTGGTGCACCATGCGCTGTGGGACTCCTGGATCCACGAGCGGGACATACTGCTTCCCCTGGGCGTGACCACGACCGAGGAGCCCGACGAGATCACGGCCTGCCTTCGATACGCCGCCGCTCTGGCTCCGGCCCTCTCCATCACCCAGGGATCGACACGTCGAGGCCTGCTCAACGTTGTTGCGACCGGCCTCCAACCATCGACGGACCTCCCCACCAACGACCCGATCGACCGCTCATCAGACCTCCGGATCATCGTCGAGATCGGGGACTGCGCTGCGGTGACCTCCGGCGGTTCAGCGCGTGCCGACCTGACACTGACCGGCGACGCCGTCGAGTTGCTCGAGGCCTTCAGCATCCGTCGGCCACTCGACCACGCAGTGCCCGCGGACTCAGCCTGGATGATCGCTGGAATCTCGGAGATCTTCGAGGTCGACCCCAGTTGATCCGTGGACTGGCCATGCGGGCGTACGAGACCCGCCGGGTCACCGGCTGATCGCCGGAGGTTCAACGAGTCGGGCCTCGACCTCCTCATGGAGCACCAGCAGTTCTCGCGCCAGCCGCAACAGCTCCAGACGAACCTCGACGGGGCCGACGACCTCGATCAACCGACCCCAGCCGGCCAGGCGTTCGGCAATCCAGAGCGGCTCGGCACCGAACATCTGCACCTCGATCCGGCCATCGGCCAGCTCTGCGCCGATCTCGACGTCGGCGCCGAACTGGGTGGCGAGAAGTTGCGCGATCGGCCGGGTCGTACGCAGGTCGGATCGAACGGGGCGCCGTAGGTCTTCGACCCGCCCGACGATCGCCTCCCATGTGGCCAGCAGGTCGAAACCTTCCGGCTTCGGGGCAGCCTCGTCGAGCACCTCGATCGAATGGACTCGATCGACCCGGAACGATCGCATGCCGTGGTCGGTTCCCCCCACCAGGTACCACCGGCCACCCTTGGCCACCAGTCCGAAGGGGTCGATCAGCCGCTCGGTCTCGGATCGGGCCCGATCCCGGTAGGCCAGTCGCACCCGGCGCGACTCGATGACCGCCTGTTGTAAGACCGAGACGAACTTCGGTGGTGCGACCGTGGTCTGACCCCACGCCCGATCATCGATGACCACGGAGTCCGCAGCGGCTTGCGCCTCGACCCGAAACGACTCGGGCAGCGCTCGCACCAGCTTTCGTAGCGCGGCGCGGACCTCCGGCGTGGCGGTGACAGCCGGCCCGGCCACCGAGAACAACGCCCGGGCCTCCGAGGCCGTGAGGCCCGACAGATCGGTGCGTCCCCCGCCGAGCAGATGCCAACCTCCATGACGGCCCGGCTGGGAGTACACCGGGAATCCGGCCAATCCCAGGGCCTCGAGGTCCCGACGAGCGGTCTTGACCGACACTTCCAGTTCCTCGGCCAGCTCCACGGCCGTGACCCGGCCACGTGCCTGCAACATCAGCAATGCGGCCACCATCCGCTCGGCTTTCACATCGGTCAGTCTGCCCGACAAACCTGGACACAGGATGACCACTTTCCTGTGGCACCATGCGTCAATGCATTCCCCTGCGACTCCGCGCCTCGACGCCGACCCCGACCAACCGATCATCAGGGCAACGGGCGTGACCCGATCGTTCGGCGACGTCCATGCGCTCGCCGGCATCGACCTGGTCGCCCAGCGGGGCCAGGTCACCGCGCTCCTGGGTCCCAATGGTGCGGGCAAGACGACTTTCGTCAAGGCAGTGGCCACGCTGCTCGTGCCCGACGGCGGCCAGCTGCTCGTGGGTGGAGTCGACGTTTGCCGGGACCCGCAACGGGTGCGCCGCCTGATCGGTCTGGCCGGCCAGAGCGCTGCGGTCGAGCCAGCGCTCACGGGTCGGGAGAACCTGGTGATGGTGGCTCGACTGTTCGGCCACCTTCCGCCGGCTGCGCGGGTCGCGGCCGACGCGGTGCTCGACGAGGTCGGCCTGACCGACGACGGCGATCGGGCAGTGAAGGACTACTCGGGCGGCATGCGCCGACGACTCGATCTCGGGGCGAGCCTGGTCGGGTCGCCCCGGCTGCTGTTGCTCGACGAGCCGACCACCGGGCTCGACCCACGGACCCGACTCGAGCTGTGGGCGTCAATTCGTGCGTTGGTCCAGGGGGGCACCGACGTCGTGTTGACCACCCAATACCTCGAAGAAGCCGATCAGCTCGCCGACCACGTGGTGATCATCGATCACGGCAAGGTCATCGCCACCGGGACGCCAACGGAGTTGAAGGCCCAAGCTGGCCAGGACGTGATCGAAGTGCGCGTCTGCGACGAGGGTGACCTCGACGCGGTGGGAGCGCTGCTGGCCCCGCTCGGCACTGAACCGCCACGGGTCGATGTACCAGCCCGCCGGGCCACCGTCCCGGTGATCAACGGCACCGACCGACTCAGCGAGCTGATCCGTCAGGTCGCCGACCACGACATTGCACTCGACGACATCGGAGTACGTCGGCCGACCCTCGACGAAGTCTTCCTCGCCCTGACTGGAGCCCCCGAATGAGCCCCTCCCCGTTCCTCTCCTCAGCGCCCGCGGCCTCGACGTTGTCCATCTCGCCGCCCACCAACCCACCAACGGCGCTGGCCACTGCGTCGACCTACGCCGGTCGAACAATTCGCCAGTACATCCGAACCCCACAACTCCTGGTGGTCAATGCGGCCACCTCGATCATGTTCCTCCTGATCTTTCGCTACGTGTTCGGCGGTGCGATCAGCACCGGATCGATCCCGTACGCGAACTTCCTCATACCCGCTCTGGCCGCCACCAGCGGACTCTTCGCCAGCGGGATCGTCGGGGTGGCCGAGGACGCAGAGTCCGGATTCTTCGATCGATTGCGTTCTCTGCCGGTTCCGCGAGGCGCAGTCATGGTGGGCCGCTCCCTGGCCGACACCGTGGTGATCCTGTGGGGCACGTTCGTGACGATCGCCGTCGGCTTTGCGGTCGGTTTCCGGCCCGAGGGAGGGATCGCTGGATCGCTCGGCGCACTCGGGCTCTGCATCGTCTACGCCTTCGCGCTGAGCTGGCTCCAGATCTTCATGGGGCTCGTCGCCGGGAGCGCCCAGGCGGCACAGGGCCTGTCGTTCGCCGTCTTTCCCCTCATCTTCGTGTCCAGCGCGTACGTCCCCGTGGAATCGATGCCCGGGTGGATGCAACCTGTGGCCAACAACCAGCCCATCACCATGATGATCGGGGCTGTCCGATCGCTGGTGATCGGGGGCGACACGACGCGGCTCCTGGGTCATTCCACGACCTACTTCGTGGTGAGGGCATTGATCTGGTCCGCAGTGATCGCCATCGTGTTCGGTGCGCTCGCCACCCGCCGATTCACCAAGCAGTAGCGCCAGGGCGGCTCAGCGGGTCGTGGTGAGCAGCAGCGAGGCGGCCAACGGTCCGCCACCGGCGGCGGCGATGGCCACCTCGGGGCTCCCCGGAACCTGTCGTTCGCCGGCATCGCCCCACAACTGGGTGCACGCCTCGTGGAGGAATCCGTAGCCGTGCAGCCGGCCGGCCGAGAGCTGACCGCCATGCGGGTTGAGTGCCACCTGCCCACCGACCCGAGCAATGTTGGACCCGCCTTCGAGGAACGGACCGCCTTCGCCCACGCCGCAGAACCCGAGGGCCTCCAGCCACGACAGCGTGATGAAGCTGAAGCCGTCGTAGAGACAGGCCACCGGGACGTCCGCCGCGGTCAGGTCGGTGCGCTCCCACATCATGGCCGAGGCGTCGCGCAACGCCATGGTGGTCAGGTCGTCGAACTGGTCCCAGCTGGGACGACCCCGCAAGGCGGTGCCGACCGCCTCGACGCGGACCGGCGGCCGGCGGAACTCACCGGACCGATCGGCGCGGCTGACGATCACCGCGGTGGACCCATCGGCTGGGACGTCGCAGTCGAAGAGCCGCAGCGGCGTGGAGATCATGCGACTGGCCAGGTAGTCGTCGAGCGACATGGGGTCCCGGTAGATGGCGTTCGGATTGAGACCGGCATTGGCCCGCTGGGTCACGGCGATCTGTCCGAGCTGATCGCTGGTGGTGCCGTACCGATCGAAATGGGCGTTGGCCATCATGCCGATCCAGATGGTGGCCGACGGCGCTCCGAACGGGAGGGTCCACTGCATGAAGCCGCTGGCACGGAAGGACCCACCTGCCCCGCCGGTGGTGACCGAGGCGCGGTTGCGATCACCCTGGGCCGAGGCCTCCCACACCGTTCGAAAACACAAGCAGTGCGTACACATCCCCGTGGCCACCGCGGCTATGGCGTTGGCCACCGAGCCGAGTTGACCGGGAGACTCCAGGCCGCCGGAGAACCAGTCCAGCTTCAAGCGAAGCGCGTCCTGCACCTCGGTGATCCCACCTCCGCTGAAGCCAGGTGGGGTACCCATGTTGCCGGGATAGGTCGACAGGCCATCGATGTCCTCGCGGGTGAGACCGGCGTCGGCGATGGCGTCCAGGCACGCGTCCAGGGTGAGGTCCATGGGATCGCGGTAGAGCCGCCGTCCGACCTCGGACTGCCCGATCCCGGAGATGACCGCGTCACGCTCCCCCACATGACGGCTCACGACGCCACCGAACCCACCCCGAGCGGCTCGGCGCCGACGGGTTCGAAGAGCGGCAACCACACGCCGTCGTACTCGAGGAAGGACACCTGCACCCGCATGCCGATCCGAACGTCCTCGGGCTCACACCCGATCACGTTGGTCGTCAGCCGAACCGCCGGGTCTTCGTCGATCGAAACGATGGCCACGCTGTACGGCGGATCGAAATGTGGATACCAAGCCTGATGGTTGACGGTGCAAGCCACCACCGTGGCCAACCCCGATACGGCCTCGATGCCGATGTGCTTCGACAGACACGACGGGCAACGCGGCGACGTCGGGTGGATCCAGGTGCCACAGTCGGCGCATCGGCTGAAGCGGAGCTCTCCCTCGGCGCCGGCCAACCAGAAGAACTCGGATTCGGGCGTGAGCGCCGGGAGCACACGGAACGGCCGGGGCGTTTCATCACTCACCGAATCAGTCGCCGTCTGCGTCGGATTCGTCCGAGGATCCCCGGGTGAATCCCGCCCGGGCGTTCGGCAACGCGTCCAGCGCAGGAACCAGCCCGAATCCCGGTTGAGTCAGGACCAGGGTGCCGACCACGTCCTCCCACGTTGCGCCGAACTCGGCGGCGAGCATGGCGTGCCGTTCGATGCCGTGCGGGTGCCGCAGGATCACCGAACAGGCCAGACGTATCAGCTCGTGCGTCCGCCGATCGGGGGCCGGCAGGGAGTCGATGGCGCCGAGGTAGGTGGCCTGCGCCTCACGCAGCGAGGGAAACGTGTCCTTCAGAGAAGGAGTGGGCATCGAAGGGGTCGGCATCGACGGCGTGGGCTCCGGACCTGACACGGGCGTCACCATATCGTCGGGTCAGACGCCGGCGCCGGCCAACTCCCGCTCCGGCTGGGCCGGCGGACCTGCTGGGCCATCGTGATCGTCGGCGTTTCCTTCGATGGAGATCTTCGGGATCAACCGATCCAGCCACTTGGGCAGCCACCAGTTCGCCTTGCCGAGCAGTTCCATGGTGGCGGGCACCAGGATCATCCGCACGATGGTGGCGTCGATCAGGACCGCTACGGCCAGGCCGAGCCCGAACTCCTTGATGACCCGACCCTCGCCGAAGATGAACGAACCGAACACGCAGATCATGATCGCCGCCGCCGCGGTGATGACCCGGGCGGTGTGGCTCAGACCATCGGCCACCGCAGTGCTGTTGTCCCCGGTGCGGTCGTACTCCTCCTTGATCCGGGACAACAGGAAGACCTCGTAGTCCATGGACAATCCGAAGATGATGGCGAACATCATCATGGGCACGAAGCTCTCGATCGGCCCCTCCCGCCCGACGTCGAGCCCGAGCGTGAGGCCCTTCTGGAACACCAGGACCAACACGCCATACGCGGCCCCGATGGACAGCAGGTTCATGATGACCGCCTTCAGCGGCACCATCACCGATCGGAACACGCCCATCAGCAGAAAGAACGAGAGAGTGAGGACAGCCCCGATGAAGATGGGCAGGCGTTCCTGGAGCACGGTCGAGAGCTCCTCGAACGCGCTGGTGGCGCCGCCGACGTACGCGCGGATACCGGTGCCCGTGACAGCCGCCGGGATGACGTCGCTCTGGAGACGCTTGAACAGCTCCACGGTCGCTTCGTCCTGTGGCGAGGTCGTCGGAGTGACGATGACCTGGGCGATGGTGTCGTCGGTGAGCGCCACGCCCGCGAACGCCGACAGGTCCGGCACACGCCCGGGTTCTGCGGGCGGGGCAGCGGACATGAGCTCGGTGATCCGGCCCTTGATCGGGATGGCCGGTGTCACCTTGGCCACACCAGGGTCAGCGCCGATCTCGGTCGAGATCTGCTGCAGCTGGCCGAACGTGACGCCGGCGGGTGCTTCGATGGCGATGATGAATGGCCCATTGGTCCCCGGACCGAAGCCCTCGGAGATCAGGTCATAGGCCCGCCGGGTGGTGTCAGTGGTCGGCAGGTTCCCTGCGTCCGACGAGCCGAGTCGTATGGACAATGCCGGCCAGGCCAGACCGAGCAGGATGGCGAGACCGACCAACGCCATGACCAACGGGCGCTTCTGCACGATCCGGCTCCACCGGAACCAGATGTTGCGCTCGGTGGTCACCGACTTCCTGGCCCACGGCAGCGCCAGGCTGTCGATCTTGTGCCCGACGAAGCCCATCACCGCCGGGAGCAGTGTCACCGAGGCCAGCATGGTCACGCCCACCGCCAGCGAGGCGCCGGTGGCCAGGCCCTTCAGGAACTCGATGCCGATGAGGAACATGCCGAGCAGCGAGATCACCACCGTGACGCCCGCAAACAACACCGCCTTTCCCGACGTCCGAATGGCCAGGGCCACCGCTTCCTCCGGGCTTCGCCCCGCATGGAGCGCTGTTCGATAACGGGTGACGATGAACAGCGCGTAGTCGATCCCCACGCCGATGCCGATCATGGCCGCCAGCTGCGACGCGAAGTCCGGCATCGACATCACGTTGGACAACAGGCCGACCGCCGAGAGGCCGATCCCGATACCGAAGAGCGCCGTGATGATCGGCAGACCCATGGCCAGGACCGAACCGAACGACAACAAGAGGATCACAACCGCAGCGATGAGGCCGATTCCCTCCGTGGCGCCAGGCGGCTCGCGGACCTGGAACATGAAGCCGGACAACTCCATCCGGACGCCCTCGATCCCCGACCGTTCGACAATGGCACGAACCTCATCCGACGGAGCCTTGAGCGCCTCCTGGCTCTCGGAATCGAAGCTGAGCTCGGCAAAGGCAATGGTGCCGTCGTCGGAGACCTGCGTGGCTGCCCGTGGGTTTGCCGGGTCGAACGGGCTGTTCACCGCCACGACGAGGTCGACCTGCCCCACCTCCGCGAAAACGGATTCCAGCTGCCGGCGCAGCTCGGGGTCGCTCAGGCCGGCGTCGGATTGGATGACGATCTCGCCACGGGCGCCAGCGAACCCGGCTCCAGCAGACTTCAACAGGTCCTGGGCTTTCTGGAAATCCGACCCGGGGATCGTGAAGTTGGAGCTGGGCTCGCCGGCGAACGTGTTCCCCAGCAACGTCATCCCGACGAGCACGATGACCCACATGGCCAACACGATGCGCCGCCGGTGGTAGCAGAATCTGGCCAGGCGATCGAGCAGGCCACGATCACGGACAGCAGTCTCGGCCGGCTCGTTCATGAGATGTCCTCCGGGGATGACGGCGCTGTCACGAGGTGGCGGCGAACGTGCCCCCAGTTGACGCCGATCTTGCTGTCGACAGCAAGCTTCGAGACCTGGAACTGGTGCGACCTGTGTCACATGGTGCGCACCGCCGACCGATCGTCACTCGACCGTCAGGCGCCGGCGCAGCTCGACGAAGACCTCGTGACCGACGAGCGCTTCGACCTCACCAGCCAACGACTCCACGACCTGACGTTCCCCCACGTAGGCCAGCTCGCCCTCGGTGCAGCACCAGGCCATGGTCTCCCCCTCGTCGCCCCAGTCCCGCCGGTCCCAACGCCGCAACGTGGCCGTCTCGGTGTCGTCGGGGCCAGCCTCCCAGTCCACCTTGATGGGGAGCTGCCAGCACACCGAGGGCTTCCAGTCCACCGGTGATTCGTCGGAGTCGAGTGCCGCCAGGTGGAGCGCACACCCGGCACCGCCGGCGAACCCGGGCCGGTTCAAGAAGATGCAGGCCCCGTCGACCACGCGGGTGTTCGTTCGGCTCTCGTCGCTGAAGACCCCGCCCCGGGCCAGCTCGCCATGGTGCTCGAAGCGACTCGGCTCCAGCGTCGCCGCCAAGGCCGAGATGAGCCGCGACTCATCGTCGTCGCAGAGTTCTGCTCCCACCGAACAGCACCCCAGACCCAGCTCCGGTTCGGGGACCGCACCGATCCCCAGGCAGCCTCGGTCCCAGAGGCAGGTCCAGTTGGACGTGAGGAACTCCCGATCGAACCGCCACGTGGTCGGACCGTCGATGATCTCCACCACCGGATCCACCACCGGATCGTCCACCATCGGATCTTACGGGACCGGGCCAGGGCGGTCTTTCTGCTGGAACGGCCGGTTTGGTACGGTCCTCGCCATCGCGACTGCTCCCAGCACCGAGGTTCACAGCGGCCGGCGGCCCGGGACGGCGGCGCTGACCCTCGGCGCGCTCGGCGTGGTGTACGGAGACATCGGGACCAGTCCCCTGTACGCCATCCGAGAGGTCTTCACCGGACACGGTGGACGAGCCGGACCGGAGCTGACCGAGGCGAACGTCCTGGGTGTGCTGTCCCTGACCTTCTGGGCGCTGATCCTGGTGATCTCGCTCAAGTACATCGCCGTCGTCATGAAGGCCGACAATCACGGCGAGGGCGGCATCCTGGCACTGACCGCGCTGGTGCGTCCCAGCGGCTCGCTCCACGGTTCGACCCGGTACCTGGTGTTGTTCGGCCTCTTCGGCGCCGCACTGCTCTACGGCGACGGGATGATCACCCCGGCCATCTCGGTGCTCTCCGCCGTGGAGGGAACCAAGGAGGTGACGCCCGCCTTCGAGCCGTATGTGGTCCCGATCGCCATCGCCATCCTCATCGGGCTCTTCGCCGTGCAGAAGCGAGGCACCGCCGCGGTCGGCCGGGTGTTCGGGCCCATCGTGCTGGTTTGGTTCGTCGTCCTGGCCATCCTGGGGCTCATCCACATCGGCGACGACCCGTCGGTCTTCCGGGCGGTCAACCCGATGTACGGCCTTGCGTTCCTCTCGGGCAACGGCAC
>Ga0105046_10018517_pt1 | contig 10594 bp, 16 predicted proteins | sample MAT03_FD_78385 | JGI IMG/M metagenome (GOLD analysis project Ga0105046, IMG submission 78385) | Freshwater microbial communities from Lake Fryxell liftoff mats and glacier meltwater in Antarctica - MAT-03 (megahit assembly) | ecosystem: Environmental > Aquatic > Freshwater > Ice > Liftoff...
GTCAGTCATCTGTCCAGGCACCCGGAGAGCGGGAGGCACGGGAGGATGTTTCGAGACAGGTGCCGAAGAGTAAACGACAGCACAGACGAGGTACGAATGCGTTGCGGAACGGAACGCAAGGCCGAAGGCGAAACCATGACCCCGACCGAAACACAACCCGCGTACTGCCTCTGGTTCCGCTCCGACCGTGGGCATCAGTGGCAACTGCTCGCCAGTGCGGACTCGACGCTCGCCCTTACCAGCGTGCTGGCCCAGCATCGACAGTCGGGCGAATCGATCATATTGCCGACAGGCGAGCATCCCGACGACCGGCGCAAGCCGAGATGACATTCGCCGCCGCCTGTAGTTACGGAGCACGACGATACGGATTGTGAAAGGAGAACTTGATGCAGGTAGCCGAACCAGAAAACGAACTGACCAGACGGACAATCAGCGCTCACAAAATCGGGCACGTCCTCGACTTCTTGCGGCGTCGCCCGGTAGCCGTCCAGCGTGTTGGCCGCGAGTTAGTTGTTGCCCGTGTCAATCGCGTCGAACGCCGGCCGGAGATCGATGTCTACACGTTCGGCGACATCGCCCGATGGTTCGATGCAGCGGCGCGGCATATGTCGTCCCACGGCTGCTCGCTTCATGATGGCCTGATCGCTGAGTGGCCGACATCGCGGATAGTGCGGAGACGGCTGTCGTCGGCGCAGCGGAGTGAAGAAGATCCTGAACAGGAAAGCGGCTGCGGAGATGCTGAGGCGACGTGAAATCAGAGGGTGACACTGATCGGACAGATGGCACCGGACTGATCGAAGAATTGGCACAGACGGCGAAAACGCCTGAGAATCTGACCGATCGTCCGACCGCCGAAATCCTGAACAGGAACCCGCCGAGTTCCGGAACTGAAAACCAGCCGGGCGACGTTCGCCAGGCATGACGAGTGATGACGTGAGACACAATGCGCCAAGGAGGCCATCAATGACCGCGACCGAAGCACCAATCCAGACCGCCGACACAAGCATTTCGCCGGGCAGAGAAGCCGGCTGGAAGATGGCGACGCCCACCCCATCGAACCCGGAGATTGTCGACCCGCCCGAACCGCCGCCCGCGAAACCGGATCTACGCAGCCTCCGGTTCAAGCCCGAGGTCACCAGTTGGTCCGGCTTCGCAATCGACCACGTCAACGGTTGGGAGTCGCAGCGAGTCGGCGCAAACGTCAACGACGTTGCCCAGCTCTCCCTCGCCGCGCGAGACTACCTGGGAATCGCACTCAAGAAGATGCGGACAGGCGAGTCGGTGTTCACCGCTGATGAGATGGTGGTGATCCAGCGCCACCTCGACACCGCGCCGCGGATCGATGAGATCGACAATCGCATCGGTCTGGCCGACAGCGACGAAAATGTCGCCCGCCTGGAGAAAGCCCGCATGCTGGCGGACCGGCGGATGGATGTCAGCCAGCAGTCGCAGCGACTGCGCGAACTCGAAGCCGAGGAAGCCCCTCGCGCAAGAGCGGTCACGGATCTGCGGCACCTGCGGAAGCAGATCATCCGCGAGCATGACGAAGCCCTCCTGGCTGCGCGTGAAGTCGTGCGCTTCGCCGCGAGTCGCATGATGAACGGCCACATCGCAGACGCACGCGATCGCTGCGATCGCGCTTGCCAGAACATCGTCACCTCGCCCGACTGGCGTGACGCGACCATTTTGGCGATCGCGGTCGAACTTGCGCGAAATGACGAATTCAACCGCGACGTGTCAGCGGTCTTCGAAGAGGTCGTTGCCAATGCCATGAAGTTTGCCCCGTCCGCAACCGCGCCCGCCGTCGCTCCGTAACGCGCCGGCGGCACCGTACAACGGGCGGCGTCGAGTAGGCAGTGGACCGGCATCCGCTGTCCCGCTCCGCCGTCCGTTGGATCACCGTACCGAACAGTGAGGGACCACTGATGCCAATCATCATCAAACCGAACACACCAGGCAACGTGCTGGTGTCCGTGCCGGTTCCGCAGCCGGTAGCCACGCCGCTGCGCGTACCCCGACCAATCGTACCGCAGCCGGTAGCGCGACCGACGCCACAGCAGGCTCCGCAATCGATTGAGCATCTGTTCGTACCGATGCGCGCACCACCTGTGATGTTGCTACCGCATGCCGAACTTCCACCGCGCGCGACGCAGTTCGGTGCTGATGGATCGCGCGTCCGCATGGGCCAGGCAGTCGACGACGACATGATGAACGAATGGCATGGCCTGCGCGATGTCCTTCGTGCTTTTCACGACCGCCGTGAGAGTGTGCCCGCATGCTGGGTCGAGCGAGCGAGAGAACTCAAGCGTCTGCTGTTCGGGGCGCGGAACCAGCAACAGTCGACCGGCAGGTATCAAGCCCCGACCGGCGGCATGGTGGTGCGCGGAGTGTTCTATCCGGGTGGCAAGTTGCTGCCGAAGATGGCAACGCGACCGGCGGCGAGAATGTCGCAGGCCGGTGACACTGACAGCCTGGATCAGTGGCACAACAAGATTGCAGAGTGGCTGGACATCATCGAGACGCTTCGCGGCCTTCGATCACGAAACGAACGTGCCCCGGCGTATCTGGTCGATCGGGCGCGATCGCTGTGGTCGGAGCTATTCTTCAATCGTGGCAGTGATCGAATGCGTTTCGAGGCGGACGGGGATGGCAACGGTGAGCCGGCACATGCGACCGATGACGTCTCTGCCCCGCACATCGATTGCCCCGACTGCGGCCGGCATACTCCACTGGATGATACGATCATCGGCAGCACCGGCATCGGTCGTGTCGGCCATCGTCCGGTGTGTCGTGACTGCGGTGACGCCAACTACTGGTCGTGCGCGGACTGCGGCGACCTGTACCATCACGACACCCGCAGCGAGTCCTGGCAGAATGCTCACCGCGAACCAGTATGTGAGGAGTGCGGTAGTCAGTACAGCGACTGCGACGTCTGCGAACGACCCCACCGCCCCAACGACCCGAGTGATCGTGGCCAAGTCGATGGCGTCGCCTGCTGCGGTCAATGCGTCAAAGATCATCAGCACAAGTTGCACATCGACCGGTTGCTCGATGATGAAGGCTATCGCGCATCGCAGGAGGTCCACCTGCCTTCACCCAGGCTGTTCGAACAGACTCAGTGGCTGAGCGACCCGCACGGTGCGAAAGTCTATGGCGACATCGAGCATATCCACGAGATGCTCGGCAAGTCGATTGACGCAGAGACGTTCGCTCACCTGTTCGGACTGGTCGATGGTCATGTCGCCATCGTGCGAAGCCATCCGCCGCACCCGTTCCTCAGTTGGCCCGTCTACAACTTAGCCGATCCACGCCGACCGATCCTGACGGTCAACTCCGCACATCCTGATCACGACCAGGACTTTCTCCGGTACGATGATTGGAACAACATCGCGCACTCAGGCGCGCAGGTGTCTCTGCTCCGCGATGAGGAAGGCAATCTGCATTGCAGCAACGACTTTGTCGGCATGGGGAAGCTCGCGGGCAGCCTACATGGACATGGCCGGGCAGTCGTCCGCAAACAGATCGAGGCGCTTCGGAAGATTGGCGCGAAGCGGATTCATCAGGGGTTCGCGATCGGCGGTGAGCAGCGTTTCTGGATGCCACGCGTGGCCAATCCCGACCCGAACAATGAAGCGCACTGGGCACGAACGCAGTTCATCGGCGGTCGTGTTTGGCCGTTGTTTGGTTTCGGTGGCGCATTGCCGGAACATTCCATCCAGCAGATGCCGAAGCAATTGGTGGATCAGCTTGGCGAACGTCCCGACGTTCGCGATCTGCTCGACTTGCCGGGCGGCAAAGAATGGTGGAAGCAGAACGCATTCTCAATTCCGGACGGGTACATGGATCTCGACCCGCGATCGCGAACAGGCGAAGCGCATGAGAACGCTTGGGCGGAGATGCAACAGCGGATCGGCAAACTCGAACAGCGCAGAGGTGTACGATGAGCGAAGACAACGAGGGCAAGATGACGATGGGGAAGCGGGCGAAGCTGCTCGACGAGTGGAAGGCGCTCGACGACCGCCTCCGCGAGTATCGCGTTCGCGGCGAAGAGCCCGACCCGGAAGACATGGCGCGATGCCGATGGCTGTTCAAGGTACTGTTTGAGGATCGGCCAAGCGGGGTGAATCTGGTGTGATGGGCGTGGATCACCGAATTTTCATTGCGATCGTCGAAGGACACCAGCGCCTTACTTGGCATCGCCCAGAATGCGGTTGACTTGGAAGTGATTGCCCGCATGGTCGTCATCCTTCGACGTGTAGCCAGTTTCCGCAGGCGAGAAGATGCACCGGGTCACTTGCTGAAGAACCTTGCGCAATTCAACTAGAACGCTCATGGGCCAACCTCGGAGGGTATGAGTGCTCCGATAAGGTACGAATGGTTGAAGCCCTGGACAACCAGAGCCGCGATGCGGTGTGCCGTTTGGGCTACCCTCGATTAATCGATGCGACCAGCGATTGCACGCTTCCCGTTTCCTTGATACGCTCACTTCAGCGACTGACCAGCAAGCCAAGTCGCCCATCTCCGGCCCCGCCGGCACTTCAAAAAAGTTTCCTACCGCATGGCCATCCACGGCCGATGACGCCGATGAATCATCAACGACCGAGCGACATCAATCGACCGCCGGGCGGGAAACACGAGCGGGGGCTAGCTCCGACGTTCTGGCTTCCGACCACCACTGCGGAGGATGTGCTGCGTCGTCGCTACGGCCAGGGGCGACGGACGAATGCAGCAGCGGTGCGACGACATCAGATCGACCGCAATATACTGACAGCACTGCCTTGACCTGACCAATGGAAGCGCGTTACACTCATACACAGAGTGCAGCCGACAAGCTATCACTCGCAGATCATACGATCTCCACTCCAACGCAATCCCACCGACACTATCCAGATCCGCATTCTTGCATGGAGCCGGCCATGGACTACTACGGTCATGAAAACGTCGATCTGATCCGCCTCGACCGCCTGGAGCAGGAGACGCTCCGGATGCGGCGAGATGCCGCGCATCTTGTCGAGGAAGCAGTCGGCCAGATGGTCGATGGCGAACTGGACGTGCTCGCCCGCGAGGGACTGATCTTCGATCACGTCTGCGAGCGAGAGGCGCTGCTACACATGGAGCGGCCCGACCATCGCGCGAACTATTACGGGCACATGCGTCGCTTCTATCGTCGGCGCGAGGGGCAAGTGGTCCGGTTCTCGCGATCATCCGATCTGGCAGGCGTCGGGTCCCGTGATGTCGACGACATTATCGAGGAGACCGCGCGGCGGATGCATGAGGGTGGCGAGAAGGACGTGACCGTTGAGAAGGTTCGACGCGAGCGGATGGCCAGGGCTTAACTCACCGCATCACCAAGATCGAGATCAACATGCCACAACCGAGCAACATCGGAGCCGGGCCTGGTGGAATAGGCCGAAGAGCGAAATCGACATGGCTCGAACGGTCATGGGCGATGGATGCTGTCGAAAAGTACGCCAGCAAAATCGCGCCAACGGCTATGAACTCTGCAAGCGTGACGATTGTCGGCCAGCCGGACGCGAGTATGAATGATTTGTTTCGGTTGGCGCTTGGGATCATCACTGGAACTCTCGGGTCGACAAACCCGCTCGGCCTGAACCCATCGCACACAATATCGTCAGAGTTTGATTACACAGCCAAGGTTGTATCAGTCACACTCGTCCTCGAAGCATCCGGCATGATGCAAATTCTTGCTGCTGGCAATGGTCCGTCGATGTTCAGAAGGAACGTCCCAGACACAATCAGCGTTGGCAAATACCCGTCATCGATCGGGTCTATCGTGCCACCCGACTCCAACACCATCGACTCGACGGGAAAGCCACCAGATATGGGCTCGGTCGCATTGTCATCTGCACCAGCAGAGAATCCATTCCTGCCGTTTGGAAACGGGACGTCCGGCCAGCAAAACACAACCGCTAAAGCAGCACCGATCAAGGGCACTTTCGATAAGGTTGGCGAACGAGTTAACGACACGCTCCGCAACGGACTGACGGAAGCGCAGATGATAAAACTCAAGAAAGCATTCGGGATCTAAGACAATGCCAAAGAAAAACATACCGGACTCTCAATCGGGTTGTTACACATCCGATGGGATCAAGAACTCGTACACTCGCGAAGAAGGTCTGTTGATGCTGCCGGTTATGGGTGGCTCAGTCGTGACTGCGCCGAAGATTATCAGAGTTCACAGCCCTGTTGGCATGCGTTGCGTTGACTTCAGTTACCGAAAGCGTGGAACTCCACCAGTATTTCCGACTATCGGGATAGACACCCCGACAAGAATCGACGGCAAGACCGGCGACCGCTTTGTCTCGGGCGACCTATCAATTGTGAACGACATCGGCGGAGCCGAAGATAGCGTTGACTGGTCAGTTGCCGGCACATACTACTACGCACAATCCGACGTTCGTGGCAGTGGCAGCAATTTCCAATGTGGAAGGCATCCGTACAAGACGGTGCGACTTGACTCATCAGTTCTGGCAGCCATCGGTGCGTCCGGTGGTGCCGCCGCTGCATTCGCGGCAACCGCGATTGATGTTAAATCGTTTACGTCACTTCCTAGTGGCCTTAAAGCGTCATCAGCAAGCTCAATTGATTTCAGCGACCCCAACTACAAGTATGCTGACCAAACCGAGCTGGCGTCGGCATTCGGGTCTGAATCGCTCATTATCTAATCAGGGAAAAAAACACAAATATAGCGCCAATCACGGCCGCAGAACACAGCAAAACAAAGATGCCAAGCGAAGCAAGATCAATAGCCCCGGCTAGACACCCAGGCTCTCGCCGCTCCTTCATGTTCTTGCGGCAGCAACTGACGCACTCATTGACCCATCGAAAAATGCCGTGCCCGGCATGGAACTCGGTTCTTCGCGGCGCAGCCATCTCGCGCCCGCAAAAATAGCAGCGTATCACCCGATCGTCTCGATCATCATCGTCGAACGCGCTGTCGCCGACGAAATCGAATTGCTTCGGTGGCTTTCGGTGCTGGTCCATGACGGCGACTGCTCATGAGTAAATGTACTCCACCCCGCGTCATTACAGTAGTCGCCGTAGCAGTCGTCAAGAACATTCCGATAGGCGCTAAACCAATTCGGTTCGGTCTGGTTTGTTCTGGTCTGGTTTACAGCGATGGAGCGGTTTCAGTTCCCGGTTGCCTTCTGCCTCGGCGAGTTGATCGACGCATCAAACTTGTACGGCCTGGCCTTCCTCTTCACCTTCTTGGGTGTCGCCCGCTCGTCGGCCAGATCGCAGCCATCGAAATCACCCAGGCTTGCGCCAAGCGCCTTCGCCAGCCGTTGAAGCGTTGCCCATGACGGCTGTCGCTTGTCCTGCTCGATGCCTCGGTGCTGGCCTCTGTCGGAGCGGCCGGTGGCGCGGCTGCTGCGTATGCGGCAACTGTCATCGATGCCAGCTCATTCACGCAGTTGCCGGCTGCTCTCCAAGCGTCGGCTGCTGGATCGATCGTCTTCACAGATCCTGGCTACCAGTACGCGGATGCCACAGAGTTAGCCAGTGATTTCGGCACGCCTTCTTTGATCATCTGAGACGAGGGTCGCCACTTTCACAAGATGCGAAGGTGGCGTTTTTATGTGCTGCGTGGAGTGCGATCAGCAATCTTCCCGTAGAATCGTCAGAGCGTCGCCTGAGTCCAAGCAGCCTTTCGCGAGCCCGACATGACGATCGAATTCCGATGTGAATCATGCCTATCACCCCTGACGATCTCCACCCGGAAGGCCGGGGCCAAGGTGGTTTGCCCCGAATGCGGAGCGCACGTCAATGTGCCGTCCGCAGAAACTACCGTTGACAGCAGGCCGGAACCAATCGGCCGCCAAGCGTTCGACTTCGAGTCGCCGCAACCCGTGCGAAGCACCAGTCGACGTCGCAGAACAGGATCACGCAATGGCATGCTGCTGATCGTTGCATTGGTTTGTAGCGGGGCGGGCGTGGCCGGCGGTGTATTGATCGCCATGCGGTCGAGTGGAACGCCCGCGAAATCCGAGGTCGAAGCGCCCGTGAGTAAGGCGGATTCAGGCTTGGCAAAGTCATGCTCGCTGCCAGAATTGGTCGATCATCTACTGACTCACAAGATTGCCAGCAGGGCCGCCTACGCGCAGCTGGATCGCTACGAATCTCGTCCGGTATCCAGCATTAAGAATGAGCGGGTTCCGTATGCCTACCTCGATGGGAATGTCGCCTTCGCGGAGATCCTTATCGCTGAATGCGATGATGACTTGTCAGCGAAGCATTTCGCCTTAACGCTGCGCGACATGTCAAAAGCCTCTCTCAAACTGGAAGGGGCAAGGAGCGGAGTTAGCGAGAAGCAGTTGGATAGCGTGCATTTCAGTTGGGGGCGATTTATGTTCTTCGTGCAGAAGCCGGTTAAGGGCGAACGGATAAAGAAGCTTCTTGGTTAGGGACAATGATTTGTCGAAATGGAAATGACCAATCGCCTGATCGTGGCCGCAGACGGATAGGTCGGGCGACCCCAACAATGCATCCGGCCAGCACCATCCCCAGGGGGACGCGCCGGCCTGGAGGTGGTCCTTCAGAACGAACAGACCGGACACGAGCCATCGAAGGAATCGCTCATCTTCAATCGGATGTTGTTCGCTGCTCGTGGATAGCGTCGGCTTTGCCCATCGCCCTTGATCGTGCTTGCCCCGTCGCTTATGATGCCAATGCATTCCGAGCGACCCGGCGACGGGTCCGGCAACCGGGTGGAGACGCCACGGTGCCTTGGGGAGCGATCCTCGATGCGGTGGTAATCCACAATCCAACGTCTCCAAACTGCGGCCATCTCGCGCGAATGCGGAGGTGGCTTTTTCATGCGCTCGTGTGAGCACTGCCGCCTCCATCATTTACGATTGGAGGTCATCATGTCTGACGAGGCGAAGCAGCCGGAAGAGGCAAACTCACTTACTCACCTGACCATCACGTCACCGACGATGAGGGATCTGTTTCCCGAAGGCCTTGATGAGTGGAGTTACATCGATCCCGAACCACCCGTCAACGACAAGATTGTCCGCCGTATCCAGTGGCTGCTGAAGCGCAAAGGGGAGCAAGCCGCGCTGCGGTACACCTACAAACGCTTCTACCGGGTGTCGTCGGACACCTGGGGTCACCAGAGTCGATACCTGTTCAAGACGGTCGACCCGGATCGCCTGCCGCCGGCAGTGCTTGTCGTTATGCTGAACGCGACGAAGACGCTGAGCGGCACCGAGCGCTGGCAGGATCTGCGGACGCGGATCGTGGCATCTGTGGTCGAGCGGATAGGGGTTGAGGAAGCGGAAAGTTTGCTGCGGGGAATTGACTCGTGAGGCTGCGGCTTGTCAGATGCCATCGCCCGGTGATGCCCAGGCACCGGGTAGTTCACACCTCAAGCACCTACGTTGCCTTCCCCGCTTCGACCAACCGCGCCCACTCCGCGAGCCGATAGCCTGCCATACTAGATTCACTGCCCGCAAGGTGTCTCTTCACGTCTTCGTGAAGTTCAGTCGCAAACTCTGGATGTACTTCGCGTGGAACCATGCGCCACCATTCGGGGGGCAGGGCGGCTGACAATTCGGAGACGGGACTGGACTCCAACGCGTTCCACTGCCCCTCGTCGTTGTCGTCGGCCATCGCCGCTCCTTCCTGCCAAAACGACCAGACGCCATCGACCTGCCGGCCGTAAATGAACGCGCCGCCGCCTTCATACATCAACGTGACGATGATTGCTTTGTCCACTTGAGACTACCTCTCTGGGTCCTGAATTGGCCTGCCGTCATGACAGTTCCGCGATCGATGCATCGCCACGAGGCGACCCGCTCTTTTCGACAGGCGTTCCCATGCCGAAGGTTCCCGACAGTAAAACAACGTTGAGAAGAACTCTAACCTCTGCCAACCTATCGAACCGAACGCATTCGAGCTGTCCTTCAGCACCGGGACGACTACTGTGACACTCAGTTCATCTTGGCCGAGGGACTTGACCATGCTGCCCGGTGACGCCGATCTGGAGCACGGCCCAGACCTTTCGTCCGCGTCCACGACAGTCGAGAGTTTGTTCTGGACGGCCGGGATCGTGTTTGTCGTCGGCGTCGCTCTGCTTGGCCTATGGTACTTCCGGTCGGCCATCCTCAATCTGATCAACCGTACGCTGGCGCGCGACGAGTACGCGGCAATCCATGAATTCACTCGTTCGATGGCGGCGCGAATTCGATCGATCGCCCATGCAGCCATCGTGCTTCCAAGCCGGCTTCTGCGATCTCTAGGTGAGCCTCGGTTCATGGTCGCCTGGCTGATCGGCTATGGCTCAATACCTGTCGGCATCGCCATCTCAGTTGTGCAAGTTACACAGCGCCGGCCGGTCGACAACTGGCGAACGCGTTGGATGGTTCATCCTCGTGCAGTTCGCCGTTGGCTTGGTCGGCGGGATGGGCAACAGGCGAAAAGGGCTACCTATCCGGGTCGACGGGACAGCGCCGAACGGCTGCCATTGCCGATCGATGGCCAAGTCGGCTTCCCGGTGCTGCTCGGTGAGATGCAATTCGTGCGGCAACGGGAGGAGGCACGAGATCAACATCAAGCGGATCCGCCTCGTCGA
>Ga0105046_10018519_pt1 | contig 10593 bp, 7 predicted proteins | sample MAT03_FD_78385 | JGI IMG/M metagenome (GOLD analysis project Ga0105046, IMG submission 78385) | Freshwater microbial communities from Lake Fryxell liftoff mats and glacier meltwater in Antarctica - MAT-03 (megahit assembly) | ecosystem: Environmental > Aquatic > Freshwater > Ice > Liftoff...
CGGCACGCGGCTTTACAGCAGCTTCACGGTCAAGTTCAGCGCGCTGCCCGCCCAGGTGGCCACCGGCGCCGCCACCAACGGCACCTACTTCGCGCACTTCATGGTCGCCGGCAGCACGACCTTCCGCGACCGCATCTGGGCCCTCACGAACGGTGCCGCCCCGGGGATGTTCCGCATGGGCGTCGGCAACACCTCCGGCAACACCCCCGCGGCTGTTTTCCCGCTGGATCTCGAACTGGACAAGGAATATACGGTCGTCTCGCGCATCGTGGTTTCCAACGGCATCTCCACCCTTTGGATCAACCCCACCGCCGAAGCCTCGGCCAGCGTGACCGACACCAACGCCCTGACGCCCGCAGCCCTCACCTCCTACGCCTTCCGCCAGAGCGTCGGCTTCGGCACGCTCAAGCTCGATGACCTCAAGATCGGCCTGCGCTTTTCCGCCGTGGTGGACGTGCCCGAGGACATCGTTATCACCGGCATCAACGTCGCTGGCAGCACGGTGACCCTCACCTTCGATGCCGGCACCAGCGACACCGTCGCGAACTTTGACATCGTCGCCGCCAGCGTGGTCAATGGCACCTACAACCCGGTCGCCGCCTCGCTCACCAGTCCGAGCGCGGGTAGATTCCAGGCCACCACGTCCACGGCCGGAGCCACGCAGTTCTACCGCGTGAAGCGGAAGTAAGTCCGGCTCCGCAACTCAACTCCATCGGCAAGGGCGGCGCGCACTGCGCCGCCCTTTTTGCGTTTGGCTCGCAGCCCCGGCGAAGCCTGGCAGCTCATTGGCACCGGCCGCCGGTCCAGAGTCCGAAGTTGGGGAGCCCGCCGGCACGCCAGCCGGGAGCGAAGTTGCGGAAAAATGCGGTGCGCCCGGAGTTTTCCGCGGGGGCGCGGAAAACCTCGCCCGGGGCGGGCGCGCTCCCAATTCTGCTTCGGACTTTGGGTTGAGGCTGGCCAAACCCAGTCAAACCAACTCAACCCAGGTGTGGGCGGCCAACCGCGGGCTGGGCGGCTGCTACTTGTCCTCGGTGGAGAACGTCGCCACGACGGGGCGATGGTCGGAGGCGAGGCCCCAGTTGGGCATCGCCAGTACGTAAGTGCCGTCCTTCAGCCATTCGCGGCTCATGCCGGGGCTGAGGAGGAGGTAGTCAATGCGGCTGTAGGTGTCTTCTTTGCCGTAGTAATGGGTCCAGGAGACGTTGCGGGGAAACCAGCGCGGGTTGGGGTTGGGCAGGTTGTCGCCGTTGCGCTCGGCGGGGCGGGTGTCCACGAGTTGAGTCGCGCCGCGGCCGACGACGGCTTTCACTGCGGGGCTGTCATAGACATCGTTCAAGTCGCCGAGCACGACGAGGTTTTCGCGCGGATTGGCGGCCAACCGCTCGTCCACGATGCGCCGCAGAATCTTGGCTTCTTCCAGACGCATTTCGCCCTCGTCCGCCTCGGGCACGGTGCGGCGCGACTTCAGATGCACCGCGAGCACGGTGAACTTGTAGCCGTCGCCGGTAGTGATCTCCACGTCGGCAATGCCCCGGCTCACCGAGAACCGCCGACCGCCGAGCAGGTAGTTCTCATTCGTGTGCGAGCGGCGGGCGGTGAGCGGAAACTTGCTGAGGATGGCGACGTGGATGTTCGTGTCCCAGCCGCGGACGTATTCCGTGTGGGGGAAGTCCAGGCCCGCGGATTTGAGCGACAGGCGGAACTCATCGAACGAGGCGGGGTTGCCCATTTCCATGACGGCGAGCACGTCGGGACTGAGGGTCTTGAGGTGGTCGCGAATCTTGGCGCGGGCATCCGCGGACTTGGCCGGGCGGGTGCCGACGGGGTTCAGGAGGTAATTCTCCAAGTTGTAGCTGGCGACGCGGATTTGCTCGGCAGCCAAAGTGGCGGAGGCCAAGGTCACGCAGGCCAGCAACGTGGCGGCAAAGCGGAAGCGGAGGGTCGAAATCACGGCGGGAGAATGCCAGTCTGCCGGGCGGTGTCAAAGGCGAGGACGGGGGGAATGACAAGGTCCAGCGCGTATGCCTGAAGGCGAGGAAGGCCCTGATGACGGGCTGGAACTCGGTGGTTTGGAGTCCCGGCTTCAGCCGGTCGGTGCCGAAACCGCCTGAATTGCTTGGCCGAAAGGCATGAATGCCTTCATGCATACGCGCTGGACAAAGTCCGAACTGCCACCTGGGCTTCGCTGGAACCGGTGGCGAGCGGTTGGCTCCTCTCAGGGGCAATGCCGGCGCGGTAGTGGCGCAGTGCCTCCGGCCTGCGGCTGTTGCGGCGGGCGTCTCACCTGCCGTTGCGGAGGGCCGGCAACCGAGACGGTCGCCGGCACGGTGGCAGCCGGGACGGACTGCCCCACTATCGGTGCCAGGATGGTCGTGATGGGGAGGTGCGGAGGTGCCAGGCCGAATTTGATTTCGAGTTTCGTCCTTGCGCCCCCGCGGCCCGGATTCATCGTTTGCAAACGGCCCTTCCTCGCTTACGCTTCGGCCCGTTCGTGGGGTCATGCGGCAGTTTATCACCATTGCAATCAATGCCTTTATGGAACTGGTCCGGCAGCCGGTCTTTCTGCTGCTGATGACCAGTTCGGCCGTCTTTATCGTCTTCCTGGCGACGCCTTACTACTTCGCCTTCGGGGACGAGCCCAAGCTGGTGAAGAATTCCGCGCTGGCGGTGATGCTCCTGGCCGGATTGCTGAGCGCGGTGCTCAGCTCGTCGGCGTCGCTGGCGCGGGAAATCCGCTCCGGCACGGCGCTGGCGGTGCTTTCCAAGCCGGTGGGCCGCGCGACTTTCATCCTGGCCAAGTACGCCGGGCTGATCGCGGCCCTGGCGGTGCTGACCTACGTGAACTGCCTGGCGGTGCTGATCGCCAGCCGGATGTCGTTTGATGTCTATGGCTCCACGGACCTGAATGCGCTTTGGATTTTTCTGGGCAGCCTTGTTTTGGCCTACGGGGTGGCGGGCTTCGCCGATTACTTCCTGCGCCAACCCTTCGTGAGTTTCGCGGTCGTGGCGGTGGTGGCGATGGTGTCGGTGGCGGCGGTGGTGATCTTTCAATTCACGACCCAGCGACAAAGCCTCTACGAAGCCGCCCAGGTGGACTGGCGGCTGATCCCGGCCTCGGTGTTGATATTGATGGCCCTGTGCATCCTGGCGGCACTGGCGCTGGCGTCCTCGACGCGGCTGGACATGATTCCCACGCTGGCGATCTGCTCCGCGTTCTTTCTGCTGGGGCTGATGTCAGATTACCTGTTCGGACGGGCGTCGGAGCAAGGCTCACTCTGGGCGACGGTGCTTTACACCCTCACGCCCAACTGGCAGCTTTTTTGGGTCGCCGACCTGCTCGAAACGGGCAAGACTGGCTTCCCGTGGGCCTATGTCGGCAAGGCCCTGATCTACGTGGTTTGCTACGTCGGGGCGCTGCTGTCGGTGGCGGTGCTGCTGTTCGACGACCGGGAATTGAGTTAAAACGACGGTTGCACTGTCTGTAACAACGCAACGGCCCTCGCGGCCCTCACGCATGGAACGAAGCATCCAAAAAAACGCGCTGATCAACCTGCTGGTTCTGCTGGCGGCGGGCATTGCCGTGCTCGGCTCGGCGCGTTTCACTGGCTCCGAGGCCGGGCAGGTGGCCGCCGTGTTTTTCGGCCTGGGCACGCTGGTCGCGCTGGCGGGCTGGTTCCACATCCGGCTGGGCGAACGCGAAGGACTGGAACGGATGGAAGTCGAGGAATTGGCCCGCACGCGCGGGCAGGGCAGCTTGTTTGAGGGCAAGGATTCGGAAGTTTTCCCGGCCCGGCGCTCGCGCGAGCAGTTCGAGAAATGGTTCATCCCGGGTTACACCATCATCCTGCTCGCACTCCAAGGCGTGAGCGCGTGGCTCCTCTGGCACTGGCTGGAGCAGGCGGTGACGACCGATCTGAAGCAGGGCATGGTGGCCGGCGGCATCTGGGCGCTGTGTGGTCTGGTGCTGTTCATTCTGGGTCGCTTCGGCGTGGCGTTCGCCCGCGAGGAAAGCAACCGCCTGCTGCGCGCCAGCGCCGCTTACGTGCTGCTGGGGGCTTACCTGTGCTTCGCGCTGGCCATCGGCGTCGGCTTGGTCGAGGGCGGGTTCAAAGAGGCCGACCAAATCCTGGCCCGCGCGCTGGTCGTGCTGCTGGGCTTGGTCGCGCTGGAAACGCTCATCGCGCTGATCTTGGAACTCTACCGCCCGCGCGTCCGGGGTCGGGCCGTCCGTCCGGTGTATGAGAGCCGACTCGTCAGCCTGCTGGGTCAACCGGAAGGCCTGGTCCGCACGGCGGCGCACACGCTGGATTACCAGTTTGGATTCAAGGTTTCGGAAACGTGGTTCTACCGCTTCCTCGAAAAGGCGCTGGGCGGGATCATCCTCCTGCAAGTCGGCGTCCTGCTGCTCTCGACCTGCGTCGTCTTCATCAATCCCGGCGAGCAGGCCATCCTGATGCGCTTCGGCAAGCCCGTCGCAGGCCGCGAGTTGCTCAATCCCGGCGGTCACCTCAAGCTGCCCTGGCCGATTGACAGCGTGCTGCGGCAGCAGACCGAACAGGTGCAGGAATTCTCCATCGGCCGCATCCCCGATCCCCTGACCGAGCAGCAAGTCACCCGGCTCTGGACGGTGGCGCATGGCACGGAGGACAACTTCATCGTGCCCAGCAAGGAAGACGCTTCCGCCCGCGGCACCGGCGCCGGCGCGCCGCCGCCGGTGAATCTCATCTCGGTGAGCATCCCGGTGCAATTCCAGATCACGAACCTGCTGGCGTGGTCCTTCACCGATCGCGAGCCCGCTCAACTACTGCAAAACCTGGCCACGCACGAGACCACCAAGTTCCTCGCGAGCGTGGACTTTTTCGAAGTGATGGCCGTGGGCCGCGGCGCAGCGGCAGAGACGTTGCGCGACCGCATCCAAGCGGCCGCGGATCGCCGGCAAATTGGCGTGCGCATTCTTTTTGTGGGCCTCGAAGGGGTGCACCCGCCGGTGAAGGTGGCGGGCGATTTCGCCAAGCTCATCGGACAGATTCAGCAGAAGGAAGCCGTCCTCATCAACGCCCAGGCCGCCGCCGTCCGCACCAACGCGATGGCCGATGCCCGGGCGGACCAACTGCTGAATCAAGCCCTCGCCGACCGCTCCCGCCGTGAGGCCGTCGCCCTGGCGCAGACGAGCTTGTTCACCAACCAGATTGCCGCCTATCGCGCTGCGCCTTCCGTCTATCCGCAGCGGCTTTACCTGGAGACGTTCGTCAACGCCACCAAAGGCGCCCGCAAATATCTCGTCCTCGCCACCAACACCACGGACATCATCCAACTCGATCTCCAAGAGAAGATCCGCACCGACCTGCTGGAAGGTCTCAATGCCCCGACCGTGGAAAGAAGTGACGCGCCATGAAGAAACAAGCCCTTACCTACATCGTCGCCAGCCTGCTGCTGGCCATTTTTTGCGCCCTGCTGTTCATGTTCCAGGTGCGCCAGTCCGAGGTCGCCGTCGTGACCACTTTCGGCAAGCCCACGCGCGAAGTCCATGCGCCGGGCGCGCTGCACTTCAAGTGGCCGTGGCCCATCGAGCGCGTGTACAAGCTCGACCAGCGCGTCCAAAATTTCGAGGACGACAAGCTCGACGAACTGATCACCGCCGAGGCCTTCAACATCCTCGTCCAGTGCTATGGCGGCTGGCGCATCAGCGACCCGACAGCCTTCTTCCCGCGCTTCGGCGGCGGCTCGATCCCGCAGGCGGAGAAGACGCTCCGGGGAATCATTTCCAACGCCAAGAGCACCGTCGTGGGCCAGCACCCGCTGGCCGACCTGGTCAACACCGATCCGCAGAAGCTCAAGTTCGGGGCCATCGAAAACGAAATCCTCAGCCGCGTGCAGGCGCAGGTCCGCACCAACGGCTACGGCATCGAAGTGCTCTTCCTCGGCATCAAGAAACTCCAACTCCCGCAGAGCGCCACCGAGGCCGTCTTCAAGCGCATGCAAGCCGAGCGCGGGCGGCTCGTGGACGCCATCCAAAGTCAGGGCGAAGCCGAAGCCTCGAAGATCCGCTCCTCGGCCGAGCGGCAGGCAGCGGATGTGGTTGCCAGCGCCGAGTCGCAGGCCACGCAGATTCGCGGGCAGGGTGAAGCCGAGTCCGCCAAGTCGCTCTTCGTGTTTCAGCAGAACCCCGCGCTGGCGAGTTTCCTCTGGCGGCTCAGCGCCATCGAGCAGTCCTTGAAAGACCGCTCGACGCTGATCTTCGACCAGGGCATGCCGCCCTTTGACCTGTTCCGGAGTTTCGGCCCCACCAACGCCCCGCCTGCGCGGCCCGCCCTGCGCCCAGTCCAATGAGCGACCACGACCATCACTCTCATCCGCCCGCACCGCAGGCGCCGTTGCCCGAGGATGCCGGATCGCAGGCGCTTGCCGAGGCGCTGAGCAGCAGCTTCGGCCTGGTCAAGTTCGTGATGATCGGGCTGGTGCTGGTGTTCCTGGTTTCCAATTTCTTCATCGTCGGCCCGCAGGAACGCGCCCTCATCCTGCGGCTCGGCAAACCCGTCGGGGAAGGCAAGGAAGTCCTGCTCGGACCCGGACTGCATTTCGCCCTGCCCTATCCGCTGGACGTGGTGAGACGCATCCCGATCACCGAGCTGCAGAAGGTGGTTTCCAGCAGCGGTTGGTACGCGACTACCCCGGAACTGGAACAGGCGGGTCAGGAGCCGCCAGCCATGCCCTACCTCGACCCGAACAACCAGGGCTACGTCCTCACCGCGGACGCCAATATCCTCCACGTCCGCGCCGAGTTGACCTATCTCATCACCGACCCCGTGCGGTTCGTGCTGGATTTCACCAACGCCCCCGCCGCGCTCCGCGACGCCCTGGACAACGCGCTGATTCAGACCGCCGCCCGCCTGCCGGTGGACCTCCTGCTCACCAACAACACGGCCTTCAAGGAAGCCCTCACCCGCGAGGTTTCCCGGCTCATCGAAGCCCGCCAACTGGGCGTCACCGCCGATCGCTGCGACGTCAGGGTGAAGCCGCCGCTCTTCTTGAAGGACGCCTTCGACCGCGTCCTGACCGCGCAAGTCGCCAGTTCGACTGCCCTCAACGAAGCCCGCCGTTACCAGAACCAGATCACCAACCAGGCCAGCAGCACCGCCGTCACGCTGGTGAACCTCGCGGAATCCCACCGCAAGCGGGTGGTTGAACTCACCGAAGGCGAGGCCAAGCGCTTCCAGGATTTGCTCCCGCAATACCAGGCCAACCCCGAACTGCTCTTCCAGCAGCGCTACAACGAAGTCATCAGCAAAGTGCTTTCCAACGCGCAGGACCGGGTCTTCCTCGCCAGCCGCGCCGACGGCCAACCGCGCGAGCTGCGCCTGCTCCTCAACCGCGATCCCAACCGCGAGAAACCCAAGACCCCGGGCCAGCCATGATCACTTTCCGCCCTCCACGCTTCGGACTTCGAACTTCGGACTTCCTTCGGATTTCGGATTTCGGATTTCGGGTTTAACGCCCCATGCAAGTCACCTCCCTTCTCCGCCACGACGACCACGACCACGGCCCCGGCTGCGCCTGCGACCATGACCACGGGCACGACCACGGCCACGAGCACGCCACCGTTCGTGTGGGCTGGACTTTGCTTGGCATTGTCCTGGTCGCCAACGCCTACCTTGTGGATTTGCTGCTGCCCAGCAGCGGCACAGTTTCCAGCGTCAGCGCGTTCCTAGGCGCCGTCGTCCTCGGCTACCCCATCGTCGTCACCGGCATCAAGGACATCCGCCGCGGGATCCTGAGCATGAACGAGTTGGTCAGCATCGCTGTGCTGGCCGCCTTCGCCTCGGGCGACTACAAAACCGCCGGCGTCGTCGCCTTCTTCATGCTGCTGGGCGAGATCATCGAAAGCCGCACCGCCGAGGGCGCGCGCGCCTCCATCGAATCCCTCATCAAGCTCACGCCCACCAAGGCTCGCCGCCTCATCGCTGGTGGCCAGGAGGAGGAGGTCGCCGCCAAGGATCTCGCCGTCGGCGATGTCATCCGCATCCGGCCCGGCGACAACGTTGCTGCCGACGGCGTGATCGTCACTGGCATGGGCTCCTTCAACCAGGCGAACATCACCGGCGAATCACTTCCGGTGGACAAGAAGCCGGGCGACGAAGTTTTCGCCGGCACGCAGAACCTCACGGGCGTGCTCGAAATCAAAGTCTCCCGCGCCGGCACCGACACCACGCTGGGCCGCGTGCGCGACCTCATTCTCGCCGCCGAGAAGACCAAGCTCCCGATCATGAAGATCGTGGACCAATACATGGGTTTTTACACGCCACTGGTGCTGGTGATCGCCGCCTTGGTCTGGGCGTTCACGCAGAATCTCGACCGCGTCATCGCCGTGCTGGTCGTGTCCTGCCCGTGCGCCTTCATCCTCGCGACGCCTACCGCGATGGTCGCCGCCCTCTCCGCCGCCGCGCGCCTAGGCATCCTCATCAAGAACGTCGCCGACATCGAACTCGCGGCGCGCATCAACGCTTTCGTCTTCGACAAGACCGGCACGCTCACCTCCGGCAAGCTCGCCGTCAGCCGCCTCGCGCCGCTGGCTGGCACCGCGCCCGCCGAGTTGCTACGCATCGCCGCCTCCGCGGAGAAATACAGCAACCATCCCACCGCCAAAGCCCTTGCCGAACTCGCGGGGGAAGCCGGCGTGCCGCTGGTCGAGCCGAAGGATTTCAGCGAGGCCGCCGGTCGCGGCGTGAAAGCCCAGTTGGATGGTGCCGCCGTGCTCGTCGGCCGCGCCCAGTGGCTCAAGGACAACGGTGTGCCCGACGATTTCATGGGCTCCGTGGACCTGAACGAGACCGAGGGTTTCAGCCTGATTTTCATCGCCCGCGAGGGCCGGTGCATCGGTTGGGTGGGCTTGCAGGATCAAACCCGCCCTGAGGCCAAGGAAGCGCTCGCGGAGTTGAAGCAGGCCGGCGTCCGCCGCATCGCGATGGTTTCCGGCGACCGCCAACCCGTGGCCGTCCGCGTCGCCGCCGAGATTGGCTGCGAAGAAGTCGTGGGCGAATGCTTGCCGCAGAACAAGGTGGAATTCGTCCGCGCCATGCGGGCCAAAGGCTACCGCGTGGCGGTGGTCGGCGACGGCGTGAATGACGCCCCCGCGCTGGCCGCCGGGGACATGGGCATCGCAATGGGCGCTGCCGGCAGCGAAGTGGCCATCCACAGCGCCACCATCGCGCTGATGAACAACGACCTGCTCCGCCTGCCGTTCTTAGTGAAGCTTTCGCGGGCCACCCGGGCAGTCATCAACCAAAACTTTCTCTTCGGCATCGGCTTCATCATCGCCGGCCTGACACTCGCCGCTATGGGCTATGTCGGTCCGATTGTGGCTGCCCTCCTGCACAACGCCGGCTCACTGATCGTGATCTTCAACAGCGCCCGTCTCGTTCGGAAAGGTGAGGAGTTGGAGCATTACCATCCAGCGCCCGCGGCGGGTGGCCCCGCCAGCGGCGGCGGAAGCGGTGACACGCGGCACTCGGCCACGGGCCAGTTGGCCCCGCAGGCGGCGTGAGTGGCTTCCGTGAAAGTTCGCGACATGTTGCGGCTGATCGCGGATGACGGTTGGCAGCAGGCGCGGCAACGCGGCAGTCACCGGCAGTTCAAACCCCCGACCAAATCCGGCCTGGCTACTGTGGCCGGGAAGCCCAGTGACGATGTTGCTCCGGGCACCTTGAACAGCATTCTGAAACAGGCCGGACTCAAATGAAGAAGTACCTCGTAGTCATCGAAGAAACCGGGACCGGATTCTCGGCCTACTCTCCCGATTTACCGGGCTGCATTGCCACTGGCGCGACCCAGCAGGAGGTGGAGGCAGAGATGCAGTCGGCGATGCAGTTTCATGTCGAGGGCTTGCGGATGGACGGCTACCCGGTGCCCGACCCCCACTCCTATCCGGCGTTTTGTGAATTGGCTGCTTAGCAGCCCGTTGAAAAACAGGCCCGGTGAGGGCACCGGGCCTACAGAACGGCCCAAATCCCAAGAAATTCTTGTAGGCCGCGTGCCCTCACGCGGCGCTCTGGAGTTTTTCAACGGGCTGCTTAGTCATCCGCTGTTCCGCTGAATCCAACACCCCACTGGCAGCACTCCCATGCAAAAAGCCAACCTCAACGCCATCCCCGAAACCGAGTGGAAATCTCCCGCCGGGAAGTTCCACCAATTCTACCGCGGCATCTCCGAAGCCCTGGGCCGCGACCCACAGTCGCTCGACCTTAACCAGCGACATCCGTTCGATTTGGAGAGCGTTCGCGTGCCTCCAGGCGCCGCCCACTGCCCCTTCCATTCGCACACGGCGCAATGGGAGCTTTACCTCATCATCTCTGGTCGCTGCCTGGTGCGCGATGACGCCGGCCAGACGGAAGTCGGCCCCGGCGACGCCTTCCTCTTCCGCCCGGGCGAGGCGCATCAGCTCAGCAACCCCGGCGACACCGACCTGCTTTATTACGTCATCGCCGACAATCCGGTGGGCGACTGCGCCCATTACCCCGACAGCGGGAAGTGGATGGTTTTCCGCGGCAAGCAACGCCTGATCGTGCGCGGCCAGGAAGCCGAGTATCTCGCCGGCGA
>Ga0105046_10018522_pt1 | contig 10592 bp, 8 predicted proteins | sample MAT03_FD_78385 | JGI IMG/M metagenome (GOLD analysis project Ga0105046, IMG submission 78385) | Freshwater microbial communities from Lake Fryxell liftoff mats and glacier meltwater in Antarctica - MAT-03 (megahit assembly) | ecosystem: Environmental > Aquatic > Freshwater > Ice > Liftoff...
TCAGTAATCACACTCAGCTATGGCCCAGTAGTGAAGGCGTCAAAAGGAGTTACCTTCGACAACATCGTCTACCACGCCCCTCTTTATCTAGCCATATTGGGTGTAATCGGTAATATCTTGATCTGCTTCATCGCATTACTGTTTCTTTGGGTGGCATCAGACATCCTTTTACAAAGCCGAATCAAAACCAAAATCACGGCGAATGTGAATCGTCAAACCGCGTTAGCAACTTGCTTCCTGTTTGCTCCGGTCGTCATTTTTGCCATTACAGAAGTCATGAGGTCGGCTAGTCTGACACGTTACGCACTCATTGCTACGATCGGTGCCAGCATCCTCATGGGCTGCTTCTTCAATAGCTTGTTTCAGCGTTCAAACAAAGTCATGCAAGCCGTTTTCCTGGCACTTCCCATCTTTCTTTTCTCTTTTCATAGCTACCGTCAGGCCAAAGAACTCACGCAGCAGTCCAACCAGGGTCCCAGTTTTCAAGCCATTCTCTCGCAAAAACAACAATCCGCGCCCATCGTCTTCGCCAGTGGGCTCGATTTTCTCCCGCTTCACTTCTACGCCAAGCCCGAACTTGCCAAGGACTTCCTCTTCGTTGCCGAACCCTCACAGTCCATCAAATACACGGGTTCAGACGGCGTTGACTCGGCCCTCCGCTTTGGTAGTTCTTATATGCACCTCAACGGGAATCTAGTTGCTTTGTCCGATCTTGTCTCCCGAAAGACACCGTTCTGGCTTCTAAGGTCCAACCATGAAATGACTTGGATCGAAAAAGCCTTGGTTCATGCCGGCTTTCAAATCCAGACGCCTTCAGAGTCTCAATCCAACTTGGTTCTCGTCCAACCACTGCAGCGTAAACCTAATCTCTAAACCCGACCACCCTGTGGAATGTCAGATAGTTCGCGTCATGAGCCCGGTGTGCCCCACCCGTCTCATCGTCAAAGGCCGTCCTCGAGGCAACAATCAGATCCTTGCCTTCAAACTGCCAATCCACATACTGAAACGCGTGCTTCAGCGGGTCTGGATGCTCCAGTACAGTTCGTTTTATAGTCCATTTCTTGCAGTCCGGTGAGGACATCAATACCAACGTGTTTCGCACAGAAGCGGGATCCTTCGCTGACTGTGGATACTTCTCCAGCGCCGGGTTCGAAAGTGTCCAATACAACCGTGTCTTCTTATCCTGGCGGATTGTAAACTTCTTGGCGCCACCAGGAAACGGCACAAACTCTGCCCTCCCCTCGCGCAGCACTGCCGCATACTCTTGATTAGCCACCCGCAAAAGATTCACGAGTTTGCCATCAGGCGCAACAATTGCATTGCCCTCCAGCCAATGATCCCCAACCGGCGCTGTCTCTTTCGGGAACTTTAGCCGCGGCTCAAACCGCCAGCTCTCGGCGCGCATCAAGTCAGCCTTTACTGGCGCACTCACCATCAGCGCCTCAAAGAATCCCCATTTCCCATCCGGGTGCCATTCCATCCCTCGCCAGATCCGCCGCTCATGAATTGCAATCGGCACCGGGGCCGTGTGATAGCCGGTTTCTGTAGTGAGGTATGAGGCTTCACTCCAGTTCTTTCCGCAGTCCAGAGACTTGCGGATCACCACTCGACCATACTCATAGGTCGTCCCCATCAGATACAAGACTTTGCGGTGCTCAAAAAGGTTTGACCAGAACTGATCCTTCAACTCCGCAGTCCGTCTCCAGGCTTTCCCACGATCCTCAGAACGAAAAACCCGGGTGAGCGCAGAGACACTCTGCGTAGACCCGGGTCCAAAGAAGTCGTGTGTCGCTACATACGCCCCATCGCGGCATTTGACGATGGAAGGGGAGCCAATGTACTGGCGGCTGGCGGCGGCCTCATGATCGATTACCACTCCGGGGGGGAGGATAGTCACTACCCAAAGAATGCCCAGCATCGAGGTCAACAAATCAAGTTCTCCTCACCAACCAACATCCTAATTCAGTTTGTCCAAATCCGCTGCTGTAGTTGGCTCAAACTCGAAATTCACTCGTTCTCGTTCCACCACCAGGGGTCGGCCTTGAACATAGGTATGCACCGAGCCCAAGTATTCACCAATGATTCCCAGTGCCAACAGCTGCACCGATCCAAAGAAGAATAAACCAATCACCAGTGGTGCGATACCGACCGAAAAGCTAAACCAGAACACCAGCTTGTAGACCAGATAACCCGCAGCGGCCAAGAAACTGAGTGCCGAAGAAACAAACCCCACAAAGGTCACTGCCCGCAATGGAATTTTGGACAGGTTCGTGATCGCGATCATCCCCACGTCGTAAAGTTTGTAAAAACTGCTGAACTTGGAAACCCCTCGAGTCCGTCTCGGTTGAGTAAAGGGAATCTCGGCATGCGGCAATCCGATTTCCGAGATGATGCCGCGGAAGTAAGGGTACGGATCGTGGAAAGACTTCACAATTTCCACTACCTTCCGGTCGTACAACCCAAACCCGGTAAAGTTTTCTATGGTCCGGATGGATGCCAGATTATTGATCAGCCGGTAGTAAGCCTTGCGCACGAAGAACATCAATCTGCTTTCTTCGCTTGCCTCCTTGATAGCCAGCACCATGGGAAAGCCCTCTTCCCATTTTTTCAGGAAGTCGCCAATCATCTCAGGCGGATCCTGTAGGTCGGAAGCCATCATGATCACTGCGTTGCCAGTCGTCTGGAACATCGCATACATATGAGAGCGCATGGGCCCAAAGTCGCGTGCATTGACGATAATCCGGATATTTCTGTCGCGGCCCGCCAATACCTTCAGCACTGCTACGGTATTGTCTGTCGAACAGTTATCGATCAGAACATGCTCGTAGCGATATTGAGGAAAATTCTCCATCGCCTTGCGGATCCGGCTGCAAAGTTCCCCGACATTGTCCTGCTCGTTGTAGCAGGGTGTGACGATGCTGATGGTTTTCATGAGTTATCTCAAATACCGGTTCTCCAGCCCGGCATGCTTTGTGCGGTGCAGGAAAATAAAGTTCGTCGCCATGGTGGTTTCTTCCATGCGCTCAAACCGGCTCAGGCGACCACCCTCCTCTACGGCAAAACATAAGTAGCCGATGGAGCCTAGCAGAGCAATAATGTCGTTCGGCCGGTATCCAAACTTGGCGGTCCATTTGCGCAGCATTTCGATAAACAGCACTGGCTTGGTGCGCGCAATGGTTTCCATCCCGCCCCGCAGCGCAAAAATTTCAGCACCTTCGATATCGCATTTCAACAAATCAATCTGCGGTTCCGCAGCCAGAACAGCATCCATCGTCTTCACCTTCGCCTTCACTTCGATGGCATCGGCGTTATCGAGCAGGTTTTGTGCGGATGTGGCCCCACTCAAGTGCGGGTGGAAGAAGAACACCAGTTCTTTGTCTTCATCCGACAAACCATGTTCATGCAACTCGACGTTTGAGATTGCATTCAGCGCAAGATTCTTCTTCAAAAAACCAATTGTTGAGGGAATCGGTTCAAACGCGATGACTCGCCCCCTGGCAGCTTTGCGGCCTAATAGAATTGAATACCAGCCAATGTTGGCACCGATGTCCACGATGACACTGTCTTCTTGAACGAACGAAAGCAGCAACTGCGTTTCAGCCTCTTCAAAATCACCAAAATTCAAGATCTCAATCGAGATGATTCGCCAATCCTCCGGGTTGCAAACCAGCGTTACTCCGGTCTTGGTGGTCACCAGTACGTCCTGCTCGGTGATCGTAATCTTCTCTACATTGCGTGAGCGAATAAATTCGGAGTACGCAAAAAGGTTCTGGTGCAACGCATACATCTTCTCGATATAGGCGGCCTTGGCAAGTGCGCCCGAACGGTAGCTCTTCTCAAGTTCAAACAATGGATTCTGGCTCAAATTTCCGTCCCGACAAATTCGGCGGTGTTTCGATAACTCGTCACAGTCCTGCCAAATCCGTCTTCGATGTTGGTTTTTGCCCGCCAGCCCAGTCCTTCGATCTTTTCAGTCGACGGAAGCGTAAAAGGAATGGGGCTCTGCACATAATTTGTGTCGCGCCGATCGCGCCGATCAACTGCAATTTCAAACTGGTTGGCCAGCCGGTTTGCCAGCTCGCCGATGCTGTACTCCGCAAGCGCATTCGCTACGTTATAAGCCTCTCCGGTCTTGCCTAACAGCAAGACTGTGAAGAACGCTTCCGTCGCATCCGCGAGGTAGCAGAAGCAGCGCCTGGCCAGACCATCGCTATGCATCACAATCGGACCACCGCCCAAAATATCGCGCACAAAATCGGCAAACACGCGCCCATCGTCGAGGCGCATGCCGGGCCCATAGGTGTGGAACGGCCTCACAATGCGCGCCGGCACTCCATACTGGTTTGCCCAGCACACACACATCGTCTCCCCCATCCGCTTGCTTTCGCCATAGCAGGATCGCACATCCGCGCAATCGACCCACCCGTAATCCTTCTCGCCAATCGTTCGCGATGCATCCGTTGTCTTGCCATAAACGTCGCCCGAGCTGAAATACAGAAATCCGCGCAGCGGTTCATTCTGCGCACGAGTCAATAACCTGCTCGTGCCGAGCACATTTGCCGATAAAGTCCCTACCGGATCCACGCCGTAGTATCGTGGGCTCGCCTGGCTCGCGGCATGAACCATGTAGTCAAATCGATAACCCTTCGGAATCGGGTCGCAGACATCCTGGACAAGTAGCTCCATCTCACTACTTTGCAAAAACTCCCCAAAGCGTTGCGAAGCGGTAGTCTCGTTGCGCACCAGCGCCACAATTCTTGTGGGCTTGTACAACACGTGGCGGTTGAGAAAAATGAGCGTTTCCACCATGTAGGCTGGCAGGAACCCTGCTGCCCCGGTGATCAAAACGCAGGTGCCTTCCAGTTCCTGCCAAGGCACGGCAGCCGAAGTGATTCGGGCAATATCCTCGGCGACAATCTGGTTGGAAAGCATGTGGTTCGCTTCTATTTTTCACTTTCACCAAGCTGCGCGCTCTTCGGGTGCATGCCGACAATCATCTCCTGCCCGAGCTGTTGGCGGGAAATGAGTGGTGCCAAGTCTTCGAGAGGCGGCGACACCAAGGCCCCATCCGCTCCTTTTGAGATCGACAGTTTTGGCACAAAAATCTGTGCCGGATCGGTGTAGACGACGCAGATACAGGGGTCGTCACCGCTCAAAGTTTCTTCAATCCTGGCCGGGGCTTCCTCAAAGTCATGGATCGTGCAGGTTCGTATCCCAAACGCGGCCGCAACCTTTAAGAAGTCTGGACACGTCACACCCGTTTTTCCACCCGAGCCTGCCTGGCGACCTTTGAACAAAGCGTTTTGCGTATTTCGAATCGTGAGGTAGCCATCGTTGTCGTAGAGAAAGATTTTGATTGGCAACCTGTGATGCACAACCGTCTGCAATTCCTGCAGATTCATCATCATCGACCCATCACCCGTAATCAGAATCACTCTTCGGCCGGGTTGCGAGAATGCCGCTCCCAGTGCCCCGGGGATTCCGTACCCCATTTCGCCCAACCCGGTTGTTGCGATGAACTTCATGCCGGCCTTCAGATAGATCACCTGCTGAGTGCAGGTGTGCGCCGCCCCGGCATCCGCTACGACGAGATCTTCAGGCTTGAAGTGATGATTCAATTCGTCGATAAAGCGATAGGTGTTGATGGCTTCCGGACCATTCACGTGGTGCTCGGGCTCAATCAACGGATAACGCTTCTTCCAGTCATTGCAACAGCTCAACCATTCAGGCACGCGCACCCGATTGGAGCCCGCCGCTGCCAGCAATGCTTCGATAAACAATCGAGCATCTGCCTTTACTGGCAGGTCCATCGCGGGACTGAACTTTGCCAATTCGTGCGCATCCACGTCGACGACGACTTTCTTTGCCGCGCGTGCGTACTCAGTCAAGTCATAGCCGACCTGCGGAATCGCCAAGCGTGTTCCGATGCAAACCAAAAGATCCGAATTCTGCACAATAAAATTCGCACTTCTGCCACCATAAACTCCGGCATGGCCAAAAAAATTTGGCTCGCTTGACGGGATCATGTCCATCCCGCTCCAAGCCGTGATGATGGGGATTTGGTATTGCTCGATCAGTTTCCCGAGCAGATGTTTACCACCTGCCAGCCGAATGCCGTTGCCCAAGATAAACACAGGCCGTTCCGCACGAGCCAGCATGTCATGTACTTCGGCCGCGATTGCCGAAAAATCGGGCGTCTCCTCCAGGGGTGGCGTGAATACCTGCATTGCCTCCAGATCGACTGCCGCCGACTGTACATCCATCGGCACGTCGATCCAAACCGGGCCGGGACGTCCATGGGTAGCTTCATGAACAGCCCGATCCACGTGATAAGCCGCTGATTGCGGGTCGGTAATCATGACGGCGTACTTGCAAAAGGGGCTGACAGTGCGCACGACATCAAACCCTTGGACGCCCCACATGCGCAAATTTCTTCCAACCTGAATGCTTGACGTCTTCTCCTGACCCGAAATCATCATCATCGGAATGGAGTCCGCCCAGCCGTTCAATAATCCCGTTACCGCATTGATAGCCCCGGGCCCCGCAGTCGTCATCATGACGCCCAAGGCTGCTGTGTCGGACATCCGCGTATACGCCACAGCGGCCATGGTGCCCGCCTGCTCATGGTGAGGGCAGACATATTCAAGCTCCGGATGCCGGTCAATGGCGTCAAACAGAAACATGTTTCCCGCGCCCGAGATTGCAAAGATATGCCTGCAACCATGCTTGTGTAGCCTTTCGGCAATAAGTTCCGCGACAGTCATGATTTCTTTTGCAGCCTTCTGAATCCCAAGCCGAACTGCTTCAACTCAACACCGCCATGCTCGAACGCACTTGATGCAGCTTTTCGAGTACATAGTCCAGTGCCTCGGGCTTCAGCCCAGGGTACACGCCGATCCAGAATACCTGGTTCATCACAAAATCCGAATTCTCGAGTGCGCCGATTTTGCGGTGTTCGATGCCCTGATAGGCGGGTTGGCGCAGGAGGTTTCCGCCGAACAGCAGGCGGGTGCTGATGCGGGCGGCTTCCAGGTGGGCGACGATCTGGCGGCGGGTGAAACCGCAATCCGGTCTGACCGCGATCGGGAAGCCGAACCAACTGGGGTCGGAGCCCTCGGTGGCTTCGGGGAGGATGAAGATGTCCTGCATGTCGGCGAGGCCTGCATGCAGGGTCTTGAAGTTCGCGCGGCGGGCTTCGACGAAGGAGGGGAGCTTCTTCATTTGCGCGACGCCGACGGCGGCCTGCATATCGGTGAGTTTCAGGTTGTAGCCGATGTGTGAGTAGGTGTATTTGTGATCGTAGCCGCAGGGCAGCTCGCCCAGTTGCCAGTCAAAGCGTTTGCCGCAGGTGTTGTCTTTGCCAGGTTCGCACCAGCAGTCGCGACCCCAATCGCGGAATGACTCGGCGAGAGTTTTGAGCATGGGCCTGTCGGTGAGGACTGCGCCGCCCTCGCCCATGGTCATGTGGTGGGCGGGATAGAAGCTGGTGGTGGCGAGGTCGCCAAAGGTGCCAACTTGTTGGCCGCGGTAGGTGGAGCCGACGGCGTCGCAACAATCTTCAACCAGCCAGAGGTTGTGTTTCGTCACGAAGGACTGGACGGCGGCGAGATCAAACGGGTTGCCGAGGGTGTGGGCGACCATGATTGCTCTGGTGCGCGGGGAAAGCGCGGCCTCCAACTGGCTGACGGAGATGTTGTAAGTGGGAATATCGACATCGAGGAAGACGGGCACCAGCCGGTTCTGGATGATGGGATTGACGGTAGTGGGGAAGCCGGTGCCGGCGGTAATGACTTCGTCGCCGGGTTTGAGCTGGCGGTCGCCCAACTTTGGAGATGTCAGGCAGGATAGGGCGACAAGGTTGGCGGAGGAGCCGGAATTGACCAGCAGCGCGCTGCGCAGGCCCATATAGCGGGCGAATTCGCGTTCAAACTGGGCGGCGTAGCGGCCTGTAGTGAGCCAGAATTCGAGTGAGGAATCGACAAGATTGGTGAGTTCTTCAGCGTCGAAAACGCGGCCCGCATATTGAACCGGCGTGACGCCGGGGATGAAATCCGTGGCTGGAAACGCCTGTTTGTGATACTCGCGAACCAGACGCAAGATTTCGCTATGTAGTTCTTCTTTGTTCATGACCATTACTCAGCCGAAAGGTACTCTGTATACCATCGGATGGTCGCCTCAAGTCCTTTATCCAAATCGAATCTTGGGCTCCAGCCCAGAACTTCACGCGCCTTTTTCGCGCTCAGATATTGATGGAGGATTTCGTTCTTGGCCGTGGCCTGGATGTCGGGTTGGAGATCGCTCCCCATGGCGTTGAGGATCTTTTGGACGAGTTGGAGAACGGTGAGCTGAATTTCGTTGGAGAAATTGAAGGCTTCGCCGGCCAGGGCGGGATTTTGGGCCAACTTTTCGGCGAGATGCATGTAGGCTTCGGCACCGTCTTCGACGAAGAAGTAATCGCGAATATAGGAGCCGTCGGAGCGGAGGATGGGTCGTTCGCCGCGCAGGACGGAGCGGATGGTGCCGGGGACAATGCGATTCCAGTTGAGGTCGCCGCCGCCGTAAAAGTTGCCACAGCGGGTGATGGCGACGGGAAGTTTGTAGGTGTGGCCGTAGGAGGCAGCGATCAGGTCGGCGCAGGACTTGCTGACGTCGTAGGGGTGGCGGCCCTGGAGGGGAGTGTCCTCCGAGTAGGGCAAGTCGGGTTGGTCGCCATAGGCTTTGTCTGAGGAGGCGACGACGATCTGGCCGACGGCGGGGCTGCGGCGGCAGGCTTCGAGCAGGGCCCAGGTGCCGGCGATGTTGGACTGAAAAGTGGAGACGGGGTTGCGATTGGCGACACCGACGATGGTCTGCGCGGCGAGGTGGAAGACGGTGCGGATTTCGTATTCGCCGAGAGTGCGTTCGAGCAGATCCTGATCGGAGACGTCCCCGCGGACAACTTTGACTCGCCCGATGTCGGCGCTGCGGACGAGTTCGGATTGGGGCACCCAGTCACGGACGAGGCAGACTACTTCAGCACCAAGGTGGAGCAGGTGTTTGGTGAGCCAGGAGCCCACCAGGCCGGTGGCACCGGTGATGAAGACGGGCCGGTCGACCCAGAATTGAGGGGTCAATCGGCGCCCCGCTCGCCTTTAGGGCTATCCCAGACCTGCCAGGGCGCGTTGCCCTGATCCCAGATGTCATTGAGGGCTTTGTATTCGCGGTAGGTGTCCATGGCGAAAAAGAAGCCGTCGTGGTGGAAGCTCATCAACTGGCCTTCGCGGGAGAGGGTTTGGAGGGGAACGGTTTCGAGAACGCAGTAGGGGTCGAGATAGTCGAGAACCTTTTTGTTGAAGACCATGAATCCGGCGCTGGCAATCTGGTCGATTTGGGGCTTTTCGACGAATTGGAGGACCCGGCCGTGGTCGTCGACATCGAGGATGCCGAATCGGGAGGTGGGCTTGATGGTGGTGATAGTGGCGAGTTTGCCATGCGACTTATGAAACTCGTAGAGTTTCTGGATATTGACGTCAGACACACCATCTCCGTAAGTGACGAAGAAATCGTCGCCATCGAGGTGGCGGCTGACGCGCTTGACCCGTCCGCCGGTCATGGTTTCGACGCCGGTATCGGCGAGGGTGACGCGAAAGTTCTGTTCGCGGTGGGCGTCGTGGAAGACGACTTCGTTTTGAGACCCGAGGCGCATGGTGAAATCGTTGTTCATGGCTTCGTAATTGAGAAAGTATTCCTTGATCATGTTGCCGCGGTAACCGAGGCAAAGCACGAAATCATCGAAGCCGTAGTGCGCGTAGAGCTTCATAATGTGCCACAGGATGGGTCTGCCACCAACTTCCACCAATGGCTTGGGGCGAAACTCGGTTTCCTCTCGGAGACGAGTGCCCTGTCCGCCACATAAAATAACGACTCTCATGGAATGCCCTTGAATCTAGCAGAAGGTCTCGATGGGTGCAAGAGTGACATTTTAACGTTGTTTTGTCATTCGGAAATCATAGAGATAGATGGATTTCCCAACCATGCCGAAGGGCTTGGCGTCACCCAGCCAGTCGTAACTGCCGGGTTCGCGGTAGAGACCTTTGAGGACTGTAACGCTAATAGCGGCGATGCAATCCATTTTTTTAATTTTGTCTTTTTCCCAGGATTTGGGTAGCTCGACGGATTGCACGCCGTAGTATTTGGGGTCGGAGAAGCCGAAGTAATCGAGGCAGAGGGTTTGTGGCTTGTTGGTGTCGATATAAGTCTTCAATTTCTTGAGATCCTGGCCCCAGTCGAGGTTGGAATCGAGGAGATAGCCGGGGCCGGCCTTGGGTCCGCCGGAGGCGAAGTTGAAGAAGGCTAGATAATCGGGATAGATCGCAAGTGATTCGGTGGCCTGGAGGGCGATGAGGAGTCCGGCTGTGGCGAGAAATTTCTTTTCGGGAAGGACTCGCGCGAGGACCGCCGAGCAGACCACATAAAGATACGGGAAGATAGGCAGAATGTGGCGGATGCCGATGTTGATGTTGCTGATGAGCACGATTGAGAAGTAAACGAGCGCAGGGAGCAACATGAGGACGAAAGTGGAGGCCTCCATGCGCTCTTGAATCATGCGGGGA
>Ga0105046_10018524_pt1 | contig 10592 bp, 14 predicted proteins | sample MAT03_FD_78385 | JGI IMG/M metagenome (GOLD analysis project Ga0105046, IMG submission 78385) | Freshwater microbial communities from Lake Fryxell liftoff mats and glacier meltwater in Antarctica - MAT-03 (megahit assembly) | ecosystem: Environmental > Aquatic > Freshwater > Ice > Liftoff...
GCGAATTTGAAATTACCAACAGCATCGTATTTATTTGACAAATAAAATAATGTGACAGTGAATATAAGTGTGATTGCTATAGTTATTTTTTTTAACATCGATTTTAACCAGAATTTCTCCGTGATTATTTTCTTTAAATGAATGGCCGTTTGGGTATTAGAAGGGTTAACGCCCGGAGCTATCGAATTATTTGCCAATAAATTCGCCGTCTTTCCTGGTCTCCTCTCTTACGAGCTTTTTTCCTTTATCGAACTGTTTACCATATCCGTTTTCTGTGCCGTTTTTAAATCCACCTGTATAGTAACTGCCGTCATTGCTTGAATAAGTTCCTTCACCATCAAACCGACCATTGGTGAAATCGCCTTCATAAATTTTGCCTACAGTATGAAGAGTGAGTTTGCCTTTCCCTGTTTGATACCCATTAATCCAATTACCCTCATAGCTTTCAATCATATCAATGGTTTTTCCATAACCGTTTAACTATCCTTTTGCAAACTGACCTGTATTCACAATACCACTCTTTTTTACAGTAAAAGGTCCTTGCCCCTCTCTAATGCCGTTTACAAAACTACCATCGTAAATGTCGCCGTTGGATTAAACTAATTTTCCTTTACCGTTAGGATTACTAGCAACGAAACCACCTTCGTAAATAGCGCCATTAGGTGAAACTAATTTCCCATAGTTATTTAAACAGCTATCGGAAACGCATTTTGTTGAAGCTATCGCCGACTGAGCAAGATTAGTTGTAAAAATTATAAGTGTCCAAAAAAAGAAGTAAATTTTTCATGATTTTTATTATTAATCTTTTATACAATTTTAAACACAACAAATAATTGTAACGAAATGGCAATTGCCAAACAAACCATCCAACCCCAAAACCATTTTACTGACATGTCCATTTGTTTTACAACTTTATAGTAAATCAATATCATGAAGAACACAGCCATAATTAAAGAAATTAAAAAGCCGTATTCAGTTGCTCGCATTTGAGCTAACAGACAGTATGGTAATAGTATACAACTTCCTATAAAACAGGTAAGTGCTATTAGTTTAATAAACAGCCATTTTTTTTCTTGTAAAAACAGAAATGCAGCTATAATTTGAATACCCCATTTTGCGCCTGCAGTAGCACATGACAATAACATTTTATCCTCAGACAAATATAAAAGCTCCGCCTTTTTAATAAACCAACAGGTAATAATACCTGATATTAAAAAGTAGATAAATGCCCTTATAATATCTTTCAAAGCGACAATTTGTTATTTAGACTCTAATAAAAAAACAACTTTTAAACTGTCTATCTTATTTGGCGTAAGTAAGTAAAGTTTGTTTTCGTTTGCCCCTGATATATCGCAGTTTAACACCTTAGGTAGCTACATTTTAGCAACTGCTGTTAATTTCATACAACTAAACTATTTGAAATATTTGATCCTATTTTTATTTTTTTATCACTATTTTCTCTTCTACAATTTCCCCATTGGTTAGTATGGCTTTTAAAATATACACGCCGTTCGCACACATACCTACATCTATACTTTCTTGCGCCCGTGCATAATATTTTAGCTTTCTGCCGGAAATGTCAAATAATTCCAAAGAAGAAATTTTATTCCTGTTTGTAACATATAGCAATGTTGTTGTTGGGTTTGGATAAAACGAAATAGCATTTTTTGAATTTTGAATTTCAATACTTTCAGTTTTACTCATTGTTGATTTTCCGTCAAAGTCTATAGCTTGTAAGCGATAATAATTATTGCCCATCACTGGATTAAAATCGGTAAAAGAATAACTAGTATTTAGCGTGCTATTGCCCTTGCCAAATATGAAGCCAATATTGGTAAAACTGATGCCATCTATACTGTGTTGTATGTTGTAGCCTTTATTGTTAAGTTCGGAGGAGGTTGTCCATTTTAAGATTGCGGTATTATTTTTTTCGCTGGCAGTAAAACTTGTTAACGAAATTGGCAATACAAACAACCCGGTATGTATCCAAAATTCGCTAAAGCTTGTTACATCAAACTCTAAAAAGTTTTGCCCAAAAGAAGTGCCGGTAGTTATTTGTGAAGATGGCATAAGAGTAAGCGTACCGCCAGTTGTATTATATACGCCATCCTCATTTGCTCCGCTATATTTAGTAACAACTAGTTGGCTGGCATTAGTAAGTGTTGGCACAAAAGTTTGCAAATTTGCAAAATCTGCATTGCTGTAGAAGAGCCTGATGCGTTTTGTACCTGCCGGATTTAATGTTGGCTTTACAACATAATGCCTGCGCATGGCATAGTTACCGCCGATAAGTGTTGCGTTAGCATTATTATAAACGGTACTGTTTATTGTACCTAAGGCCAGGCAATTGTCTTTTACCGATACAATTAATTTTGTGTTATCACTTGTATTAAATGTGTGTTTCCATGTAGCATCTGCAAAATTGGTATTGCTTGTTGTGATACTTGTAATGGGTAAACCAGTAAACTGTGCTGTAATGGCAGAGGTGATATATTTTTTGGTTAAATAATTTTCTACAGCAATTCTTTCGGCATCGGTTAAGACTTTGTTGTATACAATTATTTCGGCAATATGCCCTTGCCAATCGTAACTACCTAGTGGTGCCTGCCCATCTCTTCTATCCCCAATGGCAAAGCCAGCAATACCGTTATCAGCTACAAAATTGCTATTGGCGGTTGTTTGGCTGCTTCCATTAAACCAAAAATCTAAATTAGTACCTGTTCCACCTGTTCGCCAGGTGCCTATAAAAGGTTGGTTTTGTCCATTTTCAAAAGCTACGCTTGTAGCCTCCGGATGGTTACAACATAAATTACCTCCATGAAAAATTGAGGATCCATTTTTAGTAAATTCTAGCGTGCTGGCATTGGCGGTTAGTCTATTACTAAATAAATATCCGCCAGTGTAACCACTTGCGTTACACGATGCTTTGGCCATTACAAAATAGGTTCTAGCACCACCCGTGGTAGACACGGGAGTGAATGCTGTATTTTGTAACCACTGATTGGCATTTACTCCATCAAAAAATAGCGCAGGTTTACCGTTAAAGGCATATTGCTGCCAGGTAGGTCTATTTGCTGCACTCGGTTGTGTAGCCACAATACGATTACAACCCTGGTCAATCCAGTTTAGTACAGGCTCTCCATCCATAGCCAAAGCTCCACCTGAATAAACATCCGCATCAGCTTTTAGCCATAAATTAGCCCCTTGTGGTGGCGGTTGAGAATTATTAAATTTTACTGTCCAAAAATATCCCTTCGGGCACAAAACATCTCCATTAGTATTTAGCTGGTTGGTATAAGCAACTGTTGCGTAGCCATCAACTGTTTTTATTAAATCAGCGCCACTTTCATCGCCTGTAGATCCTAATGTTCTTTGCCATAAAAGAGTACCTAAATCATCTAATTTTATTATCCATTCATCACTTGCACCTTTATTGCCCGTTACATCTCCATCATTTCCCCTGGTATTTCCAACCAAAACTATTTTACCATCTGTTTCTACAATCAGTGAAGTCATTACATCATCTTTCGTACTTCCAAAAATTTTATTCCAAATAATATCCCCTGTACTATTTGTTTTTAAAATCCAAGCTTCTTTTAACCCACGATTGGCCGCTGCAAACCCGGTATTGGAATTTGTAGTGCCACAAAAAATTAAATTACCACTTGCATCTTCTCCTACACTATTCAGTACATCGGTGTTATTTCCTCCAATAGTTTTGCTCCATATTAAGTTACCGTTGGTTGAATTTAATTTTACAATATAACCATCGGTACCAGTTTTGCCAGCAATAACGCAGTTACCGTCATTGGTTATTATTAAACCATAACCTATATCAGTGAGGGAAGTACCGTAGCTTTTTGACCATATTTTAGTCCCAGTAGCAGATACCTTAATGGCCCACAAATCGTTAAGACCAGCATTACTTGTAATATCAAGTCCTACAGTTCTTGAATTTCCAACGGCTATAAAACTTCCATCTGGTAGTTCTCTTATATCAAATCCGTCGTCAAAACTGCTGTTATTTCCAAATCTACCCACCCAAGTTTGGGCTCCTAAGGCATTCGTTTTCAAAATGAACATATTGAAATAATTGAAACTTGGGCCACCACCTTCTTCTGTTGATCCTACGTTGATAAAACCACCATCAGCTGTAGCTCTTATTTTTGCTGCATAATCTCTATAGCCGAAACTTAGATCAATCACTTTCTCCCAAACTATATTGCCACTTGCATCGAATTTGGTATTGTATATATTCTCGTAAGGCGAACTTTGAGTAGAATGGCCTGTAATAACATAGCCGCCGTCGCTAGTGGCAGTAATACCACGGGGAGTTTCTAATGAATTTGTAATATTGGGATTATTATTTGTTTTATTCCATTCTATAAATGGTGCTTGAGCTAATAAATTACTTGTTGTTAATAGCAAAAAAAAGAGTAGCAAATTTTTCATATCTAAAATTTTATTTTTTTAAATTTTATTGTTTATTCGATCAATAATTAAAGAATGTTTTTTCTACTGACGGCACTTTTTATTCCGCTTTAGCGACCACTTTCATTTAAACTTTTAACCCAATTTTTATAGTTGCGCTTTTGTTCCGTGCCAAAAAAATATTCCACTTGCATTATAAACGTCACCCAGAGAAACTTGAAAAGGGCCCCAACACGTTTTGTTTAAACTAATGGTACAATGTTGAATAGTATTATATTGGCAGCCCTTATTATTCGTTGGTTCGAAAAATGCAATTCCATATTCAGTCCCTGCATTATTGGTAGTATTTGCTGCGTTTTCCATTAAAGTTATTCCATCAATAGTAACCTAATCGCTGCAGACAATACTGATGATTGCGTCTTAATTTGTACCAATGCCAGCCGTAATTGTAGGGTTAGCACCAACACCAGTTTTTTGAAATACGATTTGATTAGCATCCGTACCAGTTGCAGTTATTCTTATATTACCAGTTTCAGTATGGCCGGCGGCTACATTAAAAGTAACGCCACCACCACCAACACCACTAGTGTTAACTGCGGTAGCAGCGGCAGCAATTGTTGTGTAATCACCGGGGATGGTTTTTGTTCCTGTAAGCTGTGCAAACGACATGCTGCTTAATGACGAAAGAATTAGGATTACTAAAATTTTTTTCATACTATTTATTATATGCTTTTAAGTTGTTGTTTTAGAAATATTTTTAGCCGATTGACCAGCCATCATAATTTGAGCGCCATCGGAGGTATATTTTAGGTGTTTAAAAGTGGTACCACCTAAACTTCCAGTGTTAAAAGCCCAATCCCAACCACCACCAATTTGTGCCTGGGTAATTAAAAAACTAACGCTTAAAATGAGTGTAAAAATCTTTTTCATATTTTATTATTTCAAACCCGAAGTTGCAATTTCTACAGCGCTGCACAATACCCTTTCGACGGTATTTTTAACTAATACAAAGAATTGATTCTACTAAATAAATCCAAAGAGCAGACCTTACAAAACGATGCAGCAGGTATGTTGTGAAATACTAAGCATTGTCGGGGTTAAGGTTTGTAATTTTTTGTACTGTACCTCGTGCATCTATTTTTATTCAACGACTATGTTGGATGCTTCGGCCCGCAGTAATTATTCACAACGGGTATAAAGTATTAAGAGTAGTTCCTGCAAACATTTATAGTGTTAGCTGTTTGTTGTAAACTTCAACACTAGATTTTTAACTTGATTGCCCAATTTGATGATTTCAGTTTAATAGGCCATCTAATCAATTTTCTGCTATCGCAAATATCATCTTGTGGCCAACCCGTTAAAAACTCAATATAAATACGGTAAAAAATATAATTTAAATTTAAGCGTAAGCAACTACTATTTTAAAATCACAAACAACCTGTATTGAAAGTAAAAATTTACATACCGTATTCTGCTTTACAGGATTATGTCTTTGAATTTATCTACGGTGGACGCTTTACTACCGGAAGGAATGAATGATGTGGTAACACCTTATCCAGCTACTCCATTTCAATCGTTGTTTTTCTATTGTGATCATTCGGTATTCATTAGCCGGACAGGAACGGACGATTTTAACCTGCAACCCAATATCGTGTTAACCGGCCCTCAATTTCAAGGGTGAATGTAAAAGTGAGTGGTCAATTAAGAGCGATTCGGGTAGATTTTCTTCCCGGTGGCATGTACGGAATGCTGGAAATTCCTATGAATGAATTATTTCATGGAGGGTTTGACGCACTTGAATTCTTTGGTGCCAACAAGAAAATTATCAACGAACAATTACCGGATTAAGCTAACCTGGAAGAGGGAAAAAGTATCGTATAAAAATTTCTGTTAAACCAATCGACAAACGTCAAAGAAATATTGCCAATTTTTTCTGCAGTTCTCATACTATTGAATAGTAATGGCAACATCCCCATCGAAAAAATTGCTTCACTTTCTTGCCTGAGCCTGAAACAGTTTGAAAGAAAGTGCCAGGAACGAATAGGCATGAACCCTAAAATATATGCCCGAATTTTAAGATTTTCAAAAGCATATAGGATGCATGAAGCCTTCCCAAATCTCCCATGGATAAAAATAGCCTACGAGGCAGGATACTTTGACCAGATGCACATGATCAGAGATTTCAAAATTTTTACTGGTGTAAATCCATCCGTTATTGAACAGCAAATGCTTTCAACTCCCCTGCGTATGCAAAAGGATTTAGGTTATTAAATTGTCGATTTTGTACTACGCTGACTGTAAATATTCGTGATACTTTTGTTGAAAAAAATTATGACAAAGTATTCAAAAGCATTCAAAAGGAAACTTACAATTCACCTTACGATCGCATCGTTGCTTCTTTTCAGTTTTTGTTTTGCACAGGATTCAATCAAACCGTTAAACGGATCCTTTGCGCTCGTAGAATTAAAGGGGTTCACATAAACATTTTATTATAGTGCTGGCTACGAAAAAAGGGCTAATAGCATTGCCGTATTTATGGAGCAAGCTGGCAACTATTTTCAACAAGAGATCCGATTTACGACCAAAGCAAAACTTTACATATTAGCCCCAACAAACTGGAAAGATTTTGCTGCAAAACCCTTGCAGGACGTTTATGGATTTCCGCACAACCTCGACCAGGTACGGCTGGTAATTGCTGCCGAAGACAATGATTTCTGGCGTAGTTTTTTGCTGCCCGTTGACCAACTACCACTAGCGATCGCTGCACAAGTTAGAAAAGCATATTGCAAAGCAGACGGCTCTTACAGTATGATGCTATTCTTTGATTTACTAGCCTTGCACGAAATGGGACATTCTTATACAGGACAGGCGGGACTTAAAATGCACCGCAACTGGATGGGCGAGTTGTTTGTAAACATTATATTGCATACGTATGTGGCCGAAAAAAACCCGGAGCTTTTACCAGCCCTCGAAGCATTTCCAAACATGGTTGTGGGTGGCGGTACCGCAGCATTTAAATTTACCAGCCTGGGAGATTTTGAAAAGTTGTATCCTACGATGGGTATGGGTCACCAAAATTATGGTTGGTACCAATGTAAACTGCATTCAGCCGCAAAAGATATTTACAACACCGGTGGTAAAGAGGTGCTAAAGAAATTATGGAATGCCTTGAAAAAGCACCAGGAACCAATGTCGGATGAAGCATTTGTAAACATGTTGAAATTGGAAGTGCATCCTGTTGTGGCAAATGTTTTTTTACAGTGGAATAAAATTGATTGATGTTATAACGGTTGATGATAAGGGCATTGGTGGAAGTTTGGTTACTCCACTCCAGCGCCAGGCTGATTTGGTAATTTTATTGCTTTAGTAACGCTCAGCACTGGAAACCAACACACAAAACTAAGCCTCATTCCAGCGCCTGATTGTAGTTATTCTTTGCCTGTGGGGAGCGTGGGAGAGACGTTGCAATGCTAATAAATAGTTCCCGGTAAAGGTTAATAAACCTGCTGTTATAAAATCATTTAGGGTTTTGAAGCGGAACAATATTTGGCTCCGCACAGCGCCAAGGACTGGGTATTTCCTTAAACTACCTAAAAATATTGTTACAAAAATTTGCATTTAAAATAAATGGCGCTACTTTTGTAACAGCAACTCCACAATGACTACCGCAAATCAAAACATTATTATTGGCCAAAATATCAGGACCCTTCGGGAAAAAATGGCCTTAACCCAGGATGGGCTTGCTCAATATTTAAGTATTTCAAGAGAACTGGTTGGTTACTACGAAATTGGTAAACGCAGCATTCCATCTACCCAGTTGAGCAAGCTGGCCAATCTTTTCTGTATGAACGAGTATGATTTTTATGAAGAAGATTTGGCAAACAGAAATATCAATATAGCTTTTGCTTTTAGAGCGGATGAATTGCAGCCACAAGACCTCCAAAGTATTGCGCAATTTAAAAAAATCGTACACAATTATTTGAGTATGAAAAAAGCGATGAGCAATGATTGATCTGTTATTAGAAAAAGATGCAGTTGCTTTTCGTTCGAATAATGGATTAAACAATGCCGATCCCATCCGTTTAAAAAGTCTCTTACAAAAATTAAATGTAATTACTGTTTTTGTGCCACTGTCAGATAATTTTTCGGGCATGGCATTAAAAGCAAATACAGCCAATCGCTTTATGTTGGTAAACAGCAGTCAATCTCTAGGAAAACAACATTTCACTATCTGCCACGAACTGTATCACCTGTTTATTCAAAAAGATTTTGCCAGCCAGGTTTGCAGCACGGGTAAGTTTGATAAAAAAGCAGATAAAGACGAATACAATGCAGATGTATTTGCCAGTTATTTGTTACTGCCAACCGACGGACTTGTAGAAAATATCCCCAACGAAGAAATAGAAAGAAAAAAAATTTCACTAAAAACCATCTTATACATTGAGCATTTTTACAGTTGTAGCAGGCGGGCATTATTATACCGGTTAAAGCAGCTTAAATTGATTTCTTCTGCTGAATACGATGCCTTTATTTTAAACATTCAAAGAGGCGCTTTAGAAAACGGCTATGCTGTTGACCTGTATAAAAACGGCAACCATAAAGTGGTTATTGGTGATTATGGCAGTATAGCCAAACAGCTTTTTGATAGCGAAACAGTTTCTGAAAGCCATTATTATTCCCTGCTGGCCGACCTTGGCATTGATATTACCAAAATGGATGAAACCCAGCATGGAGAAGACTAACCGCATTATACTGGTAGATGCCGATGTGGTTTCTCATTTTATAACAGCCGGGGAATCAGAAAGCATTCACTTAATTTTTCCCTTCAATCCTATTCACCTGCTGGATAAAGTACATGCGGAATTACAAAACTGGAAGAACGCCAATGTTGGTTTTATCGTTTCAGATTTATTAAAAAAGAAACGCATCATACTAATTGATTTTCCTGAAGACAACGAAGAAATAAAGAAAGAATATTTTTGGATAAAGAAAATGCAGTTTAAAGGCGATGGCGAAAGTGCCTGCCTTGCGATAGCACGCTACAATAAAAACATTTTGGCAAGCAGTAATTTAAAGGATATAAAAAATTACTGTGTCATGCACAAAATAAATTACCTGACCACAATGGATTTTTTATGTGCCGCTTTAGCTACCGGTATATTTACAGAACTAAGGTGTGATGCTTTTTTAAATACGGTACTAAATGCTGGCGGTAAATTACCGGTTAAGCGTATCAGGGAGTATAGTTGTAGGGTGATTGACTTTCTGTGATGATCTACTTTACTTTCTTTTGCCATACCTCATCACCGGCTCGGCTGCCACCGAAACGTTTTCTGCTTCCATATCTTTTATCGTTAACTGCCCGTTCATCAGCATGGGGAGCAACCAATCTCTTTGTTTGGAAAGCCGTAGATTTCCGGCAATGTGTCCTTTGCCATGGGGTGAGTGTAGGAGGACATTGCGTTGCTAATTGAAAAGTTTTTGACAGAATCTTACCTTTTTAAATTCCGTGTGGGCAAAGCAAGTAGCAAGCATGTTCGCCGCAACGTCCCTGGCCAACACGCTTGCCCTGGCGGAGACGTTGCCTCAAATAAGAAAATTAAAATCATTAAGTTTATCGAATTCAATATGAATAATGACGTAGTTGCATCCTCTAATAAACTTGAATTTCATCTTGAAAGAGAAGGCCAGAAGGGTAGCATTAAAAAAATGTAAATTTATTTTATGAAGCAAGCTAAAAAAATAGAAGGAGCTGAGATTGTTGGGGTTAAGATTACTGTTTCCAAAGCAATGGATAAATTATCCGGCAAAGTGTTATTTCCTGAAAAACTAAAGGCAGCCAATAAGATTATTGGAAAGTTAAAAATGAATTGAAACTTTCTCCGTCATGGTTCATGTCTCAGGAGCCACTCTACAATATTAGAACTCTTCCCGTACGTCTTTTAAAAATTAACCTGTTTTCATTTATTTCATAATAACGGGTAGCCAACGGATTCAGCTTTATATAGTTTAGTTTTTGGTGCATCACCTGCCTGCGGGAAAGATGTATAATCAATGAATCTCTTTGCCAAAATCCATACTTTTTATTGTGTGCATCTACTGCATCTTTTGACAATTCAGCAACATTACCAGAAAACATCTTTTTAAAAGTAGGTGTGGTA
>Ga0105046_10018530_pt1 | contig 10590 bp, 4 predicted proteins | sample MAT03_FD_78385 | JGI IMG/M metagenome (GOLD analysis project Ga0105046, IMG submission 78385) | Freshwater microbial communities from Lake Fryxell liftoff mats and glacier meltwater in Antarctica - MAT-03 (megahit assembly) | ecosystem: Environmental > Aquatic > Freshwater > Ice > Liftoff...
AAATCCCAAAAGTATTCAATCAAGAGCGTCGCAGAAGCTGAGGCGTATCTGAATCATCCTGTTCTTGCACCACGGCTCACAGCGATCGCCATAGCTGCCTTGAGTGTTGAGGGGCGATCGGCGGATGAGATCTTTGAGTCTCCTGATGATATGAAGCTAAAGTCCTGCAGATGTTCTGTCGCATTCGGGGCCATATCTCGGCATTGAGGAAACAAGGGATTGATCTATTGGATGCTCTGGTGAGTTTATTCATGGGCGCTCCAGTTGCTCCAGTGCTCAAGGCTGAGTAGTTACGAACTCTTTTTGAAAGAGTCCTGAGAACCTCTTATACTTTTTTGGGAAGGATGATTGTTGCCAGCTGCGGAAAATGGAATGGCGTAGTTTCAAGGAAGTTAAGATGACACGCTACAGATTGGTGAGCCACTTACTTGGACAGGGAATCATTGGGCTAGTGAGTGGGATTTGGATAACTATACCAACGAGTGCCCTTCCACAAACTACTTTTCAACTAGAGCAATCCACTCCCTTCCGAACAGCTCAAGCCACCACTACTGATTCACCTTCGACTATCACAGGGCAGCTAGACCGCACTAGCCCAACCCTCCCAGATGGCAGCTATTACCAGGAGCACACTTTTGCGGGAAGGGCTAAAGAGCAAATTGTCGTCGAACTGAGCAGTGAGGAGTTTGATACTTACCTGATCTTGAAAAGTCCTAACGGTGAGGTCATCGCTGAAAACGACGATGGATTGTCTGGAACAAACTCGACTATCGTGATCACGCTGCCGACCACAGGCACATACACCATTCTTGCGAATACGTATGGTGCTGGTGTAATGGGTAGCTACAGGTTAGAACGGCAAGCGGCAACCGAGACCGACCGAGCGTTGGTAGCAGTAGATCAATTGAATCAGCGAGTGGCTGTACTCTATCAAGCAGAACGTTACGAAGAAGCAATGCCGTTGGCTGAGCAAGCGTTGGCTATCGGAGAGGAAGCCTTGGGGGAAAATCACTCACTTGTGTTTACCAGCCTCAACAACCTGGCAACGCTGTATCAAGCACAGGATAGCTATACCCAAGCAGAAACCCTTTTCCAGCGGGCGTTGGTTATTGGGGAACAAACTCTGGGGGAAAATCACCCAAATGTAGTCACCACATTCAACAATCTGGCAGCAGTATACCAAGCGCAGGGTAACTACGCCCAAGCAGAAACCCTCTTCCAGCGAGCGTTAGCTATCGGAGAACAAACATTGGGGGAAAATCACCCCGTTGTTGCTCAAGGACTCAACAATTTGGCAGCACTATACCATGTGCAGAACAACTACACTCAAGCAGAACCTCTTTATCAGCGTGCAATCGCTATCTGGGAACAAGATCTGGAAGCCAATTACCCTTATGTTGTAACCAGCCTCAACAACCTGGCAGCGCTTTATAGGGGACAGAGCAACTATGCTCAGGCAGAACCCCTCTTCCAGCGTGCGCTCGCTATTCGTGAACAAGCCTTAGGAGAAGATCACCCAGATGTAGCACAAAGCCTCAACAACCTGGCAGCGCTTTACCATGCACGAGGTAGCTACGCCCAAGCAGAAACCCTTTATCTGCGAGCGATTGCTATTTGGGAACAAGCTCTAGGGAGAAATCATCCCGATGTGGCCAATAGCCTCAATAACTTGGCACAGCTATATCGGGACCGAGGCAACTATATCCAAGCAGAACGACTCTTCCAGCGATCAATCGCTATGAAAGAACAAGCCTTGGGAGAAAATCACCCGGATGTGGCTAACAGCCTTAACAATTTGGCATCGTTATATCAGGCTCAAGGCAATTACACACAGGCAGAAACCCTCTACCTACGATCGATCGCCATTTGGGAACACGCTTTAGGAGGAGATCACCCCCTTGTAGCTACTAACCTCAACAACCTGGCAACGCTATACCAAGATCAGGGCAACTATGCCCAGGCAGAACCCCTCTTCCAGCGTGCGCTCGCTATTCGCGAACAAGCTTTAGGAGAAAATCACCTAGACATAGCCCAAAGTTTCAATAATTTAGCACGATTACACCAAGATCAGGGCAACTACACCCTAGCAGAGCCACTCTTTCAGCGTGCGATCACTATCAATGAAAACGCTTTAGGGGAAGATCACCCCCTTGTAGCTACCAGCCTCAACAACTTAGCAACGCTGTATCAGGATCAAGGCAACTACACTCAGGCAGAACCCCTCTTCCAGCGGTCGCTGGCTATCCGGGAACAAGTGCTGGGGGCTAATCATCCGGATGTAGCTGGCAGCCTCAACAACTTAGCAACGCTGTATCAGGGTCAAGGCAACTACACTCAGGCAGAACCCCTCTTTCGGCAAGCAATAGCTATTTATGAGCAAGCCTTGGGGGAAAATCACCCCCTTGTGGCTGCTAGCCTCAATAATCTGGCAACGCTATACCTGAAGCAGGGCAATTACGCTCAGGCGGAACCCCTCTTCCAGCGATCGCTGGCTATCCGGGAACAAGCGCTGGGAGAAAATCACCCCGTTGTTGCCCAAAGCCTCAACAACCTGGCAACACTCTCCTGGGCGAAAAATGACCTCACTTTGACCCTCGACCGCTTACAGCAAAGCTTGTCAGTTGAGGAAGTAAACCTCAACCTCAATCTTATTGGTGGCTCTGAATCTTACAAACGCAACTTCCTTGCCACCTTTGCAGATACCACTGATACTGTCATCTCACTACACCTCCAGTCCCTGCCCGCCGATCCAACTTCCGCTCAACTGGCACTGACGACCGTTCTACAGCGCAAAGGGCGGCTTCTGGATCTCTTCACCAATAGCCAGCAGATTCTCCGAGAGCAACTCGACCCGGACAGTCAAGCCTTGCTCAATGATCTGAATGCTAGACGAACGCAACTCTCCACCCTGGTCTTCAACCGTTCTGAATCCTTACCCCTTGACCAATACCGCAATCAGGTTGCCGCTCTGGAGGCTCAAATTCAATCACTCGAAGACCAGCTCTCTCGCCGCAGTAGTCAGTTCCGGGCACTCAATCAGCCCATTGATGTGCCGACCCTCCAGGCACTGCTTCCTGCTCAAACCACCCTCGTTGAACTGGTGCGCTATCGAGTCTTTAACCCTACAGCAGCAAGCAACGACAACTCTGGAGAAGCTCACTATGCAGCCTATCTGCTGCAAGCAGATGGCAGGATTGACGGCATTGATTTGGGTTCGGTAGCGGAGATTGACCCTCTGATTGCAGACTTGCAGCGGGCACTCCGTAATCCCAGTTTCACCACTGATGAAGTCAAGGAAGCCTCACGAGCGCTTGATGCTCGCGTCATGGCTCCGATTCGACAGCGGTTAGGGGATGCCAGCCACCTGCTGATCTCCCCCGATGGGGCATTCAACCTGATTCCCTTTGAGACACTGGTGGATGAAAGCGGACACTATCTGGTCGAGAACTATACCCTTACCTACCTCACCTCTGGTCGAGACCTGCTGAGACTGCAAGCCATAGCTTCATCTCAAGCCGAACCAATGCTGCTGGCGAATCCCATCTTTGAACGAGCCGGAGATTCTGTCGTTGCCCAATCTCCTACTCGCTATGCCGACCTGCGACAACAAAACTGGACCGCACTGCCAGGCACGGCGGAAGAAGCAGATGCCATTGCCGCACAGTTTCCTCAGGTGCTAAATCTGCAAGGTTCAGCCGCAACCGAAGCAGCCCTCAAGCAAGTTAACCGTCCCAGCTTTTTGCACATCGCCACCCACGGCTTTTTTGAACCCGTTGACTCATCAGAAGTTGTCCCCATCGAAAATCCACTGTTGCGGTCTGGTCTGATATTGTCTGGCTTGAAGGTAGGACAGAGTGGGACAGGAGAGGATGGCATTGTCAGTGCCCTGGAAGTAAGCAGTTTGGATTTGTTGGGCACGCAACTGGTAGTTCTCTCAGCTTGCGAGACAGGATTAGGAGACCTGTCGTTGGGAGAAGGGGTTTATGGGTTGCGACGGGCATTAGTGCTGGCAGGTTCAGAGAGTCAGCTCATTAGCCTGTGGCAGGTAAAAGATGACATCACCCGTGATTTGATGGTGGAATATTACCAACATCTACTATCAGGCATGGGGCGTAGTGAAGCGTTGCGTCAATCGCAATTAGCAATGCTGGATCATTCTGCGACAGCGCATCCTTATTACTGGGCTGCCTTCATAAACTCTGGAGAGTGGCGACCCTTATCATCTCAATAGTTATTGACCGTGTTAACCCAGTTATGGCTCTCCCTGCTCAATCCGCTTTCACCGCTTATCGTACTGCTCTTCAAGTTCTGGATCTGTCAAAGGAGTTGTCTGAGGAGCAGGCGATCGCTATCCTCTGTGCCCGTGATGCGGTTCGCCAGTCCTTAATGGAGCAATCCTCGATTTCAGGCGATCGCTTGCTTCGGGTTAAAACCCTGGATACCAAACTGAAAGAGCACAAGCAGCGAATTTGTAGTGCAGTCGATCTCCCTACTTACCGTTCCATTCATCCCAACACGGCTCAAAATTGGTGGTGGCATCTGGATGCAGAACCCCTAGTTCACCAGCGCGATCGCCAAGATCGGTCTTATAAGCTGCTTACAGTCGGCGTTTGGACTGCGATTCTGGCATTCCTATTGGATATTGCAAATCGCTTCTTTAGTGTGGGTCTAGGCGTCACCGGAGCGGCGGCAGTGATCTTTCCCTCCCTATTAACGCTCCTGAAAGCTCGCAGTGACTTGACAGAAGCTGGACAGAAAAGGGTCGAGCAACTCTTTACTAAAATTGGCATTCCTAAACATTGGCAGGCAGAGGCTAAGTTGGGTTCAACTCTCGTGCTTTTGGGTGGAATTATTGGTCTGTGGAGCAGTTTGCCCGCGATCGCCGATTACTATAATCGTCGTGGCTTTGACCTCTACAAAGGAGGGCATCTGAGCCAAGCCGAGCAGCATTATCAGCAGGCGATCGCTCTAGATTCTGACCATGCAGACGCCTATTACAATTTGGGAGTGGTATACGAAGACTGGTTGAGATTGGATGACGCCAAGCAAGCTTACCAAGTGGCCGCCAGTCAGGGACTCATAGTAGCGCACAATAACTTAGCGCGACTGCTGATTCAAGCCGAAGATTACCAGGACGCTGTGATTTTGCTCCAAGGTGGGCTTCTACGCCGCAATCGGCAGGCGGTTGAACCCGAAGATGAATTCAGCCTCTACAAAAATCTGGGCTGGGCGCGGTTCTCTCAAGGCTATCTTCAAGATGCAGCATTGGCGTTAGAAAAAGCGATCGCGATCGCCAGCAACAACAACACGCAACAACGAATCCGGAGTAGCGCGGCAGCCCATTGTTTATTAGCACAGGTCTTGGAAAAACAAGACAAACCTGATGAGAGCCTGCAACACTGGCAAGCCTGCTGTCAACAGGGCCTTGAGCGCTTTGAAAATCGTCGCGTCCCCATCCCAGAAGAAGATCAATGGCTGCACCAAGCGCAGCAACGCTTGCAAGCCCAAGGAAAAAGTTGCCCTTCCCCTGATACTGCCCTATGACCCGAAAGTCGTTTTTGTCTGCTTGTCTACTCAGTCTGGGTTTGTCCCTTGCGGTCTCGTTGTCTGCTCAGGCTACCAACGTTACCATCACCAATTTTTCTGGAACGGTTGAAGTCAGAGGTCGTTGGTCCCTATTTTGGGGGCGGGCCAGCCGACATCAAGAACTCAGCCCCTATCATCGCATTCGAGTTAGAAACCAATCCTCTGTCACTATCACCTGTCTAGATGCCAACGCCAATTGGATTAACTGGACAATTCCCCCAGGTGAAGTACCGGTTTCTAGCCGCTGTGCCACGAGCGTCTACCCTGACCGCACAACCGTGCCAAGCCGCTCTCCCATTGATGAGAACTTGCCCTACATCATCACCCCGCGCAACACTGCCCTGCTGCCAGGGCGCATTGATATTGCCTGGAATGCCATTCCTGATGCCAATATTTATCGCGTCAGAATTCGGGGCAGGGGAGGATTTTTGTGGGAAAGTAACTGGCTCACCGCCACCGAAACAGAATACACAGAATCATTAGAAGCCGGACGCACCTATGAAATTGCGGTGGAAACGGATCAAGGGGTATCGTCCAATCCAAATGGTTCAGCGTCGCCTATATTTAGGATTATGACGACAGCAGAAGTCAGTGCTGTTAATCAAGAAGTTGCTCAAATTGAGGTGTTAGCCCTCGACCCCACGGCACATGCCCTGGCTGTCGCTCAAGTCTACCGCAACCATAATCTCAACCAAGATGCGATCGCCATCCTAGAAACCCAAATCCAAAGCGGCACGCAGAGTGCTGCCGTCTACCAATTGCAAGCCTCGCTCTACGAGCAGATTGGCTTAACCAGACAGGCACAGGAACGATACAACCGTGCTCTCGGCTTAACCAATGCGGATGACCTGGAACAGCGAGCTTATATCCAGGAGCGTTTGGGGCTATTGGCGCGGAGTATTGCCAATCACGCTGAAGCGGTCATTTGGCTCCAGGCTGCCGAAGCTAATTACCGTCAACTGCTGGATACATCAATGCCAGAGGTTCAACGCCAGCTGCAAGAACTGGAGTATCTGATCAAAGACTCCCAATCTCGTTTTCCAGCACCAGCCTCAGAGCCACAAAACGCTACTCCCTGAATGTTTTGACATCTACCCTTGAGGAGTTCATCATGAATCGCTATCGGTTGCTAAGTCGTGTCCTTCATCAAAGGGTCTTTCCAGGCTTGATCGGTGGGCTGTGGCTAGTCACCCCAGCAGCAGCTATTTCCCTAACGATCAGGTCAGAGAACCCACTCCAGATCGTTCAGGCACCTCTAAGTGAATCTGCTTCCCCCACAACGATTACTGGGCGTTTAGACGCCAATAGCCCCACCCTGCAAGACGGCAGCTATTACCAGGAACATACATTTGAGGGAAGGGCTGGAGAACAAATTGTCATCGAACTAAGCAGTGAGGAGTTTGACACGTACCTCATCTTAAAAAACCCTAACGATGAGGTCATTGCTGAAAGCAACGATGGTGTGTCTGGAACAGACTCCACTATCGTTATCACGCTGTCAACTACAGGAAGGTATACCATACTTGCCAAAACTTATAGCGTTGGTGCAATGGGTAGCTATAGGTTAGAACAGAGAGCGGCAACAGAGACAGATCGAGTGTTGGCAGAAGCCACGCAACTAAATCAGCGGGTAATTGTCCTTTACCAGGCGAGACAATATGCTGAAGCGATTCCGTTAGCACAACGATCTCTCTCCCTGTTTGAACATGCGCTGGGTACAAATCATCCCACTGTAGCCCAAAGCCTTAGTAACCTAGCATTGTTATACCGAAATCAGAGTAATTATTATACCCAAGCAGCTCCCCTTTTTCAGCGATCGTTGGCTATCTATGAGCAAACTTTTGGTGGAAATCATCCCGCTGTTGGCACTGTCCTTAGTAACCTAGCATCCTTATACCGGGCACAGGGCAGCTATGCCCAGGCAGAATCTCTCTTTCAACGCGCATCAGCTATCTTTGAAGAAGAACTGGGGGAAAATAGCACTTACCTTGCCACTAACCTCAGCAACCTTGCAAGTCTATATCAGGATCAGAGTAACTACACTCAGGCCGAACCCCTCATTCGACGAGCGCTAGCTATTTATGAACATGTGTTGGGGGAAAATCATCCCGATGTTGCCACTAGCCTCAACAATCTGGCAGCGCTATATCAACAGCAAGGCAACTACGCTCAAGCGGAACCCCTCCTTCAACGAGCAATCTCTATTACTGAGCAAGCACTTGGAAAAGATAATTTCTATGTTGCCACTGAACTCTACAACCTGGCAGAACTATATCGGACACAGGGGAACTATGCTCAGGCAGAACCTCTCTTGCAGCGATCGCTTTTCATTACTGAACAAGCGCTGGGAGAGAATCACCCTAACGTTATATATAGTCTCAACGGTCTAGCAAATCTATACCAACAGCAAGGCAACTATACCCAGGCAGAACCATTTTATAAACGAGCACTCGTTATCAGTGAACAAGCATGGGGGGAAAACCACCCCCTCGTTGCCCAAAGCCTCAACAATTTAGCCTCACTTTACCTCGTACAAGGGCGTTATGGTGAGGCAGAACTTCTCTTCCAACGAGCACTTGCTATCCGGGAACAAGCACTAGGGGAAGATCACCCTTCTGTCGCTGAAAGTCTCAACAACATGGCAGGGCTATACCGAGACCAAGAGAACTACGCTCAGGCAGAACTCCTCTTACAGCGATCGCTCCTTATTCTCAAACAAGCTCTGGGAGAAAATCACCCCCTTGTTGCCCGAAACCTCAGCAACCTATCAATACTCTCCTGGGCACAAAATGATCTTACCTCCACCCTTGACCTCTTACAGCAAAGCATATCGTTTGAGGAGGTTAACCTCAATCTGAATCTCATCGGTGGCTCTGAGTCTTACAAGCGGAATTTCCTTGCTACTTTTACAGGCAACACTGATGCTGTAATCTCGCTGCACATCCAGGCTCTGCCCACCTCTCCTATTGCTGCTCGACTGGCACTGACTACCATCCTCCAACGTAAAGGAAGGGTTCTGGATCTCTTCACCAATAGCCAGCAGATTCTCCGAGAGCAACTCGACTCGGACAGTCAAGCCTTGCTCAATGACCTGAATGCTAGACGAACGCAACTCTCCACCCTGGCCTTCAACCGTTCTGAATCCTTACCCCTTGACCAATACCGCAATCGGGTTGCCGCTCTGGAGGCTCGAATTCAATCACTCGAAGACCAACTCTCGCGTCGCAGTAGTCAGTTCCAAGCACTCAATCAACCGATTGACCTGCAAACCATCCAGGCGCTACTACCCGCTCAAACCACCCTAGTGGAACTGGTACGCTATCGTGTCTTTGCCCCCAAAGCATCATATAGTAGCCGCTTTGGAGAAGCCCACTATGCCGCCTATCTGCTGCAAGCCGATGGCACTATTGACGGTATTGATTTAGGGTCTGCCGCTGAGATTGACCCTTTGATTGCCGATTTGCAGGGGGCACTCCGCAATCCAGGTTACACAGTAGAAGAAGTCAAAGAAGCCGCCCAAGCACTCGATGCTCGCGTCATGGCTCCAATTCGAGCGCGGTTGGGAGACACCAACCACCTGCTGATCTCCCCCGATGGCGCATTCAACCTGATTCCCTTTGAAGCATTGGTAGATGAAACGGGGCGTTATCTGGTGGAAAACTATACCCTCACCTACCTCACATCAGGTCGAGACCTACTGCGGCTCCAGGCACAAGCCACCGCCACACCCCAAACCAATCCTGTCCTCTTGGCTAACCCTATCTTTGAACGCCCTGGCAATTTAGATGTTGCTCAAACTGCAACCCGCTTTATTGACCTGCGGGAACGCACTTGGTCTGCGTTGCTCGCAACCGCTGAAGAGGCAGATGCGATCGCTGCTCAACTGTCACAAACCCTACATCTGCCCCTTTCCCAAATACCGAATTTGCAAAGACAAGCGGCTACAGAAGCTGCCTTAAGGCAAGTGAATCGTCCCCGCATCTTGCACATTGCCACCCATGGCTTCTTTGAATCCGGTAACTCGCAAGAGGTTGTCTTAACAGACAATCCACTGCTGCGTTCTGGGCTAGTCTTGTCAGGCGTGAACGCTGGGCAAAGTGGCATCGGCGAAGATGGCATCGTCAGCGCCCTAGATGTCAGCAGTCTGAACTTACTGGGCACCCAACTGGTCGCCCTATCCGCTTGCGAGACAGGACTGGGAGATCTCTCCTTAGGAGAGGGCGTCTATGGATTGCGACGGGCATTAGTGCTAGCAGGCTCACAGAGCCAACTGATCAGTCTGTGGCGCGTACAAGATGACACCACCCGCGATTTAATGGTGGACTATTACCAAAACTTACTATCGGGAATGGGACGCAGTGAAGCCTTGCGTCAGGTGCAATTAGCAATGCTGAGCAATGCTGCAACCGCCCATCCCTACTACTGGGCACCCTTCATCAACTCTGGCGACTGGCGACCTCTATCTAACCCTAGAGGTCAATAAACTGTACCATCCAGGATAGGTTGTTGGTCTTTTGAGTTTGTGTGCCCTACTCCTTACAACTTCAGCTCCAGCGATCGCCATGAAAGACAGCGATCGCTGCTTTAACTGAGACAGTTTTAACACCATTAGCCGCACATAATGGAGTGTTCTAATCAACACTGGCTTTCCAATGTCGATTCAGGACGCGCACTCCATCTTGCAGAAAGAGCCTTCCTGTTGGTTAGGAGATGAGATGACCCTCTACAGAACAGAGTGAGACCCGGCTAATCTCTTGATTATTCTTCTCGTGAATAGAGAGCTTGGGATGATTACCGGTTACGATTTTTACTTTGTTCGCAACATTTGTTTGGCGCTGAGGCGCAATCCAACGTGGTGAAGTTCGATCGCTCTAATGCCATGCATGGAAGCCGTAGCAGACCAGCAAGAGCGCAAGGTTAGAGCGCTTTATTGTGGCTTTACTCAAGCGCTCGCAGAGGGAAGCTTCCATGAAGCTTGGTGGAAGCATTCGGATTACCCCCACA
>Ga0105046_10018531_pt1 | contig 10589 bp, 10 predicted proteins | sample MAT03_FD_78385 | JGI IMG/M metagenome (GOLD analysis project Ga0105046, IMG submission 78385) | Freshwater microbial communities from Lake Fryxell liftoff mats and glacier meltwater in Antarctica - MAT-03 (megahit assembly) | ecosystem: Environmental > Aquatic > Freshwater > Ice > Liftoff...
GAATACTCATTGGAGGAGATTCGTTGTTTTCGGTCCAATCTGATGTTCGCTCCCACATCTCGTCTGTGATGGTGTAGCAAAAATCGGTTAGGTCCCACTTTTCGATTATTGTCCGTCCTGCTACACAAGTAGAAATGCAAGTGACACATCCCAAAATCACAGCATACCAATTTAGAATTAGATTAGTTGGCATTCTCATCTCGTTTCGGGGCTAAAGCCCTCTTGTCCCTTCGGCTTGTAAGTAGTTTTTGATTTCCGATCAAATCTATTTTTCGCACAACATTCCCAGTCAACGCTGAAAATTCTAAATGTAGAGCCCGCTTCTCCATTTGAATTAGTCCAAAACTTCGGCTCGTCCGATGTCGCGAACAAATCGCCCGCTCCAGTTCCACAGCCATATTCTTCACCATATCTCCTGAATCTGTCGCTCACCCAGCCGTTGCCGCTAAGAGTGCCGGTATCTTTTAGGCAGTAATAGCGCACTTCCCCAAATCGCTTCGAACTCCGCCTCACGAATTAAGAGAAACATCTGTCCGGCTTTCGCAGGCCACCTCACCCTGCCTTTATTGACTTCCCAAACCTCCCAGTACTTAAATGAGCCGCTGTTCTTTCTCGGTCCACATCTGTCGCCTTTACATTCGTAATCGCAGTCCTTCGAAGTGCAAGTTACCGTGACTTGCTGAACGATGTAGCCATCCTTGCAAACATCTTCATTGGTATCGAAATCCAATACGAAATCCCATTTTTTAAATTTCTCGCCGCTACAGCTCGGTAAGTCAGAAGCCTCTTGTCCACTCGCCCTGATCTTTACCATGCCCGATGGGTCAGAATGGACGGTGGGTGCAGCAGAGACAAAAAGATAAAGCTCAACGGTGACACCAAACCCGATAGGATCTCTGGAGCAAGACACCGTTGACTGCATCGTACGTGGAGCCATGCGAGTTGTAGGTGAATTAGAAGAGTCAGGCTTGGCGTTCGCGAAGACGCTTCTGCAGACTGAAGGCTAGCGTTGTAAGTGCATCCAGCGACTGAGCTTTCAATTCAGTGGCATGCGAAGGCGAATCCCTCAGAAGTTCTTGCAACATATGAATCGTGGCTATCACTGCCGGCTTTCCTTCTTCGCGGCCTTCTTCGCGGCCTTCTTCGCGGCCTTCTTCGCGGCCTTCTTCGCGGCCTTTGACAAGTCCTAGTTGTTCGTCATCTTGTTTGGCAGCCAGCAGCTTGCCTCGTTCAACGCGCAGAAACTTCAGACGATCTTCGTATTATTGGAGATCTTCGGGTGACTTGGATATCATTTGTAATACTCCGATCGCTTTGCGGTAGGGAGGGTCGTGCAGCAAATCCGCTAACCGCTGCGGGTCCAACTCCGCAGCATGCGTGAACAATTAGAGCCACTTTTCATCAGCCGATAAAGCTCCAATAGTATCGCTTGAGGGCCGGTACTTGGGTAGCTCGAAGATGTGGAATTCAAGGTCATTCGTCAGGATTAGTTCGACATTCTGGTCGCAGCGAAGTCGGAAACTGTGATGGCAGCGAGTGGCCTCGGAAGTCTGCGGGAGCATCCTACGATCCAACAGACAGATGCTGGTGGCTGGACGCAAGGCATCGTAGCTGTCACCCTCACTCATTTGACGTACATAGTTTTTGCAAGTGTAGAGCAGCAAGCGGTTCGGGAATGAAAGCGGAATTCGCGTCTGCATCTCGATCTTGAACAGTCTTTAGCTTGCGAGCAAAGTCGACGCGTGGATCGATTCGCAGTGGCATCACGGATGCTCCGTCAGGAAAAGAAAGAACGCTGGCCGCGTTGTCGTAGCTGAAGGTCGTACGTTCGGTGAAGGGATTGAGTAACGTCGATAATTGGCCGATTAACGGAAAGTGTCGAGAAATTTGTCAAAAAACGACAGAAACGGCTGTAACATCGGTTTGTTCCTTTCGCTTTGAGAAGTGTAGCGGGGAATCGTCACTCTGGCGGTTTGAACAATTACGTTTCTTGTTTGCGAAGGAGAATAACGATGTTTGGTCGAAAACTGGCTCGTCTGCCGCGATGGTTGGCTCTCAGTGCGGTTGTGTTTACTGCAAATCAGGCGGTCGGCCAGACTGCAATAACTTTTGACAAAGTGTACGAGTACGTCGGGTTAGGCGTAGATGAAGGAAAAATTGTGCGATTGGTTCAGGCGTCGCCGACCAAGTTCGTGCTGGGGAGTGATCAAGTCGAGAAACTGCAACTTGCCGGTGCTACACCTAATCTCATTGCAGCGATTCAAGTGCGAGCGCTGCCCATTGAAGCGTTAAGCGATGTGTCAGAATTTGTCATCATTCTCGACTGCTCTGGCAGCATGAATGATCGCTTGGTCGGCGGGTCGTCGAAATGGCAGGCGGCACGCCAAGCGGCGATCGATTTGGTAAAAGTCGTTCCTGAGGGGCGCAATTTGTCACTGATCGCTTACGGATTGGACGCGCAGCGGCAATGTGCGGCTGTCGACGTTGTTCGCCCGCTCAAGCCGCTGTTTTCCGAAGAAAGAAATCAACTGATCCAGAAGATTGGAAGCTTCCAAGCCGTGGGGCATACACCGATCGCTCGCTCTCTGCAATTGGCCGGTGACCAATTGGCGAATGCCACCGGCATGGCCAGCGTTGTACTGATTACCGACGGCATGGAAACCTGTCATGCAGATCCGGTCGCCGAATCGGCTCGCTTGGTCACTCGGTTTCCGCAACTGCGAACGACAGTGCATGTGGTTGGTTTCTGCATGGGTGATCGCGAGGCCAGTCAAGTCTCTCAGATTGCCGCCGCTGGTGGCGGAAGTTATTTTGATGCGAAGAACGCAGAGGAATTAGTTGCCCAAGTACGACGTGTACAAAACAGAATCGTCACGCCACCGGTAATAGAAAAAATCAACTTGGAGGTTCTTTCACCACTCGAGCGGCTGATGATTGAGCAACTTAGTGACGCGAACATGGACGTCCGTGAGGCTGCCGCCAAGACGATTAAGGAACGCCGCATTGTAGCCGCTGTACCTGCGATCCTCGACATGCTCGCTAAGGCTCCCTGGGGCGGCGGACTTTCGGGAGACGCAGACCGCAACACAGGCATTGAAGCGGTGCTGGAATTGTCGCCCGAAAAAGCCGAATCAGCTATTCGTGGTGCTCTGTGCTCAGAAAAATGGAAAGTGCGATATTGGGCGGCAGGTGCTGTATTAAATCATCGCATTGTCAATGCCTTGCCAGCCACTGAAGAGCGCCTACTAGCGATGAAGGAAGGTGACATTTCGACAACGTTGATCAATGGAACCGACGAAGCCAACATGCTCTTCGATGTTGAACAAGTCCTCGCACCTGAAAGATTGGAAGACCTAATGGTCAAGTTGATGAAAAACCCCGCCGCCAGCGTTCGAGCTTGGGCGACTGCTAAGCTAGGTCAAGTCAAGTGAGACCGGGCTTACCAGCGCAGTGCGTGAGATAATAGAAAACTAAGTTGAACATGAATTGTCCCTGAGGATTCAGTCTAAGGCTGGATTCTCGGGGACAATTTGTTGAGCTTGTTGGTTTTGATGCCTTTAGGGATTGGCAACCACGGAGGAGCCTATGAAGCGTCGCGTGCTAGAATCTTGAAGCATCCGGTAGAGCCAGTGAACTCCACCGACGTGCGGACTGACATCCATTTGCGTAATGGAGTTTCCAGCCCCTGTCAAAAGTTTCTGGCCACACATACCCGTCAAGCCAAGTATGTTGCCGTTTCTGGTGATACTGGATTGGGCATTCAGCGATCGGTCTCGCGGATTATACGTAATTAACATTCGGTCCACTTGAGTTATCGCGAGACCAAAACGTCCGCCGGGTAGCAATGAGTCGCGACCAATGGCCGGTGCAATTAAAACTGCTTGTATGGGGCGATCAGAATCGGTCGACAAATCGTTTTTTGACCCATAACCCGACTGATCTACCGCCAAAGATTGAAGCGCACCGCAAACGGAAAAACTTCCGAAGCTATGCCCTACGAGCGTTAGTGGAGTTTGATTTCGGATTCGTGAAGCGATAGCAGCGACGTAGTAGCCTTGTCTCTCCGCACGATCCATATTCTGCATCACGTTGCTTCTCAGTCCTTGAAGCACGCACTTTTCTATTTTCCATTGCCAAATTACTAGCCGAAAAGGAGATGCGTGGCATGCAGCTTCGGCCAATTCCAATGCGTCGGCTTCGTCCACTACTTTTCCAGGCGAATAACCATGTACGTAAACACTTGTTGATTTCGAACCATTCATGTTGTCTAGGAAAGACTCGTAGCTGACTTCGCATTCTGAACGGCCGCGAGCCCTAAAGAACCTAAGGGCTCGAAACCCAGACTCTAAATCACATAACTCCGGACAAGCGGTCGCATCGACAATCCATAGCTCTTGTAGTCCCGAACGCGTTTCACAGGGATGATCGGTTTCAAAGGAATGATCGTTGGATCTGCGGCTCTCGACGCATTTGTTAGGCAGACACTCTCCTGCCGACCCTACAATCTCAAATTCCGATTGAGCCTGAACGCAGCCGAACGCGAACGCAATCGCCCAAAAAGCTACAACCAATCCGGTAGCCAATTTGTCAGAAAGAAGTGGATAGCGAAAAATTAGCATGCGTGGCAGGTGTCGATTCGAGGGAGAGACGCGACTCGTTAGATTGCAGCGCCGCTCGAATTTCAGTCATTGATAATTCTCACGATCTTATTATATCGGTTGTAAATTGCGTGCCGTCAAGCGTGCGTAGTGTGATGGCGAATACAACGCATAATCGGGTTATAACGAATAACGCATACTTTGAATTAATCCAGTCGCAGCGATCATACCGAAAATTCATTCGGGACGAAGTGATTCCGGAATATTTTGCGCATTCAGCAAATCCTACAACCATCAAGTGATCTATTCTTAATCACAGTCACAAGTTTAAACGAGATTATTGCGAAAATATCCTTCCTAACTCAGACATGATTTATCCAGCTATGGCGTTTCATATTTTCCAGCGAATCAGAGAAAACAGACCAGTCCTACTCATAGTTTTAGCAATGCTTGCAATTGCGAATTCGTCAGTCGCTGATGATAACCTGGCAGATGTACACAAAATCCAGGCAGAATATTGGGCCAACGCAGCTCGACGTTCCTATCAGCCAATCACCGATGGAATCATAGAAGCGAATATTCAAAAGGTGCTGTCAGCAATTCAAGTTGCGAAGCCTGTGCTAGATGGTATGCCCATTGGAGGCGTATTAATTCGCGAAACGAGGCTCGACCAACTTCAAAGCGATTTGACACGACGGATTTATGATGTTGAGCGTTTGCAATCGATACTTGGCTTCATGTCTAGAAGTATGCCGAAGGAAGCAGAAAAAGTCATGGACGATATCAGTACGGCTCTGAGGCGCCTGATCGGTAAGATCGAATGGCTGGCAATACCTGACTCTCAAGTTATGTTTTTCGATTTTATCGAGCAATTGAAGTTCGCCATCCTGGACGGCAAACTCGACGAAGGCAACTCTGAAGCGGTTCGCAATGCTTATGAGTGGCTCGCCAAGTCGGGAATGATAGACGTGAATTTGGCCGAAGCACGAAGTGTGCTATCGCATCCAAACCAATACATACGCATTCGACGCGAATTCGTCCAAAACATGATTCCCGATTCGATCACCAAATCAGTTCCGGTCAGTCAAACCCTCGAAAAAGCGCGCATAACAGCAAGGGTAGATGTTGAAGGAAAAGTTTGCATTGAATTTGTACCCAATACAGAGCAGGCTATATTCCACGTCCATGCGAACGGAACAGGGAAGATTCCGCTAACGATTAGCCATAAATTGGCTGACATCAAGGCCTACAACAATCTCAATTTCGCAGCAACCATTGGCTTGCAAGTCCCGTCCCGCGACTTTGAACTAGGTGGCCACGAAATCAAGGTTGACAGTCATTCGCAATTGCAGAAAGTTTGTCTTCATTTACGCTTGCGAGTCATGAACAAAGCCCTTAACCCATTGGCGAGCCGAGTCATCGAGCGCCTATTGCCCAAAGTTGATGCGAAAGTTGAAGAAAAACTGAAAAGTGAGATCGAAAGTCAGTTGAATGACAGTGGCTACGCTGCAATTATGCAACTGAATGGGCTGATGAATCGCATCTTCTGGAAGACGATGGAAAGCCGCAGCGTCGACTTGCAAGCTCATTCGTCTACTACTTCGAATGAGTTTCTTAGAACCGAAGAAGTTATTTTACCAACCACCTTGGCGGCACCATCCAATCCAAGTGGATTCGGATCTTTGAATCCACCTTTGCAAATGCAGTTGCATGAATCGGCACTGAACAATGTCAGCGTTTCGTTGGCACGGCGAACCTATAACGAAGTTGTTTTCCGCGAATTGGTTTTTGGTAGTTTCGGACTGGATTCCGACGTCGAACCATTTGAACGTGGTGGACGCATTCCTGCCGCCTTCACCTTTGCGGACAAAGATGTGCTCAATGCAAAATTTGATGACAGCCGTATCGAATTTCGTATTCGTATTAAGGCGTTTGAATGGGAAGGAAAGTTGTACGAGGGTTCCGAATGCACGGCAACAATCGTGTATGACGTTCGACTGAACGACAAGCAAGTTACTCTGATGCAACCATCGCCAATTCAGATCGAGCCAGCTACTGAAAATGACGTCATTCTGCGCATGGTCCTTGATCGCTTCTTTGCCCCCAAAGCATTCTTGAAGCGAACGTTTAGAGAAACAGATTCAACGAAAATCGGAATCGTTCACTTCACGGTAGACGAAGGATGGCTTCAGGCTGGCGTTGATAACCTGCCTATACAACCGTCTTACGAATCTAGCCCTGCGATTTCGATTGCTAAAGTCGAGTAGAAGCGAAACAATCATGAACTCAAAAATATTCGTTGCAATGCTATTGGCCGTGTTAACTTTTACGCTGCCTGAGGCCGATTCAAACGCGCAGACATCTGTAACGCCGACCACGTCGTTAGAAAACACCGAGTTGATGATTTGCTTTCAAGGCAAAGGCGCGAATTTAGCTTACGATGGCGGCGTACTCCGAGAAGTCGCAAAACGTTTGCCTTCGATTTGTGGCCAACGGTCCATTGTTGCTGGTAATAGCAGCGGTGCAATTCTCGCGGTGTTTTTCTCGTGTTTTGGATTCAATGACGCTAGCTTGGCAAAATGCGATTACACCCTAATCAACGGCGATCGAACGGTCATTCGTAAAATGCAGGATTCGTCCCTAGTGGCTTTCAAGAGTCTAACGGGCAAGCGAACAGAATTAGACCACATTGAGATGAAAGCGTTCGTGGCTTTTGCCTTGGGGGTTGATAATTACAAGCATCTGCGAACCTTGGAAGATGTGGCTCGAAATAGTTCAGTTGTTCCAAAATATCCAATGTTGATCGTCGCCGGGAACGGCGAAGTGCTTTTCGATCGGGGCCAAGGGGATCTTTTAGCAGCGAGAAACTACAAAGTTTTCAATCCAAACGATTGGACCGTCTCATGGCAGCCAGAAGTCTACGAATTCTACAAACATCACCCCGCACAATTTGCCAAAGACAATCCTGATTTGATACTTGGAAATTCGCCATACATCGGTCGCGCTTTGACTTACTTTGTCAATCGACCGATGTACGATTTGCTTCGTCAGATTCCGCCGGAAGAACGAACCGGTGATCTGCGGCTTGTGGAAACACCGCACGACTTGATGGTTGCAATCATGGCTTCGGTTTCCGAACCAACATACTTCGATCCATATAAAGAACCTCAGCCAGGAAAGATTCTGTGTCAAGAACGGCCAGGCGAGTTGGGAACTTCACGTTGCCGCAGCTACTGTGGCGGTGCTTTTTCCAATCTACCTGCCCAAGATGTACGCCGAATGCTCCCCGGGATGCATGTGCTGGGGACCGGGTATACAACGGTTCCTTATGCAGCCCGCGAAATGCTCAAGGCTTGGTATCTCACCGATATTGAACAACTCGCTCGATTGACCGGTTGGTGGAGCGATATGGAACTGCAGCAGTCTGCGGAAATTACGAGTAACGTTATCAATGCTAAGGATATGAAACCCGAACAAGAGATAGCTTACGGAGTACAGATGGCCAAAGATGCGTTCGATCGGAATGAAGGCCTGCCGAAATATGTAACGTCGCCATTCTTTTCAGATGCAGCAACGTCTGCCATCGTCAATCCAAGTATCGACACGTCAGAAACGTGGGAAATGTCGACCGATAATATCCGCCGACTCAAAACGCTTCGGGGAATGGGATCGCTCGTTCAGTAGTGTCAACGAACCGGTTATCGCCTACTTAATTGGCTGTCGTTGATCAGCCGTAATGAAGTATCCGTGTTCAAGAAAACTCAACGTCTTTTTTTGAACTTCTTCGTAGGTCGGCATGAGTTGATGCAGGCCTTTGATTTGAATGTAATCTACAGCTCTGACCAACTTCATTGTTTCAACTGTAAGAAGCGCATCGTCATCACCCGGCAACTGCTTTAGATAACCTTGGTTATCGCCGCGACCGCCGGCAATGATGGCGAACTCAAAATCAGGTGTGACGAGAGTCTTCTCAAGTTCTGGCCAACCACCGCGCGTCGCAAGCTGTTTTGCAGGTTCCCCGGCCAATAATTTCACAGCGGTGCTAAGCAAGTCAGAATCGGCGGTGAGATCAGCCACCGTATCTGCGAGTTCGGCGCCATGATTGGGTGGCGAGATCATGACGAATCGACCAAATGCAATCGGTGATCGAGGCCCATGTACTTGCTTATCGCGATCCGCCAAATACCGGCGAATTACGATGTTTCCCATGCTGTGAGCAACAAAATCAATCTGCTCAACTCCATTGAAATGACGAATCACATGATCAAGTGATTTTGCGTAGGCCGCGATATCTTCAAGTGTTGAAGCGTAGCCAATATTCTCAACATGGAGCTTGCCATTCTCAGTGATATACTTGGAAATCCCGTTCATGATCCACGGCGTTGCGCCCAGACCATGCATGACAATGACCACTCGCTTTGGAAGCGGCTCAAGATCTTTAGTGGCGTCTTTGAAGGCGGCGAAGCAAGTTTCGTAACTACCGAACGTGACACGATGACCATTGGCATCCAACAATCGGCTGTGACCGATGATCGCATGTCGCTGAACTTTCCAGTTGCGAAACGCGACTTCATCAGACCAACCACCCAAGTTGACTGCCGGCCGGTCGCGATTGAGCAATCCAGTTTCCTGACCGATGGTTAGCGAGTTGCAAGACATGAAAACAAGGAGTGCCGCCCCGAGAATCGACCAATGGGTAAGTTTTACTGTCATTTCGAGCTTTCCTTAACAGGTGCTTCATCAATCGAGGCATAGTGATGCTTTTCTATTCTAGATGCAGTGGCAGTCTATTCAAAGCATGACATGTCTTGCCTGACCCATTTGGACTTGCCTCGAATGGCTTGGACTTAAGGATTTTCTCTGGCTCCATTGGCCTTGTGCCAGTGGACCAAAGACTTTCAGGCTAGTATGACGTTGCTACCTTGAGCCCGCCCGACCCAGCTTTCGTTCGCCAAAGGCGAACGAAAGCTGGGTCGGGGCGGGCGATCCGGAAGGCTTCGACATCTAGCGATTGAGTCTGTCTTCCACCTAGGCAAACTAGGTGGAGAGCTTAAGTCCACGCCATCCGAGCTTTCCTCACAGGTGATCAAGTTTTGCTAGTTAACATGCGATCCTTCCCAATACTCTCTAGTTCCGAGCCGTTGGCTGCCTTCGCCAGACAACGGCTCGGAACCTGGGAAGAGGCGGGATTTTGGGCCAGGTTCTAACTGTAAAAACTTTCGCTCTTGCTAGGCAAGCTGGCAAGGGGCCAACACAAATCGAAGATGTGTAGTACAAACAGGCTCGACGCCCACGCCCTTCGAGTACTCAGGGACGTGCCACCCAGGCGCTGTTCATTCGATTACTCAGGAACGTGCCACTCGGTGTTTGATAGCGTTAAAAGTGACGAAACTTTGACGATGGCTACGATTACATGGGCTCCATTTGGTTGACCCGAATCGTGTGAAACGATTTTCTAGGTAATCGGGACTAAGCATTCCGATGCTAACGATCACAACGAAAGCGCTTCCCGTTGCTAAAGTACTGTTACTTTGAATGACAATGTCACAGCAATCGACAAAGGTATCCCAATTTCTCACGTCAACAATAATGTCGCTGGTGCGGGGAATTTTGTTGGTGGGTGAACCGGTAGGAAAGCTGTTTCTGCAGCGATGTACAAATATTGCAAACATCTTTTCAATACTGTGGGCCACATTTTGGTTGGCGATTCGCCCTTCCACTTGGAGCCCACCTGTGAGGGCGATGTTCTCGCGGCAGATGTTGTTTACGGCATTCGATTCGATTCCGGCAGCGCTTCGATTCTCTGCGACGGTGGGTGTTCTCATCATTGTTCAAGCAGCTATTTGGATGGATATGATCGGCATTTCGATCGATTCGGTTGCACCTATCCTGTGGCGTTTCGTTGTGCGTGAGGCTTCTCCTCTTCTAGCGTGCATGGTCGTTATTGGGCGCAGTGGCGTCGCGATAGGCACAGAGCTCGCCACGATGCGA
>Ga0105046_10018533_pt1 | contig 10589 bp, 7 predicted proteins | sample MAT03_FD_78385 | JGI IMG/M metagenome (GOLD analysis project Ga0105046, IMG submission 78385) | Freshwater microbial communities from Lake Fryxell liftoff mats and glacier meltwater in Antarctica - MAT-03 (megahit assembly) | ecosystem: Environmental > Aquatic > Freshwater > Ice > Liftoff...
CCGATCGGTTCGTGAATCAAGGGAGCGTCATGTCGCAACAGGTGCAGGCCGTCGTGGCCATGGCCGAAGGCCAGCCGGTCACCATCGAGACCATCGTCATCCCGGACCCCGGCCCCGGCGAAGCCGTGGTGGCGGTCCAGGCGTGCGGTGTCTGCCATACCGACCTGCATTATCGGGAGGGCGGGATCAACGACGAGTTCCCGTTCCTGCTCGGTCACGAGGCGGCTGGCGTGGTCGAGTCCGTGGGCCCCGACGTGACCGACCTGACTCCCGGCGACTACGTGATCCTCAACTGGCGTGCGGTGTGTGGCGCCTGTCGGTCGTGCCTGCGCGGGCGGCCGTGGTTGTGTTTCGACACTCACAACGCCACTCAGAAGATGACCCTGCTCGACGGCACCGAGCTGTCCGCAGCGTTGGGCATCGGTGCCTTCACCGAGAAGACCCTGGTGGCAGCCGGGCAGTGCACCAAGGTCGATCCGGCGGCTCCGGCAACTGCGGCCGGGCTCCTCGGGTGCGGGGTCATGGCGGGCATCGGTGCGGTACTGAACACCGCACAGGTGTCCCGGGGCGACACCGTGGCTGTGTTCGGCTGTGGCGGTGTCGGCAACGCAGCGGTGGTCGGTGCTCGCCTGGCCGGGGCGTCGGCCATCATCGCCGTGGACCTCGACGATCAGAAGCTGGCCTGGGCCCGCCAGTTCGGAGCCACCCACACGGTCAACGCTTCCTCGGAGGATCCGGTGGCGGCCATCAAGGCGGCCACCGGGGGCTTCGGCGCGGACGTGTGCATCGAGGCCGTCGGCAATCCGGCTGTGTACCGCCAGGCCTTCGAGGCGCGCGACCTGGCCGGCACCGTGGTCCTGGTCGGGGTCCCTCGGCCCGACATGGTGTTGGAGCTGCCCTTCATCGAGGTGTTCGGACGGGGAGGTTCGCTGCGGTCCAGTTGGTACGGGGACTGTCTGCCGTCGCGGGACTTCCCCATGCTGATCGACCTCTACCGTCAAGGTCGCCTGGACCTGGACGGATTCGTCAGCGAGACCATTGGTCTCGGCGACGTGGAGGAGGCCTTTCACAAGATGGAGCGCGGCGAGGTCCTCCGCTCCGTCGTGGTGATCTGACGTGGGCATCGAGCTGGTGACCACCGACGGGTTCTTTGCGTTGGACGGCGGCGAGTGGGCTGTCACCAACAACATCTGGCTGGTGGGGGACGACCGCGAGGTGCTGATCTTCGACGCGGCACACGACCACGAGCCGATCGTGGCGGCCGTGGCCGGGCGACGCGTCGCCGGCATCGTCTGCACACACGGGCACAACGACCACATCAACGCGGCCGGAGCCCTGGCCGAAGCGGTCGACGCGCCGATCTGGCTCCATCCCGACGACACCATGTTGTGGGAGGTGCTCTATCCGAACCGACCGCCCGACCGCTGGCTGGGCGCAGGCGCGATGATGACCGGTGGGGGCCATGAGCTCGGTGTGCTCCACACCCCGGGACACTCGCCGGGCTGCTGTTGTTTCCACGACGTGGACTCCGGGTTGGTCATCAGTGGCGACACCCTGTTCTGCGGCGGACCCGGTGCCACGGGCCGGACCTACTCCGACGAGCCCACGATCCTGGCGTCCATCCGTGATCGGCTCCTGGTGCTGCCCGACCCCACGATCGTTCACACGGGCCACGGGGACAACACCACCATCGGCGACGAACGCGGGCGGGTCCTGGACCGGATCGCCGAACTGGCCTAGTCGGCGAAGCCGCAACGGGCTGCTGCTGCGCCGTACATCCAACGCTTGTGGGTGGCCAGGGTGTGGCGGTCCTTGCCGGCCATGACCGACGCCAGCTCGACGGCTCGCTCGAGCACGTCGGCCTCGGCGGCGGTGACCTCGACGATGCCCGCGGCGAGCGCCTCGTCGGCGGAGTAGCGGGCGCCGGTGATGATGGCGTGGTGCGCGGTGGTACGCGGCAGCTTGGCGGTCACCACGGCCGCCATGCCGTCGGTCAACGACAGCGCCAGGTCGGCTTCGGGCAGACACCAGTACCCGCGATCGGTGCGCATGACGCGGGCATCGAAGGCCAGGGACATCATGGCGCCGGCTGCGAACGTGTGGCCGTTCAAAGCGCCCACCAGGTACCCCGGAAACACCAGGATCCGGCCGAGGAGGCGGTGCAAGATCTCCAGGAACTCGGCGGGGTCGCTGTCGCCGGCGCGCATCCAGTCCAGGTCGAGCCCGTTGGAGAAGAACTTCCCTTCGCCGGTCACCACGGCCGCTATGGGCCCGTCGATGGCCTCCAGCTCGTCGAGCACCTGGTTCCACGCGGCGACCGAAGGCGCGTTCAGCCGGTTGTCGCCGTCGGTCCAGTGAACAACGGGCACGGCATGGCTGTGGTCAAGCTCGAGGATCATGCGGGGAGTCTGGCATCAAGAAATGGACCTGAACGCCTCGATGGTGGCTGGGTCGGCGGCCAGCGCAGCCCAGGCCGTGTCGACGCCGAGCAGGTAGGAGGCCACTGCGTACTCGCCGGGCTCGGCCGTTTGGCGCTCCGCCCCCAGTCGGAGCAGCAGGTTGATCATGGCCTGGTTCGTGGCCAGGACGAAGGCCGACAACGCAGTGATCCCGTGAACATGGGCCGAGACCACCAGCCCGGTCATCAGGAGCGATCCCAGCCGGTGGCCGTGGTAGGAGTCGATGACGGCGATGGCCAGTTCGGCCACGGTCGGATCGGCCTTCGTCCGGATCCACCGGGCTACGCCGATCCCGTAGCCGTCCTCGGACCCGACTTCGGACGGCCGCCTCGGATCGAACACGGCGAAGGCGAAGGTGTGCCCTCCGTCGATATCAGTCAGTTGACGCAGGAGCGACCCGGACAGCTTCGGGACCGCTGTGAAGAATCGGGTGTACCGCGAGTCGTCCGAGAGGTGCTCGAAACCGGCCTGCAGGGCGGGGCCGTCCTGTGGCCTGGCCTGTCGGACGCGAACCGTCAGGCCGGTGGCGGTCGTCAGCTCGACGTGGGGTGCGGGCGGCTGGTCGGACGTGATCACCGGGCCTGGCTCAGACGGTGAGCGCGGCGCCGACCTGATCGTTCGAGCGCCGGATCGCCATGTTGCGGATCAGCTTGCGGATCTCGTCGACCCACAGGACCATCGAGGCCACGCCGACCGCCACCAGCCAGTCGACCGCCTTCAGGTCCGCCGTGCCGAAGATGTCCTGCACGAAGTTGACATGCACCGCGGCCACCTGCAGGGCCAGGACTGCGCCCAAGGCGATCCAGAGCTTGCGGTTGGTGAAGGTGTCCCGATGGAACACGGTGCGCTCCTCGGCCCGGGCGCACAGCGCGTTGAAGAGCTGGAACAGCACGAAGGTGGTGAAGGCCATGGCCAGCGCATGTTGGCGGCCACCCCGGTCGGCGTTGTCGTAGAACGCCAGCACACCGAGCGTGCCGATGGCCATGACCAGTCCGTTGATCATGAGCACACCCAGCCGCTTGGCGGTGAGAATGGAATCGCTCCCCGAACGGGGGCCACGCAGCATGGTGTCAGCCTTGGGCGGATCGACACCCATGGTCATGGCCGGCGGTCCGTCCATGATGAGGTTCACCCACAGCACCTGAATGGCCGTGAACGGTACGGGGAGACCGACGATCTGCGCTCCGACCAGGGAGGAGATGGCACCCAGGTTGGTGGAGAGCTGGAACCGGACGAACGTGACGATGTTGTCGTAGATGGTCCGGCCGCGCTCGACCGCGTCTACGATGGTGGAGAAGTTGTCGTCGGTGAGCACCATCGACGCGGCTTCCTTGGACACCTCGGTGCCGGTGATGCCCATGGCCACACCCACGTCGGCCTTCTTCAGCGCGGGAGCGTCATTGACGCCGTCGCCGGTCATGGCCACCACATGCCCGTTCGACTGGAGCGCATCGACGATGCGCAGCTTGTGCTCCGGCGCCACGCGGGCGAACACGCCGATCTCGTCGACCTGGGACCTCAGCTCCTCGGGGCTCATGGCCTCGACGTCGGCGCCGGTCACGGCCCGGCCCGTGATGCCCAATTCCTCGGCGATCGCCGCAGCAGTCGTGGCGTGGTCACCGGTGATCATCTTCACGTCGATGCCGGCCCGGTGGGCAATGGCGATGGCGTCACGGGCCTCGGCCCGCGGCGGGTCGACGATGCCCGTCAGGGCGGTCAGCTCCAGGCCGGATGCCAAAGCGAACAAGGCATCGACGTCGTCGCCCGCGGCTGCGACGTCGGCCCGGGTGGCTCGGCCGCGGGCCAGCGCCAGGACCCGCATGCCCTCGCCGCCCATGGACTCCATGTCGGCATCGAGGGCCGACGTGGCGTTGGCGCACATGGGAACCAAGACGTCGAACGCACCCTTGGCGGCCACCAACAGGTCGTCGGCGCCGTCGTCGTGGAAGGTCACCATGACCTTGATGGCCGAATCGAACGGGACCTCCGCCACGCGGGGAAGGCCCGCCTGGAGCTCAGCGGGGTCGACGCCCCGGTCCCGGACAGCGGCGAGCAGGGCCGTCTCGGTGGGGTCGCCGATCTTCTCGGTCTCGGTGACCCGACCGTCGTTGCACAGCGCACCCGGAGTCAGCGCCTCCAACTCGTCATTCACCGCGGACGTCGTGATGACCCGACGAACCGTCATCTGGTTCAAGGTCAGGGTGCCCGTCTTGTCCGAGCAGATGACCGACGTGGACCCCAGCGTCTCGACCGATGCGAGACGCTTCACGATGGCGCCCCGCTTGGCCATCTGGGACACGCCGATGGCCAAGGTCACGGTGACCACCGCGGGAAGACCCTCGGGGATGGCGGCCACGGCCAGCGCCACCGACGACAACAGTGTGTCGTCGAGCGACTGGCCCCGGAGCATGCCGAGTACGAAGAACACCACGACGGAGACCAGTGCCACCAGCGCCAGACGCTTACCCAGACCATCCAGCTGCTTCTGGAGCGGGGTGGCGCCTTGGTGGGTCTCGGCCAGGAGTCCGGCCAGACGGCCGATCTCGGTCTGCATGCCAGTCGAGGTGATCACCAGTTCGGCGCGCCCGCGGGTCACCGTGGTGTTCATGTAGGCGCAGTTGGTGCGGTCGCCGATGGCGATCTCGCCATCCGCCGGGGCGGACAGCGCCTCGGTGTGCTTGGCGACCGGAGCCGACTCGCCGGTCAAGGCGGACTCGTCGATCTCGCACGCTGCGGTGACGGTCAGACGACCATCGGCGGGCACCCGATCACCGGCTTCGAGCAGCACGATGTCCCCGGGGACGATGGTCTCGGCCGGCACGATCGTGGCCTGGCCGTCCCGCCGGACGCGAGCGGTCGGGCTGAGCATGGCGGTCAGGGCGGCGAGGCTGGACTCGGCCCGGTACTCCTGGACGAAGCCGAGCGTGGCGTTGATCAACAGCACGACGGCGATGACGATCGTGTCCTTGAAGTCACCGACCAGCCCGGCGAGGACCGCCGCGCCGACCAGGATCACGATGAGGAACGATCGGAACTGGTTGACGAACAGCTTCCACGCTGGCTCGCGCTCGGTTTGGGTCAAGGCGTTCGGCCCGTTCGTGGACAACCGACTGGCCGCTTGGCCGGATGTCAGCCCGGAGCCGGGCTCCACCTCCAGCAACTCGGCGGCGAGGGGAACCGGATGGAGCTCCCAACCGTGGGGAGGGAGGGACCCGTTTGGGGGAGCCCCATCCGGTGAGGACGTCACCGACTTGTCGCCGGCGGTGTCTGTGCTGTTCATCATTACTCTCGGTGACCTTCCCGGGGCGTCGCCCGATTTTCGAAGCTGGCAGTACTCTCAGTGCGGCGGGCCATGGTGCCCGACAGAACCCGCCGGGACACCGCCTCCGGTGTCACCAGTCCCATGAACTTCCCATCGGCGTAGACCAAGTGGTAGCCGGAGCCGCTGGTGAGATCGATCAGCGCCTGGTTCGGGTGGGCCAGGGGGGCGCCTTCGGGATGCGCCGCCGGCCAGGCGACCTGGTGGGCCGGGGTGAGGGGCCAGGCACTGGGATGCACGGTGCCCATTCGATTCACGTCGATCACGCCGACGATCCGGTCCGACGAGTCGTGCAGGACCACCGCACCGCGGCCGCTTCGAGGCATGACTCGCTGAGCCAGTTCGTCGAGCGTGGTGTGGGAGGGAACGACCGGTACCTCGGCATCGGCGACCTCGCCGACGGTCAGCGCCGACATGATCTGCTTGACCCGCGCCGCGAACTCCTCGGCTTTGGCCGATTGCCAGATGAAGAAGCCGATCAAAGCGGTCCAGAGCCCCGAGCCCCCGGACGCGAACCCGAAGAAACCGGCGCCCAGCAGTAGGCCGCCCACCACCTTGCCGCCGGTGGCGGCAGTGCGGACGGCGCCGTACTCGTCGCCGGTCCGTTGCCAACGCCACGCCTTCAGGATTCGGCCGCCGTCCAAGGGGAGGCCCGGCAGGAGGTTGAACACCCCGAGGCTCACGTTCATCAGCGCCATCCAGGTGGCGAGGACCACGATGACTGTCGGCGCCGAGGCCACCGAGGCCAGGTTGGCCGCAGCGAAGAATCCGACGGCCAGGCCAATCGACACCGCAGGACCTGCCGCAGCGATCCGCATCTCGTCCCGTGGCGTCCGGGCCTCGGCGGTCAGCTTGGCCACGCCGCCGAACATCCACAGCGTGACCTCCTCGGTCCTGATGCCCGCTGACCGGGCGGTCACTGCGTGGCCCAACTCGTGCGCCAGGAGGCTGGCGAAGAACAGCAGTGCGCCGACGACACCGAAGCTCCAGGCGGTGATCGGATGGATGTCCGACACCGCCGACGGGAGCAGGACACCACCGAGTGTCCAGGTGATCAGCGCGGCGATGATCGCCGTCGACCAGCTGGCCGAGACCTGGACCCCGGCCCAACGGCCGAGCTTGAGCGAGCCCTTCATCATGACAACTCTCCTTCAGTGGATGACGCAACGGTTGGATACCCAACCGAAGGTCTTCCCCACCCGGAGGTGACCCGACCCGGGGGCAATGGGCCCCGTGCTGACGAATCGGATGCTTGCGGGGTACTCCCCTTCGATGTGCTGTGTTCAACGTAGAAGGCGGGGAGACCTATTCCCGGCGCTTTCCTGAGAGAAACGGAGGTTGAGTTGCTCAGGGGTTGCGGGTCAAGATGTTGACCACGCTGACCCCCGATCCCCGGCCACCCACGTTGTGCTGGAGGGCGAATCCGTTGCGCAACTTGACCTGACGGGGCCCGGCGTCCTCGCGAAGTTGCCACCAGCACTCGGTCAACTGGGCGATACCGGTGGCCCCGATCGGGTGTCCCTTGGCCAGGAGCCCACCAGAGGTGTTGATCGGGATCCGGCCGTCGATGGCCGTCTCCCCCTCGATCGACGCGATCCCCCCCCTGCCCTTCTCGACGAACCCCAGGTCCTCGATGTCGAGGATCTCGGTGATGGTGAAGCAGTCGTGGACCTCGGCCATGTCGATGTCGGAGGGTCCGACCCCGGCCATGGCGTAGGCGCGACTGCTGGCCAGCGTGGTCGCCGGGAGCACGACGAACGTCTGCTTCTCGTGCAGGTACGGGGACTCGGTGGCCACCCCGAATCCGGCCACGTAGACGTGCCGATCGCTGAACTCCGCAGCGCGTTCAGCGCTGGTGATGAGGATGGCGGCCGCCCCGTCGGTCTGGGGACAGCAGTCGAGGAGGTGAAGCGGGCTGCACACGGGGGGCGCAGCCAGGCACTGCTCGATCGTGACCTCGTTCTGGAAGTGTGCGTAGGGATCCAGCACTCCGTTGTGGTGGTTCTTCACCGCCACGCTGGCCAGCATCTCGCGGGTGGTGCCGAACTCGTGCATGTGGCGAGTGGCGAACGGTGCGAACAGCACGGGTGCGGACTCGCCGCGTGTGTAGATGGGATGGCCGGCGGCGGCGCGGGCCAGTAGACCCTCCTCCGAGGACTTGTCCCGCATCTTCTCGACGCCGATGACCAGCACCACGTCGTGCACGCCGGATGCCACCGCCATGCAACCGACCCGGAACGCATCGGAACCCGTGGGACAGGCGTTCTCGATCCGGGTGGCCGCCACCCCGTGCAGCCCCAGCGCCCACGGGACCGTGTTGCCACCGATGCCCTCCTGACCCCACAGCGTGCCCCGCTGGGTGGCCACGAACACTGCGTCGATCAGCGACGGATCGAACCCCTGGTCAACCGAACCGACCGCCGCATCGAACGCGCCCTTGGCCATCTGCTCATAGCTCTGGTCGAAGAGCTCGCCCATCTTGATCAAGCCGGCGCCGATCACCGCAACACGGTTCCACGTCATGACGCCACCTCGGCCCGGGTGGTGATCGGTTGGAACTTCCACCCGTAGATGGGGACGCCCCGCTCGATGGTGTACCGCCGCAGGACGGCCTCGACCCGCGTCCCCACGGCGATGTCCGAGCCATCCGTCGCACCCTGGAGTTGGATCCGGGATCCATCGTCGAGGTCGGTGACGATCAGCGGCAGCGGCGCCTCGAACGGTTGGGGCATGGTCTGGTTGATCACGAAGGTGTGGACCGTGCCGGTCCTGGCCAGCGCCACCTCGTCGAACTCCGTTGCCCCGCACGAGATGCACGTCGGGTGGATGGAGGGCGGGATGTTGACGGTGGCGCACTTGGTGCACCTGCCCCCGAGGAAGCCCAGCGTTTCGTGATTGCCGCGGACGAACATGGCGCTTCCCGGCGGAACGGCCATCTCCACCGACTCGCCCGTGGTCACCAGCCGGCGCCGCGACCGCAGCACCTGGGGATAGCCGACGAGCCGTCCGCCCGAGAGGTCCACCTGGGAACGCTCCGCTCCCGGAACCGCCGAGTCCACGTCCAGATCGAACCGAGTGGCCCGCCCTGCGCCATAGAAGAGCAACGAGATCGGACCGGTTGCGCCCAGAGCGGCTGCCGATCCCACCAGGGTCGCCGCCGCGCCACAGTCTCCCAACTCGGACCGGCTGGGGGCGGAGACCACCTCGGCTGCGCCGATCCGTTGACCCAAGGTCGCAGCCATCCGGCCGTCCGGGTCCGGGATCGACCAGCGGCCCGCGTCGGAGCCCGTCGCCGCCTTGCCCATGAGTGGGAGGAAGATCTGCTCGCGGAACAGTCGCCCGTCGTAGGCATCCCGGGTCTCGTCTTCGCTGTCGCCGCGGTATCGGTCGAGCACCGGCGCCCACACCGAGCCGGTATCGGTGATCCGGGCGCCGGGGCCGGTGGACCCGACGATGACGGCCACCGCTCCCGCTCCCGCCACGGCCTCGAGCGAACCGCCCACGGCTGGGTTCAGCGCGTCGGACATCACGACCAGGGTGGTGGCGAGGCGCCCGGACTCCAGCGCGTCGAGCGCAGCCGCCAGCGCATCGCAACCGGAGTGGGTGGAACCGCTGATCACGGTTCCGCCGCATGTGGGCCCCAGTCGGAGGGTGGCCGCCAGGTGGGTCCAACTCGGGCCCTCGCCGAAGGGGGCGCGTGAAGTTCCCCACCACATGGACTCGACCTGTTCAGGTGTCATGCCGGCGGCGTCCAACGCCCGGGTAGCAGCAGCCCAGCCCAGGGTCAGGGCGTCCTCGTCGGCGGCGACGACCGCGCTCTGGCCTCGGCCCCCCGGTCGACCCCAGGCGGCGTTGATGTCCTTGGTGGGCAGCCGCCAGCCGCCCGCCGCCACACCGATCCCCCGGATCCAACACGCCACGGGCCGAGCGTACCTGACGTCGGTGTCAGGTCCCACGAATCGAGCGGAGAGGAACGTCGGTGGCCCCAGATCAGGGGCTGTCACATTGGGCGAGCCGCCTTCGGCGCACGCCCTGATGGGCGCCGTACGCTCCGCACATGCGCCGTCGTCTGTTCGGACCCGATCACGACCTGTTCCGCCAGTCGTTCGCCGCCTTCGTGGCCAAGGAGGTCACTCCCCATCATCTGGACTGGGAGCGAGCCGGCATCGTCGACACCGCCATGTTCCGCGCGGCGGGCGCTGCGGGATTCCTGGGCATGAGCGTTCCTGAGCGGTGGGGCGGAGGCGGGGTCGATGACTTCCGCTTCAACGTGATCATTGCCGAGGAGCTGGCCCGGGCGGGCGTGGTCAGCTCGGGGTTCTGCATCTGGCTGCACAACGACGTGTGCCTGCCGTACCTGCTGAACAACACCACCGACGAACAGCGCGACCGCTGGCTCCCCGGTTTCTGCTCCGGTCATTCCATGGCGGCCATCGCCATGACCGAACCGGGGATCGGCAGCGACCTCGCCTCCATGACCACCACCGCCGTCCGAGACGGCGACGTCTACGTGGTCAATGGGTCGAAGACCTTCATCACGAACGGCATCAACGCCGGATTGGTGATCGTGGCCGTCAAGACCGATCCGGCGGAACGGCACCGTGGCATGTCGTTGTTGGTGATCGAGGACGGAACCCCCGGGTTCGTTCGTGGTCGGAACCTGGAGAAGGTCGGTCTGCATGCCCAGGACACCGCCGAGCTGTTCTTCGACGACTGCCGGGTGCCGGCCGCCAACCTGTTGAGTGAGGAAGGAACCGGCTTCTATCAACTGGTCGACAAGTTGGCCCAGGAGCGGTTGTCCATGGCGATCA
>Ga0105046_10018534_pt1 | contig 10589 bp, 12 predicted proteins | sample MAT03_FD_78385 | JGI IMG/M metagenome (GOLD analysis project Ga0105046, IMG submission 78385) | Freshwater microbial communities from Lake Fryxell liftoff mats and glacier meltwater in Antarctica - MAT-03 (megahit assembly) | ecosystem: Environmental > Aquatic > Freshwater > Ice > Liftoff...
CCTTGATCGATTAGTCGAAGCACACACGCGCGGAGTCAGGCTGCGGATTCTTTGTGCGGGCACGCACGGGGTTCGCGCGTGGGATCGGGTGGAGACCTTCGCCTCATTACGACTCCTTCAAAAACTGGGTGTGCCAGTGCATCGACTGCACCATCCCAAACTGCATGCCAAGCTCATCCTTGCGGATGGTAAATCAATTTTCACCGGCTCAATGAACATCCACCACCGGGCGTTTGATGAACGACGCGAACTTGGTGTGACCATAGATGACCAAGCGATCGTGCTTCGTTTGGAAAAACAATTCCATTTGGACTGGGAGTCTTCTTCAAAATTCGAAGTGCCGGATCCGATGCTGTTTGATCAACATGAAGAACACGGCGATGTCGGAGATTAGTAAAGATCCCGTTCCGTTGAACGTGAGTTACATGCAAATTGCGCTCACCTTCAATCAAATCGCACTTTCTAGCTTCGGTGGTGGTCTGAACTCGTTTGCGCGCATCGTGCTGGTCGACCGCAAAGCCTGGCTCACAGACGACGAATTTCTCGAAGCGCTTTCTGTCTGCCAGATTCTACCAGGCCCGAATACCGTGAACATGGCCGTTTTCATTGGGTCACGCCTGCGGGGATGGCGCGGTGCGATTGCAGCTTTTTTTGGATTGATCACCATCCCGCTCATCATTGTTCTTGCTGCGGGAGTCGCTTATTTTCAAAGCCGCGATATTCCTTCGGTGCGCGCTGCGCTCGGTGGACTTGCTGCGGCTGCAGTCGGACTGGTGTTCGGCATGTCTATCAAGCTGGCATCGAAACATTTTCGAGATCCCTTGTTCGTGTTGTTTGGCGGGACTACCTTTATGCTCGTCGGCGTGTTCCGCTTTTCGATGATCCCGGTGCTTCTTTTGCTGATACCCATCGCATGGTGGGCATTCTCCCGGAGAGACAAGAAAGCTCCAAGTGCATGATAAAGATTGCACTCATCATCGCCACATTTTTTCTTTGCATCTCGCTCCTGGCGGTTGGTGGAGGCAAAGCCATTATTCCCGAGCTGCATCATGAAGCGGTCGGTGTGCGGCATTGGATGACCGACAAACAGTTTGTCGAAGTCTATGCCATTGCGCAGGCGGCACCCGGACCGGGCATGCTAATCGTGTCACTAATTGGCTACAAAGCAGGCCTCGAATATGGAATCTGGTTTGGCCTGATCTGCGCCTTGCTCGCGACAGCCGCCATGTTTACTCCGCCGTTTTTACTTTGTTATGGAGCCAGTCGTGCGTTCAAACGTTATCAAGAGATGCCGTGGCACGATGTTGCCCAAAAAGCCGCATCATCCGTCACCTTGGGCCTCCTTTTCGCCACGGCATTGATTGTGGCACGCGGTTCGGATCATGGAGTTGCTGGATGGATTTTGACTGCGATCACCGCATGCCTCGTTGCTTTTACCAAGGTAAATCCTCTCATTCTAATGGCGGCGGGCGCGGTGCTTGGTTTGCTGGGTTGGATTTAACATCGGTTGGAATCAGGATAAACCCGGTCTCCAGATCTCCCAGAACTTCAGTTTGTTGACCGCCGTGTGCCACATGCCACAAACCGATCACGGCACACATGAGCGCGTCAAATTTATCTTCCACCGGTTTCGTCCATGGGTCGCATAGAACGGCCTGCGCTCCTGTTTCCAGCGTTGCTTTCGGAAAATGCGTGGCAAGAAAATCTACCATCAAATTTTGTGCTCTTTTAAACTCTAAACGCCGCGCCTGCACCGGACCACGTTTGTATTTCACAATCCTAGCAAGGCCGAACATTCGCACCATTGCCGGATGCGGATAAACCTCGGCAACCAAATGCGCCCCGTGCCTCACAAAGTCCCACCCGGAAACGTATCCCGCATCCTCCAGCAAAGCCCGGATCCGCGGCGGACGCGGACACTTCGTTGAGTTAGCCGGGTGACATCCCGCGTGTTGTTTACGAAAATGAACATGAGTCAATCGATCCACCGGACGTGAGCCGTGGATATTCGGGCAAATCAGCGGCGCATCCACACAACAAAGCGCCCGTGCTGCGGTCGTGACACAGGGGAGAATGATTTCCAAGAGTTCCTGATCCCCTCGCGTTAACAAGGGCGAACAGATTTCAACCTTTCCATTCTGCCAGCAAGCCAGGCATACGCCATCCGGCATCCGCTCGCCCCAGGCCAGATCAATTCCTGCAATCGTATATCGAGTCTGTGGCATCGCATGATATACGTTTGTCAGGTGCGAGGACGCCGAACCCAACAAAATCGTGCATATCCTGCGCCTTGACTTGCCGTGAAAAGCTCGCGAAAAGGGCCTCATGAACAGCCCTGCGTTATATCTGATTTTTGTCCTCCTCCTCAGCGCGCTCCCCCTGGCAGCCAGGGCGCAAATGGAACCGGTAACGATGGCCCGTGCGCTTGAGCTTGGTGTGGAAGGCCTCAGCGAAAATGCGTCTAGCGAGGTCGGCATGAATCGTGCCGCCACGCTCTATGCCATTGCCAAGCGACTGCAAACGGAGAATACGCTGGCCAAACGCAATCTGGAGTTGGTGGAGGAGCTCGATACGTTGCGCAATTTGATTAGTCCCTGCCGTCGTGGTCCTTGTGAACTTGCTTACATCGTAAATGGAGGCGGGACCATGTATTCCCACGGGGCCGCGCGCGACGTTTCCGAGGTGGAGGATTTTCTTGCCGGATTATCCAAACAATTCCCGCTGCCCTCTGGAACCGGAAGCCCAAAAGCCACTGCGAAGATGGATGCGGCCATCATATTTCTTCAGAGTTTAAAGCCGTATGAATCCGGTGATGCAGCAACAGACAAAGAAAGCAGCGTCGAACTCGCAGCAGAAAAGCAGCGTGTGATCGCGCATTGGGAGAATTTAAAGTCCATGATCGAACAAATTCCCGCTGCTCAGGCCGAAGCCATCGCCGCATTCGCGGACAATTCGCTGAGCTGGCTGAAAGACGAGGAATAATACAGATGCGCAATTCCCCGGATTTGCTTGCGCCGTATTAATTCGTAGGGACGTTTACAAGCATAAGCTTGAGGCTTAATATACAAGCGCAGAATGGCTAAAATGTTGCATCGTCCACAAAGGCCCGCCCGCCCCCGCTTTCGTCGGGCGCGGGCCACCTTGGTTTTGCTGGGGATCACCTGGGTGTTGTTTTTCATCATGCAACTGGTTCCGCAGTCAATACGCGAAAACATGGCGCAGGCGTTGGCATTGAGCCCCAACGGCTTACAGCGTGGCTGGTTCTGGCAGGTGATTACGCATCTTTTTGTCCACGATGGATTCTGGCATTTGTTGGTGAACTCAGCACTTCTGTATTTTGCCGGCCGTGCGCTGGAGCGAACGATCGGGATTCGTCGCTTCCTCATCGTGTTTTTTCTCGGCGGCCTGTTCGGTGCGGCGGTGGAACACCTCGCCGCCTTGGATGCAGGGGCGCGGACGACTCTCATTATGGGAAACTCCGCAGCAACCTGTGCGGTGCTGCTAACACTGGCGATTCTGCGTCCTCGAAGTGAGGGGTTGCTTTTGTTTTTCGTCATTCCAATCCGGATACAAACGGCATTGTTTGCCGGGGTTATCCTCGTGTCTTCCCTGGTGCTGGCCATTGTGACGCCGGCATCCGGTGTCGGAAATCTGGGGCATTTCGCCGGAGCTTGCTGCGGATTGATGCTCGGGTTTTTAATGCGCTCCTCCCGCCGACAAGAAGTGCTCTCACGCGGAAGCCGGCTGGAACGTTCGCAAACGGCTCATGAACGGGTGGTTCGCAGTCGAGCGATAACGCCTCGCTCCCCCGAACACGTGCAATCTCACGAGGGATAGTTTTTTGACCTCTGTCGAGTTGACATCAGTGCACACCTTGGCGATGTAGGCATTAGTGCGTCACCCAATCCAATTTCTTGCGCTCATTGCCTGTTTCCACATGGTGGGAGGTCATTGGGCCGTATTGCAAGGGGTGGCGTGGACGCAGATGCTGTGGGATTACTCCCGGGAAGCCTCATTTCAGCAGGCGCTTCAGATGACCTTCAGCGGTGAGGCACCCTGCGATTTGTGCGAATCTATTTCTGAAAAACGGGCTGAGGAACAAGGTGCACCCGACAGGATTCTCTATCAAAAATCAGGTGATCTTTTTTTTGTGAAAGCACAAGAATGGTATCATCCGCGGCTTTGGCGGGATGAAGGCTATTTGGAAGGTCTGGCAAGGAAATGGACCATCCGTTCGCAAGCACCACCCGTTCCGGTGCCGATTTCGGTTCAGGCACTCGCCTGAACCATATTTCCACAATGGTCCGACGCTGAGCGGACGAAACTCAAGATCTTCGCAGGGATAATTGCGGCGAGATAGATCGTTGGGCTGCCAGTGGATTGAGTTCAGGCATCATGCCGTACGCACGGAACCTGGGAATACCCCGCGTCCTAAATCTCAAGCACAGCAACCAATTTTTAAACAGACTATCTTAAATGAAATCTCCTCCTTTTTTTGCAGCATCCATTCTTCTTACGATTCTCGACACGGCATCCGCGCACATTGGTATCGGTGCCGACCGCACTTTAAACTCCGGACAACCCATCGACGGGCAAACATTCACGAATAACGTGCGCACAGTCTCAAGCAGCTTCGGCTGGGCGGACGGCACCGATGGCACTTTTGGAGATTCCCACCGCACGACGGCGTTCAAATTTACGCTGGCAAGCGTGCAATCGGTGACCATCAGCGTCACCAGAGATAATAGAGGAACCGGTGCCCCAAACACGCTGCTCCCAGCGTTTTCCCTCTACACCCTCCCCGGAGCTTTCGTCTCCAGCACACATGATTCTGCACCGGCGACTGTAAACTATCTTACTGGTGAGTTTGGCACAGGGGCCGTCGGGGAGTCCTTCGTTGATTCCAATTCAAATACCTTGTGGAATATCGGTGAATCTTTCACGGACACCAACGGAAATGGTGTCTTCGATGGTGCCGGGCTTGGGGGTTCGGGGAAAAAAGGAGCATTCCGCGCGCTGGATCCTTGGAAGATATATCAGGATGTCGCTCCATTCAGTGAGATGCATTTCAATTCCATCATTGGCCATGCTGCGGATGGTAGTTCTGCCAACTACGGCAATGCTGTTGGAATCAATGGCGATGGTGCGGCGGATGGTTTCGTCACCTGGACCTTCAACGATCTGGCTGCTGGCGACTATTACCTCTTCGTGGGCGGAGCAAATTACCTCGCTCAGAACACAGAGGCTGCCACTTTTCCAAGCTACGGAATTTCACTGAGCGTATTCGCAGTCCCCGAACCTTCTTCGATCATGCTCTTCGGCGTGGCGGCAGCCAGCCTTGGGTTGATTCGCCCCAAGCGTGTTCATACAACTCGAAGAGATATGACTGCTCGGTTTCATGGAACTTCACGCACCGGGTTCACGCTGGTGGAGCTAATGGTCGTAGTCGCGATTGTTGGCACGCTTTCGCTAGTGGGTTTTTCGGTGACAAACGGCGGCATCGAACGCGCCAAGAGTGTTCAATGCCTTGGAATCATGCGCGATGTGGGAGTCGCCATGCAGGTTTATACCACCGATCACTCGGGACGTTTGCCGGACACCAGCCATTCGCGCGATGCAAATGGAAATTCCCTCTCATGGTCGAAGACACTCGCTGATTACTTCGACCAGGACTTTGTTGCCCGTTGCCCGTCCAGCAAATCCAAATCGGCCGTCACTTATGCCTGGAATGATCTATTAACAGGAACCGGCGGCGGGGGAATCCCCATGAGCGTTTGTCGCTCTCCGGGTTCTACCATGGCTCTTGCAGAAGTGCGGGAATCTTACACATCGGAACATTTTCACTTCGCAGGAGCTCGAAGCAGGATCACTTACAATCAGTTTAAAAGCTCGGCCGATGTTGAACTTCACGGAAATACAGCCAACTACCTTTTTGTCGATGGACATACGGAATCATTAACACCGCTGGAAGTGGGAAACCGTCTTAATGCCGCCAACAGCACATTTTTACAACCATGAAATTTTCCCTAAATACTCTTTGTTTCATCATGATGACTGGCGTTCTTCATGCACACGATCACATAGAAACCCGCCTTGATCCCATTAATCCCAGCCGACTCGGTTTAGTGGGAGACACCAGTCAAACCGCCACTTATTTTCCATTTGGCGAGTCGCCTAACATTTATGATCTTCCGTTATTTCCTGGAGGCTTCTATGCAAGTCAATTGACTTTCAGCGCGTTCGACAATGCCGCCCCACCAGCAAACGGCGCCTTGGTCAGAATGGAAATACTCGCTGTAACCGGGCCGGCAGGCGGGAGCGTTTCATTTTGGGATACATTTGAATCGAGTCCCGCGATCACCCGCGCTTCAGGCTGGGTCGCAGGAATTTCTGATCAACCTGCCATTGATGTGAGTGAGGATGAGTCAGGATACGGGCATATTCATGGGCGTGTTTTTACCATGAACAAACCCGGCGTGTATCAAGTCACTTTCCGAGCGATGGATACCACGGGCGAATACGATCCCAGCCTGCCGTTTGTGGTGGAGTTTACCGCTCTCGCGACGCCGCAGCTTTCCATCAGATTTGATGGTGGAATGATCAGTCTCACTTTCGAAAGTCGCTCCGATCTGGTTTACGATGTGCAAAGCACGACGACACTGGATTGGGATGATTGGACGACTATTAATACCCTTGACGGGAATGGCCAACTAATCGAATTCGAAGATCCGCTCGCGGGTCGTCCCCGGGTTTTCTATCGTCTGGTGGAATACCAATAAAGCAGAACTACTCAGGAAGGATTTCTTCGACTAACAAGATTTCACACGCTCCCGGTCCGGTATCGTTACGGCTGCGACTGGTGGACCAGTTGCGGTCAGGACCGGTGATGTCAACCAACTGTCCTTTGAGCGTGACGCGTTCGTCTCGTTGAATGCGAAAGAGTGCCTCTCGAATTTCTTCTGACGCGGGAACACAATGGATGTTCGCGGTATTAGACTCAATGGACTCCCGACCCAGGTCCGCGAGGGTTTGTGCGTCGGCTTTCCAATAATAGAAACGTTCGCGCTGACTGATATCGAGTCGCCGGTATTTCACGGGGTCTGCCATCGGACCCCAAGCCATAGCAAGGTCAACGGGCATCACCGCGCTGCCTTCTCCGGAGCGGTAATGTTTGGAGGAAAGCACCGCGCCCGTGATGCTATGCGAGGCGACCGGTGTGAGTTGGTAAGCCGGATTTTCAAATGGAATGGGAGGTGGATTCCAATAGGGCGAAAAGTGCTGCCATACGCCAAAACCCGCCGCACCGAGAACCAGAATCCAAAGCACCCTGGAGTTCATCGAAAAGAGTTCGCTCTAACCTTCAGCGTTTTCCGAAGTCTGCGGAGGGATCTCAGGCAGTGAGGAAAAATCGGGGCCCGACGCATTTTCGAGCCGGGTCCGGATGATCGATGCCCGCATTATATCCCTCGCTTCGGCCGCCAGTTTCCGGCGGGATTCGCGCTGAAGATGGGCGGGTTGGGTATCAATCAGCAGACGATCAATGGCGAGACGCCAGGTGTCGTCCATCAAATGCAAATCCACGCCAAGCCGCAGGAGCGAGAGCAGATTCAGCGCTTCTTTGCTGGCGATCGAATGGGCGTTACTGAGCACACCGTATGCGCGGCCGATTTGGTCGAGCACCATGGTGCGTTTGGTTTCGAGCAGCACCTGACGTGCGCTTTCCTCATGACTGATGACCTGTTCCACCACGCGAGTCAGCCGTTGCAATATATCGCTTTCACTTTCGCCGAGGGTGGTTTGGTTCGAGACTTGAAACAAATTGCCGAGCGCTTCCGTTCCTTCACCGTAAAGCCCTCGAACCGCCAGACCAATTTTGTTTACTGCCTGGATCACCGGATTCATCTGATCCGACAGCACCAAAGCAGGAAGATGTAGCATCGCAGAGGCCCGCATGCCGGTGCCGACATTGGTGGGGCAGGCCGTGAGATATCCGAGTTTCGGACTGTAAGCATAATCCAGCAATAGTTCAAGCTCGGTATCCATAGTGTCCAAGGACTCAAAGGCATCGCGGAACTGCAGACCGGGGCGAATCGCCTGCATGCGCAGGTGATCTTCCTCGTTAATCATCACACTGAGCGATTGTTGCGCGTTCATCACAACCGCGCTTCCAGCTCCTTTGGCAGCATGCTCGCGGCTGATTAAGTGACGTTCCACCAGCACCTGCCGCTCCAGCGCGGTGAGATCCTGAAGGACCTGGGAAAATCCACCCTCCATTTCAGGCAGGGCTTCCACGGGAGCTTTGATCTCGTCGAGCACTTGAATACGTTCCGCCCGCTTGGACCAACCGGGAAACGGGCGGTGCGCCAGATTCCGCGCAAATCGAATACGGGTGGAAATCACGATATGCTGCTGCGGTCCTTTGCTGTTAAGCCAATGCTCCGTGCGCCCCATGAGATCGTCGAAGTTCATCCGTTTTCGGGCTGAAGCCCCAGTTCGAGTTGTCGGATTTGATCGCGCAACGACGCTGCTGATTCGTAATTTTCATCACCCACCGCTTTCGCGAGACTGTCCTGAAGGGCTTCCACCTGGCGGCTGAGTTCGTGCGAACGCATCGCTCGCGCCGGCACCTTGCCGTGGTGTGCCGTTCCTTTATGCATCGCCTTCAAGAGCGACCCAAGCGCCTCCTCAAATGCGTCATAACACGCGCTGCAACCGAGTCGACCCGTTTTTTTAAGCTCCGCCTGCGAAAATCCGCAGACAGGACAACGCGCGCTGCCGACCGGGCTGGCTACTTCATCGGAATTTCCCACTCCCAAGAGCAGATCGGTGAGCGCAAAACCCGTTGGATCGGCGACGCCCTTCTCTTTCGAGCAGCTTTCGCACAGGTTTACCTTCTGAATTTTCCCGCCCAAAATCTGGGTCAGGAAAACCGTGGCTGGCTTTTTTTTACAAACGTCGCATTGCATGGATTAGATTCTCCAAATGTAGTTACGTTTTATAAGCATGCACAGGACGCCCCGAAGGCGTGTGAATCTTCAAATTGGTGTGCCGCTGCTCCGGGTGACTTCGGCAAAACGCTTCATCAACATGCCGGTGACAGGCCCCGGTTTGCCGTCGCCGATGGGACGTCCGTCCAATTTTACGACTGGAATCACCTCGGCAGCGGTGCCGGTGAGAAAACATTCGTCGGCCGTGAAAACATCATAGCGCGTGAGTTCCGGTTCTTCCACCACGAGCCCGGCTTCGCGTGCAATGCGTAGCACGACTTCGCGGGTAATCCCCCAAAGCGATCCGGCAGAAACCGGCGGCGTTGCAATCCGTCCCTCACGCACGATAAATACATTATCGCCAGTGCATTCCGCGATGTAGCCCGCATCATTGAGCATGAGCGCTTCCACCGCATCCGCTTGCGCTGCTTCGATTTTCGCGAGGATGTTGTTTAGATAATTGAGCGATTTTACCGCAGGAGGAAGTGCGGCCGAGGAGGTGCGTCGCGTTGCCGCCGTGATGACCTTGAGGCCTTCACGATACATCACTTCGGGATAAAGCGAGATGCTTGCGGCAATTATAATGATCGAAGGCGTTTTGCAAAGGTCAGGGCTCAGCCCAAGATTGCCCACACCGCGCGTCACGATCAGGCGCACATAGCCGTCCACCAATTCATTCGCTCGAATGGTTTCCAACAAACGCTCCTGCATTTCGGCTTTCGAGACGGGAATAGTCAACAAGATGACCCGCGCGCTGCGGTATAGCCGGTCGAGGTGTCGATCCAGTTCGAAGACGCGAGCGTTGTAAAAACGAATCCCTTCAAAAACCCCGTCTCCATAAAGTAATCCGTGGTCAAACACCGAGATTTTCGCCTCGTTTTCCGGATATAGCACGCCGTCGATATGAATTTTCATGTAGAAATCTGCGAACCAAAACGAGGCTATTCCACCAGCATGCCGCCGCGGAGTTCGAGCCGTCGGTCGCCAAGTTCTGCCAGATGCGAATCGTGGGTCACTACAAGCAAAGTTCTTCCGTTTTCCCTACTGAGCGCAAGCAACAAATCCACGACCTGCCGGCTGTTCGTTTCATCGAGGTTGCCAGTCGGTTCATCGGCAAAAAGAATCGCCGGATCATTGATCAACGCGCGGGCAATCGCGACTCGTTGTTGCTCGCCCCCGGAGAGTTCTGTCGGCAAATGATGATGCCGTTCCGCAAGCCCCACGCGCTCCAGTAAAGTGGCGGCATGCGCGCTGGCATCGCGTCCCCCGATCAATGCCGGGAGCGCGACATTTTCAATCGCCGTCAACTCCGGCAGCAAAAAGAAACTTTGAAAAACAAACCCCATTTTTTCATTGCGCAAGGCCGCACGTTTCCATTCTGGCCCGTGATAGAGTTGCGTTTCTTCAAACCACACCTCGCCCGCTTCCGGCGCTTCCAAACCGGCGAGTGTATACATCAGCGTGCTTTTGCCCGCACCCGAAGGCCCGGTCAAAAAGACCGCTTCACCTTTGCGCACAAAAATCGACGCGTCGTGCAAGACTTCAATGGTGCGTTGCCCAACCTGAAACGAACGCTTCAAGCCAGTGGCACGCAGTTGTTCC
>Ga0105046_10018535_pt1 | contig 10589 bp, 3 predicted proteins | sample MAT03_FD_78385 | JGI IMG/M metagenome (GOLD analysis project Ga0105046, IMG submission 78385) | Freshwater microbial communities from Lake Fryxell liftoff mats and glacier meltwater in Antarctica - MAT-03 (megahit assembly) | ecosystem: Environmental > Aquatic > Freshwater > Ice > Liftoff...
CTGGTTGCTACAGAAATGCAGGCTCAAATACGCCTTGACGCAAGCCTGAACATTCTTCGACTGCAACTGCCTCAGCGATGGAGATTCGCGCCGACGGCAACGGCTGAGGATGGGTCACGATTATTTCGCTGCGTCGGCTCGCTTGTTTCGGAAGGCCCTGCGGTGTTGGTCCGACCTGCGGAGCAACAGAGTTCCGCAGAATCGATGTTGCAACTTTCGGCCACGCCCACGCGCTTTCAGGCTCAACTCGATTCGTCGATCGCTGTAAGCAACGTCGGCCCGCAGCCGGTGCATCTTCAGATCGATCCCGGTTGGACGATAAACTTGGTCATGCTACCCGCAAGTGGCCGTGTGATTGATCTGCCTAACGATTTAAAGAAGCAGGCCACGATTTCGATTTGGCCAACGCTGGACGAATTGGTTGACGGACGATTGCAGGTCCAAGTGACAGGATCGATGCCAACCAGAACGGATGCGGGACGTGTCGAGTTTCCAGCAACCTCGTTCGCGACCATTCGAGATTGCCGCAATCGCGTCGCCGCAGTGATCACACCTCCGGTTGGCTTCAATTGGAGTGGGGACGTCGCGTTGCGAACAACGCGGATCACGGCTAAGGATTTGTCGGCAATCCAAAGTAAAATGATCGGCGAAATAGGCCCAGACAGCTTGCTGGTTGATCTGAATGAAGGCCGGGTTTCGGCGTTGACTAGTCGACGTCCAGACATTGCATTTGATGCCAAGAGTCAGCTTTCGCTACGGCTTAACGATGACCGCGTCAGCGAAACTTATCTCGTCGCATGTGAGTCAGTATCCACAGAGATTCAGACGATCGTCGTGGATCTGGGTGCCGCGTCAGGGCGACCGCCGATGCAGTGGTCAGCCTTGCGAGTCGATGGGTCAAGTCGTCGCTTGCTCTCCACGCCGCTGGTGTCCCCGACGGATTCCAGCGTCCCGAATGTGCAGCCTGATGGTGAGGTAGCAGCAGCAAACGAAGTCTGGCAGCTTGAGCTTGGCGATACGGGCGAACGTGAAGTGATGCTTGTGGGCCGACGTGAGTACCCATTTGACAAGGCGAAAGAGATCCTGTTGCCAAGTGTACCCAATGCCTCAAACCAGACGGCACAAGCGGTGGTGATGCCGTCCCTTAGCGTTACTCAGTTGAGTTCGTCGGTTCTCCGGATCCCGCGTTTCATTACGCCCTCCAGTCGGATAAGCAAGTACGGGGCCGTGGCCGCGGAGTGTGAGCCCGCCCCAGGATCGACGGTCCTTCGCTACGATGCGACTGAGCCATCGTCGATCACGATTTCGCGTGCTGAAAAAATCGGCGAGCTGCCGGTCGTTTGGCGCGAAACCGTACAAATCGAGGTATCGAATCGAGGCGGTGATGTCGTGACAGCGATGTACGATATCGATCGCGGTCCACAGCTCACCATTGATCACGACGTCAACTTGCGATTGGTAAGCGTGACAGACGAGTTGGGCAATGCATTGGAGTATAAATCGGAGCCGACGAAGCTGCGAGTGAACGTCTCCTCTTTAGTGTCACGGGTTGTAGTTCATTGGACTCGCGCTGTTTTCTCTGGCGCGATGGCAAGACGATGGTCGGCTCCGCGAATGAGCGTTGAAGCGATTGTGCTACATCGAAATTGGCGATTGCTATCAGCTCCCGATACGTTGATCCCTTCGGCCTTGCTGTTTGGTGAGACACGAAGCGTTCGTATGAATGACCTGGATAACCGGCCAGAGTCGCAGGCGGTTGCGATGACACAAGCGGCTGAATCGGCGATCAGTATCGAACTCAGCGGCCGTCGCGTTTGGATCGCCGACTCGGGGATGGGCTATACGGTCGCGTCGATGGTTGGATTGTGCGTGTTTGCAATGGGCTGGTGGATGACGGCACGCTCGCCGTTCATTGCGTCGCTAGTTTGGATCTTCACGAATGTGCCGCCCGTATTCTTGTTTGTAACTTCGACGCTTTGGTATTCGTCTGTTTGCGTTCCTTTCGCGGCGGGTGGACTTACCGCCATGACACTATTGCCAAGTGTGAAACGTTGGGGCGACGCTGTTCGAGCTTCAATCTCTGCGGTGCCCATTTCAACTCCGAAGCAAGGAGCATCGCTGGGCCAAGATAGAGAAAATGAAGAACGAAATCATGGGTCTTCTCGAGGAAATGCCTTTTCGTGGACGGGCAGACTATCCGTGCTGATCTTTTACACGACATTGTTCGGAACGCTGGCTTCGGAAACGCGTCTTTCGCGAGCGCGAGCGCAATCGCCATCGCCGCCTGTGGCAGGCAAAACCATTCCGAGTCCGTCAAACGCTGACCAACGAGCGGCAGAAAAGCCCTTTGTCATGGTTCCAACGGATGCAGATGGCAATCTGGCCGGAACGAAAGTCTATGTCCCACAGAGTATGTATGCCGAGATCTTTCGCGACCAACGTCCAGTGATGGTACCGGTACGAACCAAGTCGGCAAGCTATCGATTGCGACTGGAGGGAACAACGGATTCAATTAAGACCGCCGAACTAGAGGCACGATATCAGATTGAAGATACAGGGCAACGAACGGAGATGCGATTGCCGTTTTCTGCGTCGCAGATCCTTAGCGTTCAGTGGCTAACGACCTCCGATACGCGCCCACTACGATGGAGTGCCGACGGCGCGGACGCCGTTCGATTGACGTTGCCGCCGGCGAGTATCGCCAGCCTGTTAGTTCGAGTCATGTGTGTTGTAGAGGCTCCTTCGCGTTTGTCGCGTTCACTTCGCTTTCCGATTCCGCCGGTCGCAAGTTCGACACTGGTCGTCGATGCAGGGTTTGCCGTTCACCGCATCGAGCTCGCCAAATCGATTGGTGAAATGGATGTCCAGCCAGAGCTAGGGCGTCTGACCGCTTCTATCGGCGCTGTGGATGAAATCGATCTCAGCATTACCTTCCGCGAAGCTGCCCGCGTGGCAGCTTCTGTTGCGCAGCGTCGATACTGGGTTCACACCGGCTATGATCGCACCAACATCGAATGCGAAGTCGATATTGCAGACTCTGCGATAAGAAAAGGTGGCGAAGTATCGCTGGTCCAGTTGGATGGTCAAACGCCGCTCATGATGACGAACGATTGGGCGATCGTGGCGAACGAATCGATTTCGCTCACTCGCCGGCAATTGACCCTACGATCACAGGTCGACAATCCGGGGCCGATTCGCCTTTTGTGGGAATTTGACTCGGTGATCGCATCTACATCTGCGGTCGAGGACTCCGTACCGATGGTCATTCCAGAGATTCTTTCTGCCGGAGCGGCGACGACGCCACCAGCCGTGATCGCGATCGACACGGCTCAGGGGCTACGCTTGGTTCCTAAAACAATGCCGCAACCACCGCTCGACCCGGCAACGGCCGCTGTCGCAGCAACCGAAAAAAGACCCGCAACGACCGGAGCAACCAGCGCTCAAACGATTGATGCTTTCATCTCAAGTTGGAAAGGCTTTCGCGGTACGGCTAGTGAAGTCATCGTATCGGAGTCGCCGTTGACTCGATTCGTGATCGCCGCGCCAACTTCGCGAGCCTGGCAAGCCAACGAAGTGCATCATTTGCATGTTCGCCCAGGTGAACTTCAGCTAAGTTACAGCGCGGTCATTACTCCGGGTGATCGACTGATCGGACCATTGCGAGTCGTGCTTCCCGTTGGCAGTGAGTTGCGGGTACTGACGGTCAATGATGTCTCGATAGGTGCGTTGCCGCTTAAAGTTGGACGACGCAGCGAAATCAGCTTGCCCGAGCCGACTGGTTCGGATGCGATTCGTGTCCGCGTCGTGCTGCACAAGCGAGTATCGCAAGCTGCCGAGTTCAATCCGCCACGGATTAGCATTGAACCGATTCAAGTTGTCAGTGGTTCGTATACTTTGTCTCGCGATCAATCGTTGTCAGTCAAAGAAGTCGTTGATGGAGGGCTGATCGAGTCGTTGACGCCCGCGATGGAAACCAACGAGCAGTTGGCGGGCGGATGGGTGCCATGTTGGACTTGGCGTCTTGATCAAGTCCAGCCATTCATTGCGAATGATTTGAGTAGCAAGCCACAATTGCCAGGCACGTATCGTGTTGAGCGCCGAGACATATCGATTGAAAGTCAGCAGCGGACGTCGCTTGTTTGGGATCAGACAAGATGGTCGGTCGAGACCTTCTTAAGACTCCGAGGCGTCGAAAACTCGAGCGGTGTCGCCAGTCGCGAGCCGATCGATTTTGTAAGCATTGAGTTGCCGACCATCTGGTGCGACAACTTGACGGTGGAGCCTGCTGAAGCATGGTCAAGGCAGCCATCGATCGATCCAGCAAAACAGATTGTCCGTATCCGGCCCGAGCAAGTACCAGGTGTCGACGGATATGTAACGATCAGTTTGCGTGGCCAAAGAAGCATCGATAGCGACTCACGCCTGGAGGTTCCCGCAGTGCGTGTCCTCGGTGGTGGCAAACGCGATGCATTCATGACCGTTCCCAATCGAATCGAAGGACGATTGCTTCAATGGGAAGCCATTTCAGCAAGGGAGGTGCGACTACCCGTTGAATTGATCGGCCTACCATCCTTCGACGGAACTTTTCCGGCTGACGACTCGCCTTCGCTCAATGAGCCGAAGTCCGCCGATCAAGTCAAGGCTGCTTCACCTGACCTTAGTGATAAAAAGGTTTATCGTGGCACGGGTGAAAGTGCCGCTGTTTGGTTGGCACCTTCGCGTTTAGAGCCGGTTGATGCTGGGGTAACGGCCGCCGATTTCCAGCTTTTTGCGGTTCCCAACGAGCGGTCTAAAATGCTTTGTCGCTGGGATTTAAACCCAGGTGAGAATGAGCAGATCACGATCGATCTGCCGAGCAATGCGAAGCCGCGCGAAGTGTGGATCGATGACGAAGCCGTCGCCTGGGAATCATCGTCGCAGCCGCCGGGAAACTCGCATGAGTCGCATGAGTCGATCAACGTGCGGTTATCCCTCAGCCGTTTGGCTCAAAGCATTGTGCTAGTTTGCGAACTCGAATCGGGAGGATTCGAAGTCAACGCTGGAATCCCGTCGATCCGTGGCATTTCAGTCAACCAAACATGGATGACCCAGTATGAGATTGCTGATGAACAGTCGCTGCCCAAAGCATCCGTGAACCTGCGTGATGGCTGGCAACTATCCACGGCAGAGGAACGTTGGCTAGGGTTAGCGACATCGATCCGCACAGTAACCGATTCATCTTTGAGCCGCGCGACGGAGCGTTCACAAGATGAAGTTGTCCAGTGGATCACAAGCTGGGATCAACGATTTCGACGGTTGATTGGAGAAGCACTTCAAGATCAAGATCCACAGCAGTCGGAAACCACAGCGAATAGCGAGATTGTTGCTAGGTTGAAGGAACAAGAGCTAAAGTGGCAACAGTACTTGGGTCGTGTTGCCGGTGAAATCGCTATCGACAAGAGCAAACGAGCGAGATCTTTCATACCACCAGACCACTGGCGTTTGGTTACCGTTGCGAAACATGATAAGAACGCGGCTTCGTTTCCTGTGATTCGAATCCACTCAGGTGCCAGAACATTGGCTGTGGTCATTCAAACCACTTTGATGTTAACGATTGCCATCGGACTGATGTTGTTGCTGTGGCGTATACGCGGACTGATTACTCCGTTGGTCTGCCATCCCGCGTCGTGGTTGTTCGCAACGGGCTTGGTCTCACTAGCCGTTGCCCCGATCCCGGTTGCAGTTGCCGTTTGTGGCGTGGCGTTAATTTCACCTTGGCTGACGCCAGAACAAACGTCGCGACTTCGCAGGCGTTAGTGGCGTTAGTCATGACAAGCCGGAAGCCAAGCCTAATTGACTAACGAATCGTTGGTTGGGCACCGCTATCTGATGCAAGGATATTTCTGCGGATCGCGTGTCGATAATAAACTTCAAGACAAAGCGTTGCGGTCGCCGTTGTATAAACGCGACCGCCGTAACCACCCCATTCGTCATCCGTCGGCCAGCTTCCATTGGGCATTTGTCTGGCGACAAGGTGCGACTTCATTGCCGCGTTCCAGCGCTGCCATGCATCGTCTTGAAGTTGATGAAGCGCCAGCGATGTGTAGTACCAACCATAATAATTGTCTTTGCCAACTCCCGGTGGCTGACGCAACAAATATGCCTCGGCTTCCGCGATCTCGTTTTGAGGAATCGTTTCACCAAGAAGCAATCGCGTCGCGAGCGCTTCGGCAGTCATCGTTCGCGTGGGAGCTTCACCGGGCCGGTAGGACGCCAGTCCACCATTTTGACCAGAGCGAACGGAACGCAGGAAGTTTGCCATACCTGACAAGGACTGAGATGTGACCGGTATCGCAGCGCGTCGACCACCATCAAGCACCATCGCCTGCCAGCCGAGTTGACTGAGGTCGCCGCGGTCGCCCTTGGTGTAGCGCCAACCTCCCGTGGTCGGATGTTGACTTGATAGAGTGAACTGCACCGCTGCTGCTGCCGAACGGATTGCCGACTCGTCACCCGTGATGGCTGCGGCTTCGCACATCGCTAGCGCTGCCATTCCATGACAATACGTCGCTTCATAAGTGGTCGCGGGTCCAGCGAGCGATCCATCGGGCTGTTGCGATCGGATCAGATACGAAAGCCCGCGATGAACGTTGCTTGCGTAGGTGCCTTCTAGATGCGTATGGCCCGCGCCGAGCATGCTGAGCAGTGCGAGGCCCGTGATGCCATTGGTGGCACGCTTGCCTGCTCCACCTCGATCGGTCCCCAGCGTTTGCGTTTCACGGCCAGCGCCGCTTGTCGCTGGATCCCAAGCTCCATCGGGACGCTGGTCTGCGGCAAGGAACTGCAACGCCGCTTCAACAGCAGCTTCCGTCGAATCGTCGCCGCCAGTCGAAAGGAGTGCCAACCGTTTTGCATTGCCAGTACGCTGACCAAAGTCATTCTGCTCCATCCCGGGAACGTGAGCTGCCGTTGCGCCGCTGCTTCCCGCAGGCGATCGACTCCGGTCGTACTGATCGCGATCATGGCTTTGTTGACTTGACGCGGCATGTGCTTCTTGACGCGAATTACCAGCTTGTTGATCAGTCACCTTGTTTGCGTCATCGCTCAGCCAATCTGACAACAAGTCGTCAATCACGGTCGGCTCTTCACTTAACGCACTGGCTGCCATGGCGGAAGTAACGAGCGTGCTTGGAAGAGTCTCAGGTAGATCCGTATGATCTTCGGTTGATTTTGCTTCAACCTTTTCGTCTAGCGGCGCAGTCACTTGTTCCGCAGGTATTGGCGCGGGCTCCGAAAGCGGCAGCGGCGCAATAAGCGTTTTTGAATTTGGGTCTGGCAACTGAGATTCGGTCGAGGCGTCTGCAGCTTCGAAATCTGGATTGAAGTCAGCGATGGTGACTGCCGAGATTCCCGATTCGGGTTCACCTTGAGGATCGCTTGCAGCGCCGCCGCCCCACGATCGTAACACGGGTAGAAAATAGATCAGCACTCCGTGCAGGACGACGGAAAGGCAAAGGCAGATGGCTGCGGCACCACGGCCATCGCGAGACTTTCGCCGCATCAACCAAATCGTTGCCAGCAATAGCCCGACGCCACTGGCGGCGATGGCTGCGGCCAATCGTGGATCGTTCCACAATGAGGTGTCGGCGTTGATCGCGGCGAAACAGGTCATGGCGTTATGCATTGAAAACATCGATAGCCAACGACTTTATCGACGGTTGGATCGAGCGGCGATTCCCATCTGCTGAATACCGCTGCTGCGAATCACTTGCAGCACCTCAGCAACTCGTTGGAAAGACGCCTGTCCATCGCCGCGAACGGCCACCTTGATATCGGGATACTGACTCTTAGCGAATCGCAGTTGTTCAGCCAATTGCTGTTCGTTGACAACGGCATTGTCCAGGGTGATCGTACCGTTGTCTGTCACTTCGACCATGCGCTCATCGGGGACGCGGGTCATTGATCGCAGCTCACCGACTCCTGGCACGCTGACTTCGATTCGCCCTTCGGGTTTTCCAAAGTGCGAGCCGACCATAAAGAACAAAACCAACAAAAAGACGACGTCAATCATCGGAGTGAGATTGATCGAGGCGTCTTCGATGTTTCGTCTTCGTCGTGACATGTGCCTTTTGCGTCCATTGCTTCGTTACAGTCCGTTAAAGTAACGGCCAATCAATATGTGGCGAGTTACTCTCCCTCTGGAAGAGTCGGCCTTTCAGGGCTGGAGAGGGTTTTAATAATGCGATAGTTAATGGTGCGTTGTTACTAAGCCGCGCGGCGAGCCTTCTTTGCCTTGTTGCCGGTCTCAAGCCCTTCGGCGCTCACGCAGTCGATGACTCGCTGGCAGAGTCGATCAATATCATTCAAGTACTGGTCGCTCTTAGACCCGAAGTAGACATAAGCGAGGTAGGCAGGAATGGCGACGAAGAGTCCGCCCGCCGTCGTAATCAGTGCGGTGCTGATCCCCGCAGCCAATGATTCCGGGTTGCCGCCGGCTGCAGCCGCACCCATCGCGTCGAAAGATTCGATCATTCCCAATACGGTCCCGAGCAGACCGAGCAGGGGCGCTACATTGCTGATGGCTTGAAAGACCCGCAAGAATCTTTTCAATCCATCAGCGACGCGGTCACCCGCATCCATCACGGCTTGTTCAATTTCGAGCATCGGCCTGCCCCAGCGTTTGATGGCAGCTTGAAAGACCTCAGCGACCGGGCAATCGAACTCGTCGCAGATCTCGCTTGCTTCTTCAAAACTGAGTTGCCCATCTTCGACACATTCGGTGAAGCGGCGAACAAAGGGACGCGGGATCACTCGACTTCGCCGCAGTGCAAGCATTCGTTCTAAGGTTAACGAGAGGACAATCAACGAACAGATTCCCAGCGGAATCATCAACCAGCCGCCAGCAATCACCTGATTGACAAGTTTGATATCAAGCCATGACGACGCAGCGGATTGACCGCCTTCGTTAAGTGGCACAAGTCCTGAGTTACCATCGCTCGGGATCGGGTTCTGGTTGAAATTTTGAGCCGTTGGCGGTGCGGGAATGGATGATCCCGAGATCGTTGGATACGGCCCGAATTGCTGCGATTGAGCGTTTGCAGATGACGAAAGACTAACGAACGAAACTGTGAACGCTAGCACGAGACGTACAAGCGCGACACGTACAAGCGCGACACGCGAGCATGAACCTGTGTGTGAAGCAGGTTTCGGTTTAGCAATTACCAGAGTCATCATCGGTCGCCTTCGTGGATACGCTCAGAGCATCTGTGCTGGTAGCAGATACAGCCGACCGATGTCCACAGGAGATTTTTTAGGAACCGCTGACGTCGGTCATGCTACCGCAGGATCGGTGCCGATGAATCGAATGATTCGGATGGTTTAAGTGTTGCCAGCCGTGTCTGCGCGATACCGGCATGTGGCCAATCGCCGAAGCGGGTTAGCAGCGCGGTGTAACAAACAGCGGCATCACGGCTGCGACCAAGTTTTTCAAATGCTTTGCCGGCTTGAAGCAATGCTGCAGGAGCCCACTGGCCAGCGGCATCCATCGCATCGACGCGGCGGTATGCATCGATAGCGTCAGCGTAACGTTGCTGCATGAAATAGGTTTCGCCAACAAGCCACTGCGCCCGAGGTCGCAACGTTGGTGACGGATCAGCCGCTCGAACGACTTCGCTTAACAGGTCACGAGCTTCGTCAAAGTGAGCACGACGAATGGCCAACTGAGCAGATAGAATCTGCGTCAGCGATCGATTGAACGGAGTCTCACCGGCGACGGCTTTGGCTGCATCCACTCTTCGCGTCGCGGTTTCGACGTCTCCGTGTGCAACGGAGGTTTCGGCTCCACGCATCAGCGTCGCGAAATCATTTACACCTTGATGATCGATCAACCAATCCCACCATCGCATCGCGTCAGCAGGACGCTGGGTCTGCATCAGCGACTCGGCAAGCATACGATCGATCGCAACGCTGCGAGGAGGCGTTTCGCTTGTATTCGAATCGGGACTTCCAGCAGTACTTCCGGGTACACCGAGCTCGTCGGCTGCCAAAGCAAGCATCGACCAACGTTCGCTCTCGCCCGCCCAGCGGCAGGCGGACTCGGAGGCGGCAGGAAACGCTTTCGACGATGAATCAGCGGCCTTAGAAGCATATAAGATCAAGTCGATGGCGAGATGTTCTGCGAGTGATTCGCTCGATTCCGCCGTCAATCGCTTGAGCAGCGTCTCCGTAAGCGTTCCATCATGATCCGTTTTGACAAGCCTTTGAGTCGCAAGTTGCCAAAGTGAGTCATCGCCTGATTGAAGAGAATCATGGAAGATTCCTGCGGCTTGATCGACACTAAAGGAAGAGGTGGCTCGATCGTTGGAATTCAAACGACTCTGCCAGGCAGTACGTACGAATGGTGGCCAAGGCGAATTCGCGTGGGTGTATCGTGAAAGGATGGCGTCGGCTGCATCACTTCGGGGATACATTTCGAGCAATTGGACGCGCCCGGCGTCCGCTTTTTCCGTTTGGTTAGCTTGATCGAGGCATGTCGCCAAGGCACGCAGCGCATGGGGTGCATCATCGTGCTGCGGGAATCTGGTAACAAACTCTGCTAATTTGACGGCTGC
>Ga0105046_10018536_pt1 | contig 10588 bp, 8 predicted proteins | sample MAT03_FD_78385 | JGI IMG/M metagenome (GOLD analysis project Ga0105046, IMG submission 78385) | Freshwater microbial communities from Lake Fryxell liftoff mats and glacier meltwater in Antarctica - MAT-03 (megahit assembly) | ecosystem: Environmental > Aquatic > Freshwater > Ice > Liftoff...
CGCGCCGACCCAACCAACGGCGTGTGCATGTCGGCCTCCTTCGACCGCCTGTTCGAGTCCGGGCTCATCACGATCCAAGACGACCTGACGCTTTGCGTTAGCAAGCGCGTGCGTGGTCTCAGGGACCGATCCGTCGACGAACTTATCGCTGCCCGGCACGGACAGAAGATCACCCCTCCTGCCCGTTTCTATCCCGACCCTGTGTGCCTGCGCTGGCACCGGGACAACGTATTTGAGGCCGCGTAACTCTCCCGCCAAGTAAGGAGCCGCATCCATGCCCGAGATCATCACCGACGTACTTCTCTCCGAGTATGAAGTTATTCTCGCTGAAGTCGGCGAGGACGCAACCAACGAGCAGATCGTCGCGGCGCTCGTACGCGATGGCGACTGGACCGAGCAAGGCGCGAGCGAAGTGCTTCAACTTGCCCAGAAGTACGGAACCAGCATCCTCCGCAACGCGCTGGCTCTGGCGTCGGCCATGAGTATCGAAGATGGGACGGGCGGCTTGTAGGGCGCGCAACCGAGCTGCGTAGCGAAGATGAAATACAGATTCTCTCGCACAAGCACCGCCACAGGCTTGAGCCCAGCGGATACCTCAGCGAGACCATGGCAGCCCTTCCCGGTCATCGCCCGCAGCAACTCCGACGAAAGCTGCGTCCATCCGCGAATCTACCAAGATAGGCTTTATCAACATGGGCAAGCTCGCTTCGCCTGCGACCGACAGTTACTTGGCCTGCGATGAGGTCAGCTTCGAGCTCCGCTAGGCCCCGCGGATCGATCCTTGTACCGTGGTGGTTGGCAGGCCGACCGCGCTTAAGCCGCGGGCCCGCTCGCGGGTTGGTGCTGACGCGGGTCTTGAGATCAAAAACGCGACCTTTGTTCATCGGCCGGTCAAACGGTAGCGACTATTGCGTCGAGCGCACTACAGAGTTCGCCTTCAAATGGCCGACGCCCGGCAGCTTGCCGATGGTGCGCTCGTCGAACGTCGCGCGCTCAGACGCAACCGGCTGAAACGGAGCGACCTTGACGACGACCGGACCCGTCGACTTCCCGCTCATCGCAAGGTTCGAGAAGAGATTCAACTTGCTGCAACCTAGCCACCGCGACGGGTTCTTCATGGACTTCGTGTTGAACATGGTGCAGACTTATTCCGCGGCACGCAGGGTGATGGACTTCGGCCGCGGCGAGGGCGTGGGTACCGACCCCGAGCTTTTTAGTGCGTGGTCGCCAACATTGCGCCGGGAACAGGCTCCTGGCCGTGCCATACCATCGCGCCGTGAGCCCTGTGAAGAACAGCCAGACGTTGCAGCCCCAGGCCTCCCGGGGCCCCCGCGCATGACCGACACTGGGTCCAGCAACCTCTTTGCCGACAGCACCGGCGATCGCGCCGATGGCACCGGCAGCCCCCGAAGCACAGTGGCTCGCCCCATCTACGCCGCGCGCGACCTGGCCATTGACGTCGCCGACGTTCACAAGACCTATCGCGGAAAGATCAAGGCGCTCCGCGGCGTGCACCTGCGCGTGCCACGCGGCGAGATCTTCGGCCTTCTTGGCCCCAACGGAGCTGGCAAGAGCACGCTGGTTAAGGTCCTGATGACTGTCATCAACGCCGACCGCGCCAGCGGGCACATGCTGGGCCAGCCAATCGGCGACAAACCCACGCTCGCGCGCGTGGGCTACCTGCCCGAGCACCACCGCTTCCCTGACTATCTCACGGCAGAGCAGGTCATCCACTTCTTTGGGACGATGTCGGGGGTTGACCGCATCACCCGCCGCCGCCGAGTGCCGGAGCTGATTGAGCTTGTTGGCCTCGCGGGCGCGCGGGGCAAGAAGGTCCGCCAATACTCAAAGGGCATGCGGCAGCGCCTGGGCCTTGCGCAAGCGCTGATCAACGACCCCGAGGTGCTGCTGCTTGATGAGCCCACCGACGGGGTTGACCCCGAGGGACGCCGTGACATCCGCACGCTGCTGCTTGAGCTGCGGGCGCGGCAGAAGGCGATCGTGATCAACACGCACATTCTGGCCGAGCTTGAGCTGGTCTGCGACCGGGCCGCGATCATCTACGACGGGCAATTGCACGACGAAGGCACGATGGCGCAGCTCACAAGCTTTGACTTGAGCTACTTGGTTGAGGCGCTGCCGCCGCTGGCCGCGGGGCTGAGTGGACCAGCGGCCGAGGTAGCGCTCGATGCGCTGCTGCTGCCGCAAACTGTGGCGGGCGGTCCGTCAGAACAGATGGGCAAGGCAATTGCGCGGCGGGCAGATTCGGCGGCCTCAACGCCCGGAGCGACTCAGGTCCGGGTCAGCTCAACGGCGCCCGATGATGTGCAACCGGTGATTGATCGCCTGCGGCACGCGGGCTGGCGGATCACGCGTGTGCATTGCCAACGCCCGACGCTTGAGGACGCGTTTATGCGTGTGATTGACCGGGCCAAGGGGGGCGAGCCGCCGATGATCCAGCAGGCCGGGGGCGATTCGGGCGTGGTGTCTCCGTCAGTCGAGGCGCGAGCAGCCGATGCGCGGCTAGCCGATTCGGCGCACGGCGGCACCGGCACTCTGCCGACGATCGGGGGCACCCAGTGAGCACACGGGCGGCCCCCGGGTTCCAGCTCGCTCTCGCGCAGACCGGCGCGGTCTTCCTTGACGCCTACCGCGAGCTGCACGCGCGCAAGATGTTCTGGATCGCTCTGGGCATCGCCGGGCTAATTGTCAGTGTCTTTGCCGTGCTGGGCATCAACGAGCGCGGCGTAACGCTGCTGTGGTTCACCCTTGAGATCCCGTTCTTCAACACGCAGTTGATGAGCAAGGCGACCTTCTACAAGGTCCTGTTCGCCAGCGTCGGCGTCGGGCTCTGGCTGGGCTGGGCGTCCACGATCCTGGCCCTGGTCTCGACCGCCTCGCTGATCCCCGACTTTGTCTCCTCGGGCCAGATCGAGAGCATGTTGGCACGGCCGATCGGGCGCGTGCGGCTGTTCTTGACCAAGTACCTCGCCGGGCTTCTGTTTGTCTTTTCGCAGGCGCTGCTATTTACCCTCGCGGCCGTGCTGCTTATCGGGATTCGTAGCGGTGAGTGGCTGTGGCCTTTGCTGCTGGCGGTGCCGCTGGTCACCCTGTTTTTCTCGTACCTCTTCTGTGTCTCGGCGCTGGTGGGCGTGTGGACGCGATCAACCTTGGCGGCGCTGCTGGCGGCGCTGGCTGTCTGGGGCGCGGGCTTGGCGGTGACCGTGACCGACAACATCGTGCTCGGGCAGCGCCTCAGCGTGCAGCGACAAGTCTCGTTCTTGACCAAGGACCTCGAAGCGACGCGCCTGCAGCTGACGGGCCTCGAGCAAGGTGGAGCCGAGCGCGAGAAGATCGAGCCTGTGCAAGAGGGGCTCGGCCGACGCGAGCTGGAGCTGGCCAAGCGGAACGAGAGCCTTGAGACGTGGCAGTTCTGGGGGCGCCTCACGTTCGTAACCCGCACGATCTTCCCCAAGACCGCTGAGACCAAAGCGCTCATCGAACGCTGGGCCGTCAGCGATGACGAGATGGCCAGGCTCATGGACGCGCAGGACAACGCGGGCCAGCAGAACAGCGGGCCCTTCGCCGACCGTCCGACTATGCGCCAGGTCGAGAAGATCAACCGCGAGCGATCATTGCTCTGGATCTTCGGGACGTCACTGCTCTTCCAGGCGATGGTGCTTGGGGCGGCTTGTTACGTCTTCTCGCGACGAGATTTCTGAGTTACTTGAAGAGTTGCTCGCGCGGGGCAGGATTTCATCCTGACCTACAGAGTTCCGTCGGTTGGAGTGCCGCGTTGCGCAGGGGCAAGCCGACCCTTCCGCCTTGCAAATTGCGTGTGCTGCGTCACGCATGGCGGTTAACAACCTGCGCTCCACGAAGTTGCACAAGGGAAGGACGCTGACGTTCGATGTCCTCGACACCGGCGAAGTCGGCTAGAGCGATTGCGAGTGCGGCAAGTCGGAGGGGGCAGTGGGCCTGATGAAATCCTGCCTCACGCGACGCAGAAGGCCGTGGCGAACACCTGCGCAGCCTACTTGCCCCACACGCCCTGAACGACCCGGCGAAGCTCCAGCGCCGGACCCTGCGTCCAGCCTTGGGCCATGACCTCCAGCCCGCGCTTGGTCCACCCCGCCTCGTCAAACTGCCAGCCCAAGTACGCTTGGATCAGCGCCCCGCGGCGTGAGACCTCGCCACCCGGAAAGCCCTCGTGCTGCGCTTCGATTGACTCGACAATCTGAGCCGCGCGGTCTTTGGGCATCAGCACCGCAGGGTCAAATCGCACGCCGATCAGCTCGGGCTCATCGCTGAGCACGCGCTGCAGCTCGATGGACCCGCTCAGCAGCATCCCCGAGGCGATCGACGCGTGCGCGCGCCCAACCCGCGCCATCGCATCACCCTCGCGCTGCACCAGCGCCTGATCGAACGCCTGTTCGGCCGAGGCGTAGCGCCGCTCGCTGAGAAGTTGCTGCCCGATCTTGATGTACCCGTCGGCGGCCTGCGCGGGCGAAGCGCCAGCGGGGATCAGCTCCTTGAGCCGCACGTTCATGTCGCGCAAAGCGTCGATCGCGCGCTGATCGGGCAGCTCTTCCGGGGTCAAACGGGGTGACGGAGTCCTCCCTTGAAACCCAGGCTCACTCCCGCGCGGACCGGTCCCCGGTGCCGCAACCAGCACCGGCGCTGGCGGGAAGGGCGTCTGGCCCAAGGGCGTGTAGTCGCCCAGCAGCCGAGCCCGCAGCCGCGCCATCGTCGCTTCGATCTCGTCGGGCGTCAGCGGGTTGAGTCCGCCCGATGTCGCAGGCTTTGCAGATGGCTCGCCGCCCGCAGGCGCGGGAGAAACGCCGGGCGTCATAGGCCTGACCTGGCCCGGAACCTGATCGGCACCCTGCGGTGGCTTGGCCGCGTCGCGGGCCCGCTGCGCCTCGATGGACCCTGTCAGCGCTGAGCGAAAGCCCGCCCGCGCTTGCTCAAGCTGCGCCGAGCCGGCGCCGCGCTTTGAGAACGGCTCCAGCGGCCTGCTTGATCGCAACGGCTGCAGACTCGTCGGCCCTGAGCGCGAGTCTGTTGGATCCATGCTCGGAGTTGTGGTGGGGCTTGTGCTTGGGTTTGCGTTGGGACTTGAACTGGGGTTTGCGCCAGAGTTCCCCCCGGGCGTCTCGGCCCCAGGGCGGACCGGGTCTCCGGCGCTGGGCGCGACGGACCCATCAGGCCGCACACGCGTGTTCACGCTTGAATCAATCGGGCGCCCGGACCCAGGCGAAGCCGAGAGCAGCTCGCGACCGGTCAGCGGATCAACCCCGCCGCGCGGCATGCCACCCAGGCCAACCGGCAGCGGTTCATTGATCAGCCCGCGCAGCGTGCTGGCCCGCACGGCGTTCAGCCCGCCGCGCCCATCGTCACTGAGCCCGACGATCAAGCCGCTGTTGCCGCTGGCCCTCGCACGCGCGAAGGCACCAACGCGCGGAAGCTCGGCGGCCTTGCTGCTCTGAAACCCCCACGCCGCCGCCTGCGCACCCGCGTCCGACCCGCTGCCGATCCGCCCGGTGCCAATGGTTCCAAGCGGCGCTCTAAATGCTGACTGGCCTACGCCCGGCGTCAACCCCGCGCCCAGCACGCTCGCGCGCGGGTCGGTCGCATCACGGTTGAAGCGGAACAGCGCGCTGCTGGTGCCGAAACCCCCGTAGTCGCTCGTGTACCCGGTCGGCACTCGCAGTGAGCGGCCGCCGGTCGCGCCGCCGGTCACCACGGCGTTGTTGTAGCGAACTATCGCCTGCAGATCGAAGACCTGCGTGTTGATGCGGCCTTGCGTGGTCGAGAGGTTCGCGTCCAGCGCCCGCCCGCCGCCAAGCGGGCTAAGCGGGCTGCTGGGCGGCTGCTGCTGCGCGAGCGCCGCAACGCCCACGCTGAGCACCAGCCCTGCCGCCGCTAAGAGTTGCGCTGCGCGCCCGCCGACGAGCCGTGCGTTCCAACCAACACTGAACTGATCACTGGGCATGACTACATCCTGTTAGCGGCGCGGCCGCCGTGCGTTTGGGCGACCTTCGCGTTGCCCCATTACTACGTAAGCTATCGGTCCAACGGTGCGGAGATCTTGCTAGCAGAGCCCCATCCCGGCCTGGACCCACCGCAACTAACGGCCAATCCCAGCACGAATCCCCTTCAACCGCCACACGAAGTGTGAAATGGAACCTGCTATGACCCATCAGGCGGGTTTCTCAGGCGGTTCGTGCCCACAGGCTCGCGGCTGGTACCGCAAGGCCCAAACACAACCCAATCATCACGGGCGGTCTCGACATTTGGCCCTTCGGTTCCGCCAAACCGGCCCCGAGATCGCGTCCAGCAGGTACGCTTACCCCCGCATGCGCAACCACACGCCCCACGTCGCCGAGCTGGTCGCCCTGGCACTTATCGCCTCGCTACCAGTGCTGAGCCCATTGGCACGCGCGCAAAATCCCTCGGGCGACACGCCACCAAAGGCACCAGCGCCGAGCAAGGTCAACAAGCCCGCACCCGCCGCACCCGCCGCGCTGGTCCCGTTCCCGGCACCGCTGATCACCGAGATCCTTTACGCCGTGCCCACCGGCGCCGATGGCGACGCGAACGCCGACGGCATCCGACAGGTCTCAGGCGATGAGTTCATCGAGATCGTCAACCCGCACAACAAGCCCATCGACCTGCGCGGCTGGACCATCACCGACAAACGCGGCAGCGAAAAGTCAAAGTCTGGCGCGCCGCGCAGCGGGGCCGTCAGGTTCACCTTCCCGCCCTGCATGCTCAAGCCCGGTCAGACCGCCGTGGTCTTCAACGGCTATGGGTGCACCTGGGGTGAGGATGTCGGCGATGAGAAACGCGCCCCCGCCAAGGCCAGCGCCAAGTTCGGAGGCGCGATCGTCTTTACCATCAAGAACCTTTACGAGCGTTCCAGCCTTAGCAATAGCGCCGACTGGGTTCTGCTCAGTGACCCGCAGGCCCGCCCGGTTCACCTGATCCGCTGGGGCAATGTTGACGGCAAGGTCGAGGGCGTGCTGCTCGAAGAAGCCGCGCCCTCCGCGATGAACGGCTCGATCCAGCGTGCCGGGCTGACCGGGCCACTCGAACCGCACCGCGATAGCGACTCGCTGCGCTTCAGCCCCGGGCTGTTCGACAACCCCCTTGCCGACGGGTATCGCAAGCCCGCCCCGGTGCGGGCCCCCACTCTGGCCCCCGATGGCAAGCCGCCCGCAGATGCCCCGTCCAAGGACGCACCGGCAATTGAGCCGAGCCCGACGCCCGACCCGCCGTGAGATGGCGCGACGGATGCATTGCCGCGGTTCGGAAACAACCTTCCACAAGTGCTGCTCGCTCTCTTTAGTTAGGCAATAGCAAGTGCCGCTTGTCCAGCAACTCGTCACGTGCCCATATTATTACTGCTTGGGCTCAGATGCGATCAGCCTTTCGGCTTCGCCCTGCTCCAAATTTCGAACTAGCAGCGACGGCTCATCTCTTGGCATCACAACCAACCAGCGTCGCTCGGTACGGTTGAGTAGGTCGAAGAACAGGATGACGGCATCGCCGCCACCTCAACTCAGCGCGTCCCCACCCGCCTCCACCTCACGCGCCGCACCCCACCAGCCTCCACCCCCCCCACCGCTCAACGCTGCTGCAGCAACCACAAGAACCAGTACGCCACCGGCCCCGCAAGGATCAGCGAATCCAGAATATCGATCATCCCGCCAAAGCCCGGCAGCATCTTGCCCGAATCCTTCAGCCCCGCGTCGCGCTTGAACACACTCGCCGCCAGGTCACCAAGCTGACCCATCACCGCCAATAGCGCGCCCAGCGCCAGCCCCTGATACCAGCGGAACGGCTGCACGCGCTCAAGCCCGATCCAGTAGGTGCCCAGCCACGCCATCACCACCCCGCAGCCCGCTGAGAGCGCGATGCCGCCGACAAGCCCCTCCCACGTTTTGCCCGGGCTCAGCCAGGGGATCAGCTTGTGCCGCCCGATCGCCTTGCCCGTGAAGTACGCGCCAATGTCGCAGGCCTTGATCGTCATGACCACCGCGACCATGACCCAGACCTCATACTCACGCCTGATCGCCATCAAAAATCCAAGCATGAGCCCGGCGTAGACAAAGCTGACCAGCCCCGCCGCCACCGCACCCGCGGCACCTTTCAGGTCGCGGTCGCGCACATACGCCGCCATGGTCAGGAAGAGCGCCGTGCCCGCAAGCGTCGCCACCACGCTCCCAGACTCGGGCCCGCTCAGCGGCGCTTTGCTCCCGATAGAAGCCACGGCCGAGACCAGCCCCGCCAGCGCACAAACCATCAGGCTCTTGGTGCTGGCATTGACACCCAGCGCCCGGAACATCCGCGCCAGCTCAAGGGCCGCCCGCGCGCAAAGCAAGACCCCGGCAACAAACAGCGGGACGCCCGCCCAACCAGTCCCGTCCGCGTCGGTTATCCACCACAACGCCGCGGGCATCGGCGTCCGCGCGATGTACCAGTCAAGCCACATCAGCCCCAGCAGCACGCCGATCAGCACCGGGCCCAGCAGCAGCCGCGGCGTCATTGACGACCGACCACCCCCAGCCTGGGCCGTTGGCACATCGACATTGGTCGGCTCAACTTGTGGCATGCGTGCGTCCGGCGGCATCAGCGGGCTGGCCCGGTCTGTTCGATCACTCCACCGTAGCGACGCCCGCGCCGCGCAAAGTCGCGCACCGCCGCGTGCAGGTCAGGCACGCCAAAGTCAGGCCACAGCGCCGGGCTTACGTGCAGCTCGGCGTACGAGACCTGCCAGAGCAAATAGTTCGAGAGGCGCATCTCGCCCGCGGTTCTGATCACCAGGTCTGGATCTGGCAGACCCGCGGTATCGAGGTGCTCGGTGATTGTCGCCTCGGTGATCGCCTCTGGCGCGAGCGCACCAGACTGGACCTTGCGTGCGATCGCGCGGACCGCGTCGGTGATCTCGGCCCGCGACCCGTAGTTGACCGCCAGCACCAGCGTCCCTGATTTGTGCCCGCGGGTCTGCTCTTCCAGGCGGTCGCGCCGCTCAAGGCACTCTGCTGGCAGCCCCTCGCGCCGCCCGATCTGCATGAACCGCACGTTGTTCTTGAAGAACTCGCCGCGCTGCGAGTCCATCTGCTGGTTGTACAGCGACATCAGCGCGTCGATCTCGTCCTTGGGACGCTTCCAGTTCTCAAGGCTAAACGAGTACAGCGTCAGCACCTCGATGCCCAGCCGCCCCGCCGCCTCGACTAGCACACGCACCGCCTTGGCCCCCGCCACGTGCCCCAGCGAGCGCGGCAGCGAGCGCTGCGCCGCCCACCGCCCGTTACCGTCCATGATCACCGCGATGTGCCGCGGCAAAGACGCGGGGTGTACGTCGGGCAAGATGTTCAGCGGGTCGGCCTGCGCGCTGCGGGCCCGGATCACCGCCGCCGCCGACACCGCAGATGGATCAGTGCGGTAGTCCACCGCGCCGGTCTCAGGAGGCGTCACGCTCCGCGATGGGCCGCGCCCGGTCAACAGCTTGGCCAGCGTGCGCAGTGGCATGGTTCAGCGGGCCGCCTTTGGTGCCACGCCACCAATGCCACTCGATCCGGCACCCGCGCCCCCGCTTATCGCCGCAATCGTCTGCTCGCGGTCTGGCCCGACCGAGACGTACGCCACCGGCACGCCGACGGTCCGCTCGATGAAGTCAAGGTAAGCCCGAGCGGCGCTCGGCAGGTCGGACATCGAGCGCGCCTGCGTGATGTCGCCAAAGCCCGCCAGCTCGGTGTACACCGGCGTGCAGCGTGAGAGCAAATACGCGTCCGGCGGCAGCTCATCGATGTGCCGCCCCTCAAGCACATAGCCCGTGCACACACGCAAACGCTCAACGCCCGCCAGCACATCAAGCAGCATCACGCACAGGCCTTGCACGCCGTTGAGGCTCGCGGTGTAGCGGACGGCCGCCAGATCAAGCCACCCGACGCGCCGGGGCCGCCCGGTGGTCGTGCCGTACTCGCGCCCGCGGGCCCGAATCCCTTCGCCAATCGCCCGGTCCGCGTCGTTACCGATCAGCTCGGTGGGCATCGGCCCGCCACCTACGCGCGTTGAGTAGCCCTTCATCACACCGAGGATCCCCGCGATGCTCGTCACCGGCACGCCCGAACCCGTCGCCGCCCCGTGGCTGGCGCAGTTGCTGCTGGTCACATACGGGTACGTTCCGTGGTCAACATCCAGCAGCGTCGCGTTGGCGCCCTCAAACAGCACGCTCTGCCCGGCAGACAGGCGGGCCCGCAAGAGCGCCGCCGTATCGGTGATGTAAGGCCCGAACCGGCGGCCCCACGATTGGCACAACTCGTTGATCGCCGCGGGGTCGTAGCTGGTCATGCCCTGGTCCGGACCGGTGATCGCACCGAGCATCGCGGTCTTGAGCCGGCAGATCGACGCCAGCCGCGCCGAGAGCACGTCCGGGCGCAGCAGGTCACCCATGCGGATCGCCGTCCCGCGCAGGGCCTTGTCGGCGTAACACGGCCCGATGCCGCGCTTGGTAGTACCGATCGGCTCGAGCGCACCCTCTGACAGCCACCGCTCCCGCAGCTCGTCTTCGGCCTTGTGC
>Ga0105046_10018539_pt1 | contig 10586 bp, 10 predicted proteins | sample MAT03_FD_78385 | JGI IMG/M metagenome (GOLD analysis project Ga0105046, IMG submission 78385) | Freshwater microbial communities from Lake Fryxell liftoff mats and glacier meltwater in Antarctica - MAT-03 (megahit assembly) | ecosystem: Environmental > Aquatic > Freshwater > Ice > Liftoff...
TAAGAGATTTTAGGAGCGGATTATGTTAGGTTAAATTCTGCAAATCTATCTTTCTTGTAACGTTCTCAATTAATGCCAGATGCCATTTGATGCCTTAATATCACTCTAATGCGTAAATATAGATACGGTTCTTCCTATTCGTCAAAGCCAAATCAAAATTGGCTGCGAAATATTCTCCTGATCACTCTGGTTGGCACACCATTGCTGCTAATACTTCTGGAACTAGGGCTAAAGAATTTTGCTCCTACGGAATGGTTGGGGAATAAAGTTAATAGCACCACTCAAGACTATGAGCTCAAGCCAATTTCCAGAAATGGTAAACCCCTAGAAAATATTTCCAATATTCAAGGTGGGGATTTAGAGGTTAAGATTAATCCTATTAGTGGCTATGACTTGGTGCCAAATCAGGCAAATAAATTTTGGCAAATTAACGCCCAAGGATTTAGGGTTAATAATCCTGTACCTGTAAATAAAAATCCCCAAGATATTCGGATTTTTATTATAGGGAACTCCACGGCATTTGGGACGATGGCTGCTGACAATCAAAAGACTATAGGTAATAAAATCGAGCAGTTACTAAATACAAGACTTCAAGAGCAATTAGCTCAACCCCAAAAATTTCAGCCTGCAATTTTTCCTTACTTTGCCGATCAAGTCGAGAAAGTGAGAATGCTACCACCAAGGATTCGAGGTGTGAATTATCAAGTAATTACGGCGGCTGTTCCAGGTTATACCTCTACCAATGAGTTATCACTATGGGCTCACAAAATTTCGGAATTTAAGCCAGATGCTCTCATATTTCTAAATGGTTATGAGGATCTGCGATCGCCTAGTTCTAACCCAGCAAGGGAATTAATCAATATTGAAACCTTACTACAACAGCAAGCCGATCAAGAAAAGCAAAATAATGAGCAAAGGTTTCGGAACTGGCTAGGTAGTTTTTACACGGTTAGGGTGTTCCAAAATTTGGTTAACCCTGCAAATGTGACCCCACCATCGGGCTATTATCAAGTTTTTAATGCCACTCAATTGGCAGCAACTGAAAAAGAATTGAACCAAAGAATTAATAATTATGACGCTAATTTAAGGAAACTTGCTAGTCTTAATCCTCAAATTCCGATTATTATGGCAATCCAACCTGAAATTACAGGGAAAAAAAGCCTATCAAATGATGAGTCCCAGATTGTTAAGTCCTTAGGCAGTGCCTATAGCGATCGCATTACTGCCTCCTATCGAGCATTAGAATCAAAAGTTCTAAATCGCAAACCAAATAAAGTGAAAGTACTTAGTCTTTATAACGTTTTTGGCGATCGCAAGGAACAGATTTTTCTCGATCCAATCCATCTCACTGATGCTGGCAATACTCTGGTCGCCAAGAAATTATTTAATGTGTTAGAAGAAATATATAAAATCCAACCCCAGCCAGCCTCCGCACCATCTTAGGCTAACCATCTCCTATAAAAATATAAATAAATACATGAATTTTTTTCAAGGTAAATTCAAAAAAACTATTGCTCGCATTGAAATTCTAGGAGCGATCGGCGGGTCTACCCGTACCCGTGTTCTTGAAGCTTTAGAATTTGTGCAACAGAAACGCTTCCCCGCCTTAGTTCTCCGCATCGACAGCCCCGGTGGTACCGTAGGTGATTCTCAGGAAATCTATGATGCTCTCAAACGGACTCGGGAAAAAACCAAGATAATTGCTAGTTTTGGTAATATTTCTGCTTCAGGCGGAGTTTATATAGGTGTAGGTGCAGATCACATCATAGCAAACCCTGGCACGATTACAGGCAGCATTGGCGTGATTTTACGAGGTAATAATATTGAAAGGTTACTAGAAAAAATTGGAGTTTCCTTTAAGGTAATTAAATCTGGTACCTATAAGGATATTTTGGCATTTGATCGAGAAATTACGGCGGAAGAAAGGGTAATTCTTCAAAGCTTAATAGATAGCAGTTATAACCAATTTGTCAACACCGTAGCTGAAGGTCGCAACCTCAGTCCAGCCACCGTAAAATCCTTTGCTGATGGTAGAGTATTTACAGGAGAACAAGCTGTGGAATTGGGCTTAGTTGATCGCCTAGGCAATGAAGATGATGCGCGCCGCTGGGCATCGGAACTAGTGGGTCTAAATCCAGTCACAACTAAATTTTTTACAATCAAACCACCCAAACCGTTCATCAATCGATTTTTACCAAGTTCAATCACAAACTCTACTTTTAATCGATTGCAATTTGAAATTGAAGCCAATGGCGTGCCTTTATGGATGTGGCAATAGCATAATTGCTTAGACATAGTTTAAGATAATTTAACTTTGAGGAGTAGTGAATATCTGTGTCAAGTATAAAAGTCCGAAAGCCTGAAAAAAAAGATAAACAAAAATCAAAGATCTCTACCAAATTCAGAACTTTTCTGTTTTTTATGGTGCTTGCCCTAATCTCTGGAGGAGTTGGAGCAGCTATAGCAGTAATGTTGAATAGCAAACCCTTTCAGCAACAATCTTTGAGCGGAACCGAAACAGAGGCTTTTAAATCTGATATTGCTGCCGCCACCATGGGAATACCTGAATTAACCAGCCCCGTTAATATCTTAGTCATGGGGACAATTGTTTTAACCTCTGATTTACCTGGAGCCGAGAATCTGCCCAAACCTGAATACTTAGCACAGACTAGTTCTAGTCTAGATGGTCAAAGTGATGCCATGATTCTAGTGCGCCTAGACCCAAGTACTCAAAAAATAACTGCCCTATCGATTCCCCGTGACAGTAGAGTAGAGATCCCGGGTTATGGAATGCAAAAAATTAATGCTGCCAACTATATTGGCGGGGCTGTACTATCTGCTCAAACTGTCAGTAATTTAACGGGTAATATTCAAATAGATCGTTATCTACGAGTTAATGTTGAAGGCTTTGGACAATTAATTGATGCCCTAGGTGGGGTAGAGATCTATGTCCCTAAGCGCATGAAATATCAAGACGATAGCCAGCGTTTATATATCAATCTCAATCAAGGACAGCAATTGCTAGATGGAAACAAAGCCATCCAATATATGCGTTATCGCCATGATGAATTAGGTGATATTGGGCGAGTCCAGCGGCAACAGGCATTTTTTCGAGCGATCATTGTCCAAAAGCTTAAACTAGAGACCGTTCCTCGCATTCCAGATATTTTAGCGGTGGTTAAGCAAAACCTAGATACGAATATGTCCGTACAGGAATTATTAGCGATCGCTGGTTTTGTCTCTAAGATTGATCGCAAAGACACAAAAATGTTGCTGACTCCGGGTAGATTTAGTACATCAGAAGAGTACCCCCTTAGCTATTGGATCGTAGATGAGCGCCGTCTTGCCTATTTGATGCAAGAACATTTTAATGTCCTGTATGCTGATGCTGCCTTACTTAATAATCAGGATGATTTTGCTCCACAGAAGCTGCGGATTGCAGTTCAAGATACTACCTACTACCCAGATCGTATTAAAGTTGCGACAAATACTTTAATTAAAGCTGGTTATAACCAAACCTTTGTTGATCGCGAACCACCTACATTAATTTTGGAAAAGACTCAAATTATTGCTCAAAATGGCGATCGCGCTAGTGCAGAAAAGGTACGAGATACACTTGGGGTTGGAGAAGTAATCTTAGAGGCTACGGGACTTTTAGACTCTGATATTACTATTCGGTTGGGGAAAGATTGGATTGATACTTCTAAACTTATTCTCGTAAACCAACAACCAAAGTCTTAACTTTTTAGATTGATTCTGCCTTATTCCGAAATTCCTAAATGCTTCCATACAGCTTGAAGTAAAGTATCTAAACCTTTTTTGGTTGCTGCTGATATCACTAAAGGAGTTTCAGGAAATTGGGAGGCGATCGCCTTTGTATCTTCAGGACTCACCACATCACTTTTATTTAAAACTAAGATTTGCTGTTTTGCAGTTAGCCCATGTCCGTAGGCTGCCATTTCTGTTTGAATGGTCTCGTAATCGCCTAAGGGATTTTCCGAGGCTATATCTACTAAATGAATTAAGATCTTAGTCCGTTCCACATGGCGCAAAAAATCATGTCCCAAGCCAATACCCAGATGGGAACCTTCAATTAAACCTGGAATATCCGCAAAGACAATGCCATCGCCATCAGGCTTAGAAACTACTCCTAAATTTGGCACTAACGTTGTAAATGGATAATCAGCAACCTTGGGACGAGCTGCCGACAGCACGGAGATTAATGTAGATTTGCCAGCATTAGGCATTCCCACAATTCCTACTTGGGCAATCAGCTTTAGTTCCATCCGTAATATAAATTCCTGACCTTCTAAGCCGGGTAAAGCGTGTTCGGGCGCACGATTGCGATTACTTAAAAAGAATTTATTACCTAATCCACCTTTACCACCTCTGGCGGCGACAAAGCGATCGCCTTTTTCAGTCAAATCAGCTAGGATTTCGTCATTGTCCACATTGACAATCACCGTACCACAGGGAACTTTAATCAGGCGATCGCTACCCTTAGCTCCAGTCATATTCTTGATACCACCTCTTTCCCCATCATCAGCCTTAAAAACGTGCTGAAACCGAAAATCTAAGAGGGTTTGCAAATCATCAACAGCTTCAATAATTACTGAGCCACCATGTCCGCCATTTCCGCCCGCAGGCCCCCCTGCAGGTACATACTTTTCTCGGCGAAAGGCAACAATCCCATCCCCACCTTTTCCTGCTTTAACTTGAATTTCCGCCCGATCTATAAATTGCATTTAAATTGCATTGATTAATTAAAAACCTAATTCCGAAAAATATTCCCCGATCGCGCCCAACCCGTTTCTTTAGAGCTATCTACCCGAATATAAACCCATTCCTTATCAGGGGTTTCTTTTAATACCGACACATTGGCATTATATTCTACTCCACCTGTGCGATCTGAGCCTTGTTTAGGTTCACTTCTTAGCACCAAACCTCTAGAAACACTGACTTTACCTTGATATTTTACTTCAGATGGATTAGGAATAAAGCGTTTAGGCTTGGGGGGTGGGGCAAATTTAGCTATGGGTACTATCGCATTTTTAGATAACGTATCACCCTGATTTGTAAATTCTGGTCGCGCAGGTGGCACTAAATAGGGCGCAAGAAATCCCTGCCATAGGCTATGCCCTGCCGCTATTGCCATCCCTAAGACAAATGCTAAAACTATGCTAGATTTTGTAATACTGGCAATTTTCATGAAATTATTTTGCAGATCGGGCTTAGACATATAGAATCCTACTGTAAATTCTTGGCAATCTGGTGATCCCAAAACAGATCATCTACAATATTGAACCTAGGAGTCCTGTTAATATCTTTTTGTATGAACTCTACCGACCTCAACTCTGCTAATTATTTTAGAAATCTCTTAGTGGCGATCGCTGCCATGATTCTGACAATAGTCCTATTTTTCAGTTTACGCGCTCAAAATAGCGATGTTTCTCTAAAAGCAGTGGCGGCGGCGGCTCTACCCCTAGATTTAGCGATCGCCAATCCTCAACCTACAGTTATGGAATTTTATGCCGATTGGTGTACTAGTTGTCAGTCCATGGCTGCGGATAATTTGGCTTTACAACAGCAATATGCAGGCAAAATCAACTTTGTCATGTTAAATGTCGATAATAATAAATGGCTACCAGAGGTTGAAAAGTTTGGGGTAGATGGCATTCCCCATTTTGTATTTTTAGGATCAGATAATGCCGTTCTTGGTAGTGCGATCGGCGCAATTCCCCGTAATATTTTGACTGAAAACCTAGAGTCCATGCTGGCAAATTTACCCCTACCCAATATTAGAGTCAATTCGGGTGAAGTTTCCACCTTTAGCGCCCCTCGTCCTGCGGATACTAGCAATCCTCGAGATCATGCCTAGCTAGGGTAAAATATTCATCGCTGAAATCAGCCATTTCCGATCTTTTTGGGTAAGTACATACTCCACTTGATAGCGATCGGCTTTGGATGCAGCTTGATCAAGTTTGCCATTGGTAAAATAGTTACGGACTTCGGAAATTTCGGTAGTGATCGCCGCTTGATTTTTTTTAATGAGCTTAAAATCTTTAGCGACAACAGAATTTAGGGTATATTCGACATGAGAATTCGTGTTTTTTAGTTCGACAGCACGCGATCGCCAATTAGAAAGTAAAGGTTCAGCTAAAATTTGGTCAAGCCCCTCAACTTTGAATTTACTCCCAAGGGCTTCGGCTTTAACTTTTTGCCAAGAAGCCACAATTTCACCCGCAACTTTTTGATCGATATTTACGGCTAAATTAGGAGCTATAGGTTCTATAGGCTTAATATTAGCAATACTGGCATTCACAATTGGGGTGAGTACAGGTTCAGATTTACTCACCGCTTCAGGGGTTCTACTAAAAGAGTTCCAACCCAGATATCCTAAAGCCGCAGAGCCAAATATTAAACTGAAAAAACTTACCAAAAAGAGAATTAACCGTTGAGGATTGAGTTTATATTTGACTTTTTGTCTAGTTCTTGAGCGGGAATCTAATCTTTGAGATGGGCTAGGTGATGGGCGATCGGCAAAAACTGCTAAATTTTCGTTTGAATTTTCATTAAGATCTTTAGGGGCAAATTCATTATTAGATTTATTGGATTTAGAAAAAATTGCAGCGATCGGCTCATTAATATGGAGATTCTCTTCGATAGATGAGGAAATAGGAAATGGCAATACTTCCGCAGCAAAATCAGTAGCAAAAATTTGGCTAGTATTGGGAAGTTCGTCTATATAAGATTGGACATGGCGATCGCTAAAATATGCGTCTAAATTTATTGTCTGTCCAATTAATTCCTTAAAATTAGGATAAATTTCTGTACTCAGCCAGCTTTGCGTAAATTTATATAGACCTTTAACTAAGTCATTCTCTGGTTTCGATAGGCGTTGAATAGCCGCTAGTTTTTCAGTTTCATTGCTTTGCTCAATCAGTAAAGTAGCTTCATCTAACTGCCCTAACAATAAAGCGCAAATAGCCTCTTCAAAATAAACATTTTGCGTATTTTGCATTTTATTCAGCAAACTTTTAGCACGGCGGATTAAATGGGGCTGGTTTTGCGAAACTCCCTTGGCAACCAGAGCATAGACCGCTAGATAGCTAGCAACCATCGAAGGACGGCGAGATTCTTGTTCAAATAATTCTTCTTGCTCAGAACTAGTCATGTATGTCCGTAGTTCTAAGATGAATTGTAAAAACTTATCAATATTTAAACCTGAGCGATCGTCACCTTTGCCATCAATTCCTCGCCGTTGCTCTAAAAGCTCTTTAAGTAAAGCGATACCTTCAGTGGTTAAGCCCAAGGTCATTAGCTCTAACACTTGATAGGGTCTTAGCTTCCATAAATTATTCTGCAATTCTTGATGGATTTCAGGAAACAGCTCAGACTTGTTTTTTTGTTTGTCTGCTTGTTTTTCTAGGAGCGTAATTCCAATATTAAAATTTTCCGAAGCAGTTTCATACTTCCCTTGCCCCCAAAACTCAAGCCCTAGCTCTAAATATGCCAAGACCGTAGAGAGTATAAGATCAATATCAGCAGAATTTAGATCGAAACTAAGGTCTTTACTCAGATTAATAATCTGATCATATTCCCCCAACTCATACAAAATCAAAAATGCCCCAGCTATATCACGGCTATCAATTTCAATGAAAAATGCCTGCTCGCCTTTCGACTGAATTAACTCGGGTAAAATTTGTTGATCATAGAGCCGACGCTGTGAACTATCGCCCAACACCGTATTGGCAACATTTAATAACTTTTGCCTAGCCGAAATTGCTTTTTCTGAATATTCACGACGGGGGAAAGATTTAATGCGATCGCCATAAGCTTGATTGATTTGCTCAATTTTTGCTTGGGGCGTTAGACCTAAAATGCGATAGTAATCTAGTTGAATCCGCACGGTTCAGTCCTTATTTTTAAGAGGCTTTTAAGAATAATAGCCCATATTTTCTAGAAACTGAATCCCTGAAATAGTTTTATAGATGTTAGGGTAGCTTGGGATATTGGCGAAAATTGGGCTTACGCTTCTCTAAAAAGGCATTTTTACCTTCCTGTGCTTCTTCGGTCATATAAAATAACATCGTGGCATTGCCTGCTAATTCTTGAATTCCTGCTTGTCCATCGCATTCTGCATTAAAAGCTGACTTCAGACAACGAATTGCCAAAGGACTTTTCTCTAAAATTTCTTCTGCCCAAGCGATCCCTTCATCTTCTAGCTGGTCAACAGGCACAATTTTATTTACTAACCCCATCTCCAGAGCCTCTTGGGCATTATACTGACGGCATAAATACCAGATTTCCCTTGCTTTTTTCTGCCCGACAATTCTAGCTAGGTAGGATGCCCCAAACCCACCATCAAAACTACCAACCATAGCTCCAGTTTGTCCAAAAATCGCATTGTCAGCAGCAATAGTTAGATCACAAATAACGTGGAGAACATGACCGCCGCCGATCGCATAGCCAGCAACAAGAGCAATTACAGGCTTAGGAATAGTTCTAATAATGCGTTGTAAATCAAGGACATTTAAGCGAGGAATGCCATTTTCAGAAATATAGCCGCCATCACCTCGAATTTTCTGATCACCACCAGCACAAAAAGCATACTTACCATCAGGGGCAGGATTAGCTCCAGTTAAAAGCACAACGCCAATGGTTATGTCTTCACGGGCATCATTAAAAGCCTGAATCATTTCGGCGATGGTTTCAGGGCGAAAGGCATTACGAACTTCAGGACGGTTGATCGTAATTTTGGCGATGCCATCGTGCTTGTGATAGAGAATATCTGTAAATTGCCCAAAACTCTGCCAGTCTTTCATTTAATGATCAGTATTAGGTGATGAGTTATAAATGGCATCAAGGCGAGAGCGAGCATCATCAAAATCTAGCGATCGCATGACTAGGAGTGGTTCATCGGTAATATTGCCATTTTCATCAATCAGTTCAGGATGAATAGTAGGTTTTGGTCTGCGGATGGCTCGATTCGTGGCTTTGATCTCAGTTTGAGATAGGGCAATCATGCTTTTGATTAAATTAGAAACAGCAACTAAAGACAAAAGTGTAAACGCAACGATATATAAAATTTGCAGCATGGTTTAGGGTAACTTTTTATTTTTAATGTATTTTTTAGATTGACAGAGTAAAACTTTAATTTTATTTAAGTGTTAATTTTGGTCTATATAACTTGATTTAAACAGCCGCTTTTTTAATTATTAATATCTCTAATATACAGTATTAACCTTAACTAGCTTGGCTTTGGCGAAAACGCATTCCCACGGCTTGACATTCCATTAATAACTTGTGCCAAGGCATCATGGCTTGAACTTCAATACCAACTTGCTCACCTGAAAGTTTGTACATGATCTTGGCAGTATTCACAGCTAGGAGGCTATCTTTAATTCGGGTAATCAAGTCATTTTTTTGGAGGTCTGTCAGAAAATCAATTTGTTCTTGTTCTAAAAGTAGTAGCGATCGCCCAAACCAATAAATAAAATCTTCAAGGAGTGGTTCTAGAATATTTTTTAAGACCTCAGAATCTGGAAATGTTGAATCATTCATAGGTTTACCTTTGGTTGGAGAGTGGAGATGACAAACAGAATATTTGGTTTTATCTAGGCTTAGAGTATGTAAATACGATCTAAAAGACTAGATTGATGGATCTCAATATAAAATTAAGTATATCAAATTCTTAATCTTTCTTAACAATTTATTATTTAAAGATTGGACTTTAGATCTAGGTAAAAATAGAGCCCCCAAGTCTATGGCGGGTATATTTATGGTTAAGATCCAGAGCTTGCCAACCATCCCCTATCAACCGACAATTGATCTTTAAGATGCCAAGTTCTAAATAAAAGAATAAATAAAACGGCATAAAACTCTTAATAAAACCCTATGAAAAAAGTTCTAGCAATTATTTTAGGCGGAGGGCAAGGTTCCAGACTCTACCCACTCACAAAGCGACGTGCCAAACCTGCTGTACCTCTTGCCGGAAAGTACCGACTAATTGACATCCCCGTTAGCAATTGTATTAACTCTGATATTGAAAAAATCTACGTTCTTACCCAATTTAACTCCACATCTTTAAATCGGCATATTAATCAAACCTATCGCACTTCTTCATTTTCTGATGGATTTGTCGATATTTTAGCGGCGCAACAAACTCCTGATAACCCAGAATGGTTCCAAGGAACTGCTGATGCTGTACGACAATACCTGTGGCTCTTGGAAGCAGCCGATGTCACCGAATATTTAATTTTGTCGGGGGATCAACTATATCGCATGGACTACAGGCAGTTTGTGGAGCGGCATCGTAAAACTGGGGCAGATATTACCTTGTCGGTGCTTCCCGTCGATGAAAAAAAAGCTTCTGCCTTTGGTATTCTCAAAATTGATGATTCGGGAAAGGTTACGGACTTCCAAGAAAAACCCAAGGGTGATCTTTTGCAAAATATGCGAGTAGATACAACTACCCTAGGGCTTGATCCAGAATCTGCAAAAGATAATCCCTATATTGCTTCTATGGGTATTTATGTATTCACAAAAGCAGCCTTGATTGCCCTACTAAGTGAGAATAAAGACAA
>Ga0105046_10018541_pt1 | contig 10584 bp, 12 predicted proteins | sample MAT03_FD_78385 | JGI IMG/M metagenome (GOLD analysis project Ga0105046, IMG submission 78385) | Freshwater microbial communities from Lake Fryxell liftoff mats and glacier meltwater in Antarctica - MAT-03 (megahit assembly) | ecosystem: Environmental > Aquatic > Freshwater > Ice > Liftoff...
AACAGGACCCTCACCGTCGATCCGATCTGGAGGTCGGCCGCAGTCGGCTGCTGATTGCCGATCAGCCCGTCGCCGGCAAAACCCTCGATCGTTTCGACCATCTCGGGCACGGTGGCCAGGTCTGCGACCAGCCGCTCGGCGGTGATTCCGTGGAACTTCCAGGTCGAATGGATGAACTTCATCGCGAAGTCGGTGCCGGCCGGGTCGAGTTCGTCACCACCACCAAAAGTACCCAACAATTCCGGCCGGAAATGAAGCGCTCCCCACGGGAGCCGGCGTCCGAGGTCCTGCAGGTGCCCGTCCGCCCAGAGTTCCGCGGCACGGACCCCGTCGGCGATGCTTTCGGGGTAGAGCGAATTCTCCGGCACCATCCGGTCGAGGCGTTCGAGGATCGCGGTCGACCCATGGACCGCCTCGTCGCCGATCATCATGCCGGGAACTGTGCGGTTGCCTTCGCCGTAAAGCGCTTCGACCTGATCCGAGTGTCGGCCCATGTCCAGAATCACTTCGTCGAACTCGAGGCCCTTCAGCCGAAGCGCGGCTTTGGCCGTCATGCACGGGTGTGACGGCGGAAGGACATGAAGGGTGATCGTGTCGGCGTCGGGCATGGCCGAACGATACCTTTCCGGGATGAACACTCAACGATTCCTGAATGTCGGTTTTGGTGCCGCCCGCCTGGCTTTCGGTGTTGTCGCCGGCGCCTGGCCGGAGAAGATCGGCCGGACCTGGATCGGCGATGAAGCCGGATCACCGCCGACCAAGGTCATCCTCCGGGCTCTCGGCGTGCGTGACGTCGCCTTGGGCGCCGGCACGGTGGAAGCCGCACTGCGAGATGACGCGGTGGTCTGGCTGGCCGTGTCCGTGCTGGCCGACATCGGTGACGTGACCGCCACCCTGACGTCTCGAAAGAGTCTGCCGCGCGACGGCGTGCTGACCACGACCTTCCTCGCCGGCTCGGCCGCTGTCGCCGGTGGTGTGTTGCTCGCCCTTGAACTCAACCGGGACTGAACACAGGTGTCCGGCCGGACCGACGGGCAACTCCCTGAGAGCCTGGCCCGGCCCCTGGGCGGGTCAACCTATGAGCTGACCGGGATGGCCCGGGGCCCCTGGCAGCCCGACGCAGCCCACGGGGGAGCACCCGCCGCATTGATGGTCCGGGCCGCTGAAGAACACTCGGACGAAGGAGCGATGCGCCTGCTTTCTCTGTCCACGACCTTCTACGGACCGGTGATGCTGGGTGAGATCGAGATCGAATCCGAAGTCCTGAAGCCCGGAGGTCGTCAGAAGGTGGTGTCGGTCAAGCTCAGATCGGGAGGTCGTACCGCGATCGAAGGCAGGGCGATCCTCGTCCGCCGTGGAGAAGTCGCCTTGCCGGCATCGGTCGAAGAGATCGAGACCACCCTCCTTTCCGTAGATGAAGCGCAACCGGTTGACCGGGGCCTGTGGTTCCCCGGTGACGAGGTCGCTTTTCATCGCAACGCGGTCACGGTCAGGGTTCTGAAAGGTGGCCCCGAGACGGTCAACCACGAAGGGGCGGCCTGGTTCCACCTCGACTGCAGGGTGGTTCCGGGAGAAGAAATCACTCCCGCCCAGCGGGCCGCTTCGGTGGCCGATTTCGGCAACGGGCTCGCCCATCCGGTCCCGTTCGGGGAGTACCTGTTCGTCAACTGTGACCTCAACGTGTCGATATTCCGCGAGCCGTCCGGCGAGTGGATCGGGCTCGACTCCAGGACCGATGTCGATCGCAACGGATCCGGCCTCACCGTGACCGGTCTCCATGACACCAAAGGCCGGTTCGGCGCGGCGACCCAGTCGCTTTACGTCGATCGGGTCCAGGGGTGACCGGAAAGCGCCAGCCGAACTCGAAGGTCAGGGCAACTCACAGAACCAGAGAGTTGAACAGACGCTCCAGCTCGGCGGCGGGATCTGACGTCAGCCCGGTATGCGCCTGTGAGGCCTGAATGATCGTCGAGGAGGGAGCAACCAGCCAGCCGAAACGGTCGGAGGCATCGAGTCTCGCGAGCGCTCCGGCGGAAGGCTCACCTTCAACCACCCTGCGGATCTCTTCCAGGCGTGAGGCAATCGTGTCCTGGTCGGCGTCCGGCGCAATCGCCGCCAGCCGGTCCCGGTCCAGGCCGACCTTCAGCCCGAGAAAACCGAACTGGCGGCAGAAGAGCGCAACGCCGACGTTGATCTGTTCGCCGCGCTCGACACATGGCACGACCCTGATCAGGGTGTAAACGAAAGGCCGGTCCTCAGCGGTCACTTTCGAGCTCCTCTACGAAAGCTGCCTGGCCGTCGATCCGCCGGTTCAGGTACCCGATGAACTCGGAGCGCGGCAGTCCGGGCCTGGGGCCGAGCCATTCGTCCGGGACGGCGCCGACCGATTTCTCGATCGCCGCCCTGGCCCCGGCGGTCAGTCGCTCACCGGCCCCGGCGAGCGGCCCCGCTGCCGGCAGCAGCACGTGTTCCCGCAGCATGGGGGTGGGGGTGAGGGCAGTCTCGGCCAGCGGTGTCTCGCCATGCTGGCGGAAGAAGGCGGCACCATGATCGATCAGCCAGGTCTGACGGTGCCAGGTCAGCAGGTTCGGGTTGCGCGGGGTCCGGTCGATGTTGGTGATCAGCGCGTCGAACCAGACAACGTCGGCCGCGAAATCAGGGCTCACTTCCGGTGTTTCTTCAGTCTCCGGGAGCGTGAAGGGCAAAGCGCCCGGCAGGAAATCCATGCCGAGGTTGATGCCGGGGCTCGCTTCGATCAGTTCCTGGATCTCGGGATCCGGTTCGGCGTGCCCCAGTTCCGGTGAGATCGAGATCACCACCAGTTCCGGCACCGGCAGCCCGATCGCCCGTCCGAGCTCACCGGCGATCACTTCCGCAACCAGTGCTCCGGGCCCCTGGCCGGCTCCCCGGAACTTGACCACGTAGAGGCCATCGTCGTCGGCCTCGACCAGTCCCGGCAGGGAACCGCCTTCACGAAGGGCGGTCACGTATCTGGTCGCATTCACCTCACGCATCGCTGAAGCTTCGCATGAAGTTGGGCTTCAGCGGCCTCGATGTACCTCGAACCGTCCCCCTGAAAGCCTCCAGAAGCACAGCTTCAGGCAGCCCTGATTTGCAGCCGGCCGCCGGCCGGACCCGCTTCGCCGATGCGAGTAGGCTTTGCGCGTCTGGGGCGCGGGCCGGCACAGGACGCTCTTCTCAAAATCGTTGAAAGGAAGACTGTAAGTGGTATTCGCTGACTATGGATTGGGTGAGGCTCTGCTCACCACACTTTCGATTTTCTTCTTCGTGATCTGGATCTGGGTGGTCATCACGATCATCATGGACATCTTCCGTGACCACGATATGTCCGGCGGGGTCAAGGCCCTTTGGATCTTTTTCCTGTTCATCATGGCGCCGATTACGGCTCTCGTCTACCTGATCTTCCGGGGCTCGGGCATGAGGGGTCGTGCGATCAAGGAGCAGGCGGAAACGAAGAAGCATTTCGATGAATACGTGCGTGAAACCGCTGGCGTCTCGCCGGTCGATGAGCTCCACAAGCTCGACCAGCTGAAGCAGAGCGGTGGCGTGACCGAAGAGGAATACAACAAGATGAAAGCCAGGATCATCGGCTGATTCGACCCTGCACTGCTTCGAATTATGTGTGGAACGGCCGCGCCTTGCGCGGCCGTTCCACTGCAATGACACAACTCCGGGCCCCGAAAGTCCTACACTGCCCCGGTGTCCAAACCCCTGATCGCCATATTGACCGTTGCGCTGGTCCTGATCGCCGGAGTAGTCGGCTTCATGATCGGTGACCGGGACCAGAGCCAGGGTACGGACGAGCCTGCGGTGGCCGGCACCACCGGCGAAACCGGCTCGACCGGCACCACCGACCTCGCATCCGACGAAGCCCGGCTGAACGGCCTCAACCTGACCGCCTATACGACCGAGGGTTACGCCGGCACCCAGGTGGAGGATCAACTTCAGACCCTCAAAGACCTCGAGCACCTCGGTCACGATCGTGCCCACCTGGTACATGGCCAGCTCGAGCGCCAATGCGATCAGGCCGAACCCGAAGAAGACACCCAGCGACACCAGCCTCGAATCTGTGATTGCCGAAGCGAAGGGGCTGGGGCTCAGGGTAATCCTCAAGCCGCACGTGGACGTGATCGACGAAACCTTCCGAGGTGACATCCAGCCGACCGACCGGACGAAATGGTTCAGCTCGTATGAGGATTTCATCGGCTACTACGCCGACTTTGCGAGCCGGGTCGGTGCCGACCTGTTCTCGGTCGGGACTGAACTCAAATCGGTCTCGGGGGACACCGATCCCTGGAGGCAGATCATCGAGATCGTGCGCGGCAAGTACACGGGCCAGCTCACCTATGCGGCCAACTGGGACGAAGTCGACCAGGTGCAGTTCTGGGACAGCCTCGACCTGATCGGTGTCGATGCCTACTACCCGCTGTCCAGCGAAGGCCAGCAGCCGAGCGAAGACGAACTGGTCTCCGCCTGGCAGACCCCGATCAACAACCTCGCTTCGACCAGCAGCCGCTGGGGCAAACCGGTCCTCTTCACCGAAATCGGCTACCCCACCCAGTCCGACGCAACTGCCTATCCGTTCGAAGTGAGGGAGGGCGAGCCGGAAGACCAGGCTGCACAGGCCACGGCGTATCGCGCTGCTTTCACCGCCTTCGCCGACGTGCCCTGGTTCCGTGGCATGAACTGGTGGAGCTGGAGGGCCGACCCGTCGAAGTCGGAGCAGCTCAACATCGATTACACGCCCGAAGGCAAAGAAGCCGAAGGCGTACTGGCCGAAGAACAGCCGCAGTAGCCCGCTGACGGGGTGTGCGATCCTTTTCGCATGGCCCCCGCAGACAGCCCCGAACTCTCGGTTCTCGACCTGGTTCCTGTCACGGAGGGGTCCGCTGCGGCCGATGCGCTTGCTGCATCGACCGAACTGGTCAGACACGTGGAGAAGCTCGGCTACAAACGGCACTGGGTCGCCGAGCACCACAACATGCCCGGGATTGCCAGCTCGGCTCCGGCTGTGGTGATCGCCCACCTGGCTGCCAGCTCGGAGACGATTCGGGTCGGCTCCGGCGGAGTGATGCTGCCGAACCACCAGCCGCTGGTGGTGGCCGAGCAGTTCGGCACCCTCGAAGCGTTACATCCCGGGCGAATCGATCTGGGCATCGGCCGGGCCCCCGGCACCGACCAGATGACCGCCGCCGCCCTCCGGCGGTCGATGGACCCGCTCTCCGACGAGGATCTGCCGAAGCAGCTCGGCGAGCTGCTCGGATTCTTCAGCGGCGAATGGGCTTCGGGCCACCCTTACTCAAACATCACCGCCGTACCCGGGCAGGGCAACCAGCCGGAGATCTGGCTGCTCGGTTCGAGCGGCTACACCGCCCAGGTTGCCGGCCTGATGGGCATGCCCTACTCCTTCGCCCACCATTTCAGTGCCCGGAACACCCTGCCGGCGATCGATCTTTACCGCAACCGGTTCGAACCCTCTGAGTACCTCGACGAACCGAAGGTGATGATCGCGGTCGGTGTCATCTGTGCCGAGACCGACGAGCAGGCCCGGTGGCTGGCCGGGCCGTCGAGGCTGGCGTTCAGCCGGCTCAGGAGCGGCCGTCCCGGCCGGTTCCCGTCTCCCGAAGAGGCGGCGGCGCATGATTTCACCCCGGATGAAGAGTCGGTGATGAGCTCGATCGCCAAAGGCCATATCTTTGGCAGTCCCGAAACCGTGAAAGCCCGTCTCGACGAGCTGGTGGAGGCAACCGGGGCCGATGAACTGATGGTTTCCACCATGGTCTTCGACCCGGCGGACCGGCTTCGCTCTTACGAATTGCTGGCTCGGGAGATGAGCCTCGTCGCTGCGACCTGAACCGCCGTTTCCCTTTGATTGCACGGTATTTCCCAATTCGGGGTGAACCCTCGGACCGGCGAGTGCGGCTCGCTACGGTGTTCTTTCGTCTGCGATCCGCCGGCGTACCCTGAATGCCAGAACTTCCCCGAAACATCCCACGCGGCCGCGGTCGCCTGCTGACCGCTGCGGCTGCCTTCATGGCTTCGCTGGTCATCTGCCTCGTCCTGATCCAGGACGGGCCCGCCGGTGCTGTCACGCCGCAGGAACGGTACGAGCGGGCCCAGGGCGAGCTCGCCAACATCGCCGATTCGGTCGACGGTCTCCAGGCGCAGGTCGCCGAAGACAATCGCCAGGTGGACACCCTGCTCGGCGAACTGGCCGGTCTGCGCTCGACTGCTTCCGCTCTGGAAGCCAAACTGGCCGCCAAGCAGGCCAAACTCGACGCCATCGAAGCGAAGCTTGACGCTGAGCGTAAGCACCTGAAGGTCGTGCGGGCACGCCTCCAGCGGGCACTCGACGTACTCGCCGATCAGCTCGTTGCTCTCTATATGGCGGGTACCCCGGACATGTCGGAGATGGTCCTGACCGCGACCAGCTGGTCCGATCTCGTCTCCAGCACCGAATATGCCGAGAGCATCCAGGACCGCGACGAAGAAGTGATCGAAAGGGTCACCGAACTGCGCAACGAGATCAAGGTCGTCGTCGAGAGGATGGAAGGCCAGGAGAAAGTCCTCCAGGCGGCCCGTGACGAGATCGCCGTGGAAGAACAGGCCGCGGTCGCCGCCCGTGACGCCGCCGAGGCTCGCCGGGCAGAGTTCGAAGCTACCCGTGACATCAGGGAGCAACGCATCGCCGCACTTCAGGAACGGGCCGGCGACATCGAAGGCAACCTGCCGGACCTCAGTTTCGACCCCGCTTCCAGTTCCGCTCCGCAGGCCCCGGCACCGACTTCCGGAGAAACTGCAGTTCTCAATTCCGACGGCCTCGCTTCCGCACCTGCCAGCGCTCCGCAGGCGGTAAAAGATGTGATCGCCGCCGCGAACGCGATCGTCGGTTACCCCTACCTCTGGGGCGGTGGACACGGTTCCTTCGAATCTTCAGGCTATGACTGCTCAGGCGCCATCAGCTACGCGCTGAACGGCGGCGGCCTGATCTCCAGCCCGCTCGACTCGACCGGCTTCACCACGTGGGGCGAGCCGGGTGAAGGTAACTGGATCACCGTATACGGCAATTCCGGTCATGCTTACGCGGTCATTGCCGGACTACGCTGGGATACCTCGGGCACTGGGGGAACCGGCCCGAAATGGCACACCGAAACCGTTTCTTTCCAGGATCCGTCGGCTTTCGTTGCGCGCCATCCATCCGGCCTCTAGTGCCGAAACGCTGACCCTCAGAGTTCGCCGTCGGGGAAAGGCTCGCAGACCGTCATCCGGTTCACGACGCCATCCATGCGGTTGCCTCCGATGATCTTCAGCTCGTAACACTCGTTCTCGGTGGAACGGGGCGAGTGAAGCTTCCACTTCTGGCAACCCAGCTTTCCGCAGCCCCGCCCGAACTTCGATGCCCTGATGCCGGGGCCGCCGTCGACCCGGACCCTGAGGAAAGTCACACGCTTCGTATAGAGGGTGATCCGTGCATTCATGCCGCTGCGGGTGGGGATTGCCCGGGCCTGGTCGTAAACGACCGGCGGCGGGACGGGGTCAGCCGAAGCGGTGCCGGAGCCGAGCACAGTCACGCCGATCACAAAAAACACGATCGCTGTTGAGTTAAGCCTGCTGCTGGCGTTCATTCTTCCGCCCCCTGCTCGCTTCGTCGAGTCCTTGACGCGGCAATCCTACCCGGCGCCGGTGTTGTCCTTCATTTCGGGTGGAATCAGAAACCGGTTCGCGATCGCACCGGTAAGCAGGGCGATGAACGAGATGCCGACCAGCTGGATTGCGACCGAGGTGATTTCCGATCCGACCGTCGTCGGCTGCCACTTCGACCCCAGTGTTGACATCGTCGTGATCGCCCAGTAGATGCTGTCCCATTCGTTGACTTGCTGGTTCGCTCTCTCGAAAGCCCGGAAGATCGATCCGCCGGCGATCGCGGTGAGGAGTGTCATCAGTGCCGCGTACTGCAGGCCGCGGCTGGAGAAGAGCCTCTGGGTGACCTGGGCGAGTTTGAGCAGCCTGAGCAGGCGCAGCAGCCGGATTGCCCTCAATGCCTGGAGGCTCGCCGGAAGGACCGGGGGAGTGAGGAAAACAACGATCAGTTCGACCGGGTGGTGTTTGAGGTAAAGCTTGCGGTCAGGTACGAGGATGAGCATGATCACAAGCTCCAGAGCGAAAATCAGGTAGGTGCCCCAGTTGAGGAACTCGGCGATCGTCTCCAGTGTGCCACCGACATGGGTCTCGCTGAGCGCGACCGATGGCAAGGTAAGGGCGGCCGCGATCATCAACGGTGTCTCAAGGATCGCCTGCGCCTTGAGGGCACGGTGGCCGACGACACCGTTGCCGGGGTCCTCACCTCCGGAAAGCTCGGTCCCGATCTGGTGCTCGAATCGTCTTCTGCCCTCGCGGCTCATCCCGGTTTCTTTCGACAGAGGCCCTCAGGAGCCTGTAGACGCAATCGAATGACCAGCCGAAGGGTCTCTCATGGGCAGGATTCGACCCACTGAAGCCGGTTTCGAGCCCTATTGAATAACCAAAAGTAATTTGCTAAGCTAATTAGCTATGATAAGCAAATCCGAGAGACGAGTAGTCAGCGGCGAAAAGGCTTCCGCCTTTCGTGCCGGCGACAGCAGCTCCAACGACGAAGTATCGCAACGTCAGGCATCGAGTCCGACGAAGCGTCAGACACTCGATATACCGCTTGATGAAGGGATAAACCGCGAATCGGCGGTTGCCCTTCGCCTTGCCATAACCCGCACCGCCAGAAGGCTCCGGCAGGAGGCAGGCAGTGCACTCACGCCAACCGCGATGGCCACCCTCGCTTCGATTGAGAGGAACTCCCCGGTCACACCCACAAGGCTGGCCGAGATCGAAAGGGTCAAACGCCCGACGGTGACCAGAACCATCACTCACCTCACCGAACAGGGCATGATCGAACGATTTCCCGACCCTGATGACGGCCGTAGCTGCCGCCTGGAGATCACCGACACCGGCTCCGACTACCTTGACGAACAGCGTTCGAGGAAAAGTGCCTACCTGACCCACCTGCTCGACTCCCTGCCGGCCGACGAGGTCGAAACGCTTGAAAAGGCCGCATCGATCCTCGAGTCGGCGCTGGAGCGCGGCCTCGAGGAGCGCGGCACATGACCGAGGCCCTGCGCAGATCATTCGACTCCCTGCAGGTCCCCAACTACCGTCGATACTTCGCCGGGCAGGTCGTTTCCCTCTCGGGCAACTGGATGCAGACCGTGGCCGAAGTCTGGCTCATCCTCAGCCTGACCGGATCGGGCTTTGCCGTGGGCATCACCACGGCGCTCCAGTTCCTGCCGATCCTGATCGCCGGGGCCTGGGGCGGTGCCCTCGCCGACCGCTTTTCCAAACGCAAGCTTCTGCTCTTCACGCAGGGGGCGATGATGGTGCCCCCGCTCATCCTCTTCGCGGTCACGCTTTCCGGGGCGGTCCAGCCGTGGATGGTCTTCGCGCTCGTCTTCGTACGTGGATCCCTTATTGCCATTGACAATCCCGCCCGCCAGGCTTTCGTCATGGAGATGGTCGGGCCGGACCGCATCGTCAACGCGGTCAGCCTGAACAGCGTCATCGTGCATTCGGCCCGTGTCGCCGGGCCGGCACTGGCCGGAATCCTGATCGCCACCGCGGGCGTGGCACCCTGCTTCGGTCTGAACGCGGCAACCTTCCCGGTCATGATCTGGGCGCTCTGGGGCATGGATGGCAGGCGGCTCGCACCGACACCGCGTTCCGACAGCGGCAAACGCGGGGTGATGGAAGCCGTGCGGTACGTGCGCCGCACACCCGAACTCAAGGTGCCGCTGCTGCTGATGGCGATCGTGGGCACGCTCGGCCTCAACTTCCACGTGGTCCTGCCGCTGCTGGCGCGCCTCACCTTCGAAGGCGGTGCGAGCTCCTACGCAGTTCTGGTCTCGGCGATGGGTGTCGGATCGGTGATCGGTGCCCTGGTGACCGGGGCCCGGGGGCAGACCGGTCTTGGGGTCATCGCCTTCTCGGCACTGGCTTTCGGCGGCCTGGCCCTGGCTGCCGCCCTGATGCCCAGTCTTGCGATGGAAATCCCGGTACTGGCCCTGCTCGGAGCCGCCGCAGTGACCTTCGCGGCTGCCGTCAACTCGACCCTGCAGCTGGCCGTCTCACCGGAGATGCGCGGACGGGTAATGGCCCTCTACACGGTTGTTTTCCTCGGCTCCACACCGATCGGTGGACCGCTGGTCGGCTGGATATCAGAGGCCTACGACCCGAGGTACGCCCTCGCCATGGCGGCTTTCTCCGGTCTGTTGGCGGCAGCCTCAGCTTTCTGGATCCGGGGCAGGTACGGCTTCGTCGCGGCCAGCCGATCCGGCGAAGCCGCACGCTGAGACAGTCCCTCCGACCGGCAACCCGGGTGGCATCAACTTCGCCGGATGAGCGCATCGGCTAGCCTGACCGAACAGTGCTCCACACCGCCCACGGATACTGGATCGCTGAAGCCGGAACACCGGAGCAGAACCCTTCGCTGGTCGGCCACCTGGATGCCGATGTGCTCATCGTCGGCGGCGGGTTCACCGG
>Ga0105046_10018542_pt1 | contig 10584 bp, 12 predicted proteins | sample MAT03_FD_78385 | JGI IMG/M metagenome (GOLD analysis project Ga0105046, IMG submission 78385) | Freshwater microbial communities from Lake Fryxell liftoff mats and glacier meltwater in Antarctica - MAT-03 (megahit assembly) | ecosystem: Environmental > Aquatic > Freshwater > Ice > Liftoff...
CGTTTGCCGTTTGCCGTTTGCCGTTTGCCGTTTGCTCGACTCAGCCTACCGAGAATGAGCGGGCCAGTTCCTGGAGCGACTTGCCCAGCGCATCGACGCTCACCGGCTTGCGGATGCAGGCGGCGATCTGCGGATTGAGTCGAGCGAGTTCTTCGACGCGGTCGAAGGGCTCGTAAGCCGACACCACTACCACTTGGCTGCCGTTCAGTTCTGGGCGACGCAGCAGTTCTTGGAGGACGGCGAAGCCGTCCATGCCGGGCATCATGATGTCGAGCAGCATGATGTGGGGCTTGAGCGTGCCGACCGCGATGCAGGTGTCGACGCCGTTGACGGCTTCGTGGATCACCGCGTCGGGCAGGTAGCGCTCGACGACTTTGCGCAGCAGCAGCACGACATCTGGATGATCGTCAGCGATCAAGACTTGGAGCTTGCCGACCGTGCTGGCAGCGCCGCGCACGGTGGTTTTCTTGCCGACATCGGGGATGCCGAAGGATTGGCAGAAGGTGTCGAGGTCCTCAGGACGCACACGGAAGTGCCCGCTCGGCAGCGCGTAGGCCTTGAGGTGGCCATGGACGATCCAGCGATAGACTGTCGTGCGGCTGACGTTGCAGCGCTTGGCGACTTTACCGAGGCTAAGGTGTTCGTCCTTGCTCATGGGGCTCACTGGATCAGAGGCGCGGTGGCGGTGGCGGTGAAGGGCGGACTCAGAGGGCAGACTCAAGAGCGGTCTTTGGCGCGGTCGAGCTTTAGTTGCTCACCTTGTCACCATGGGTGGCAACTCTTACACAGGCGGGTCAAATGTCGCAAGGGATGAAGTGGTTCACTTTGGTTCACTTCTCATACAACGGTGCGGAAAGTAGCGATGTCTCCGTACGGCGACAGAGTTTATGGCGCGGTGACCGGCTCGCTGGACGACCACGGTGAGTGGTTGACGGCCATCGACTCTGGGCGGGTGCCGGCCATGGAGTTCCGTAGCTGTAGGTTTAGCGTCCCGCGCCATGCGTGTGCTGATTGTCAGATTGGGAGCTTTCGGCGACATCATCCATACCCTGCCGTTGGCGGCTGACCTGCACCGGGCCGGCCACACGGTCGGCTGGGTCTGTGAAGATCGTTGGGCCTGTGTGCTGCAGGGCAGCTCGGTGGTGCGTCACGTGCATCAGCTTCCGCGCAAGCGCCTGCGTGCGTCCGGAACCATTGGGCGATGGTTGCTGCTGCGTCGACTGGCGCGTGAGTTGCGCGCCGCTGCTTACGATGTGGTGATCGATGCCCAGGGCCTGGCCAAGAGCGCGGTGGTGGCCGCGCTGAGCGGTGCTGGTCGACGTATCGGCCACGCGCGCCCCAGGTCACGCGAGGGCGCGTGGCTCATCGCTGGTCAGCGGGTGCCACCAAACGCGGTGCACGTCATCGATCAACAGCGTGCGCTCGGCCTGCCGTTGTTGCATGGAGCCGCACGTGGTGGGTGGAGTTTTGCACTGCCCGCGTGGAACGCGCAACGCCAATGGGCGATCGATTGGCTGACCACGGTGGGATTGGATCCGCGACGTGGTCGGCGGCCGTTGATGCTGAACGTCGGTGCCGGGTGGCCGACCAAGGTTTGGCCACAGGAGCGCCAGATCGCGTTTGCTCAGTCCTGTGCGGCGCGTGGTCTGCCGCTGGTGCTGGTGTGGGGCTCGCCGGATGAACAGCTCATTGCCAAGGCCATCGTCGCCGCCAGTCCAGGAACGCATCTGGCGCCGTTCACCACCATTCCGCAACTTGCTGGGTTGATCGCGCAGGCGCGGGTGTTGGTCAGTGGCGACACCGGGCCACTGCACCTGGGCTTGGCCCTCGACGTGCCGGCGGTCGGCCTTTTCGGGCCGGTGCCGGCGACTCGCAACGGCCCGCGTGGGCGACGCTACCGCACGCTGCAGGCACCCGGGGCGGCGTGGGAGCGCAAGGATGTCAGCAAGGTCGACATGGGAGCCTTGTCGGCCGAGGCCGTCCTCGCTGAAGCATTGGCGGTGGCTGTGCCAGAGATCGACAAAGACGCACCGGCGACTTGACCATTCATGATCAGGTGGCGATGGTGTCGACCCATGTGGATTAACGAGAGTGATGGCAGTGATACAAAGCAGATGGCCCAGGTCCTGACCTGGTCACCGCAAAAGGGGAGTGAGATCCTCCCGGATCGGGCGATGCAGGAACTCGATGTGATCGTCGCCAAGGATCCTGGTCGGTATTGGATCCTGGATGTCGCGGCCATCCCCATCCTCAGTTCAAACGCCATTGCCCAACTCATCGGCGTGGTGCGTCGCGTCAGCCTCGCGAATGGACGCATCGCCTTGGCCAAACCACCGCCTGGGGTGGCGACCGTGCTGAAGATGACGCGCTTGACCAAACTGCTGCCGATGTTTGAGGATATCGCTGCGGCGCGCGCGTCCTTCGTCTGAACCGTCGGAATGGATCCGAACGGATCCGAACAGAAAGTGCCATGGGGTTGCCGCTCCAACCCGACCTGACGCCGTGGACGGCCGGCCATCGCCGCCTGCTGGTGATCGTGTTGTTGGCGCTGGGCGTCATCGTCCTCGGGATTTTTTCCCAGATCCGTCGCGAACCACCGCGTTTGCTCGGCAGCCACGGTCGGCCTGGGATCGAGGACTACCACACCACTGCTTTGCGCTTGATCGCCGCGGCGCGTGAGCGGGTGACGGTCGCGCTCTTCGTCGTGCGCCTGGATGACGACGGTCCGGTCCAGCACTTGCTGACGGCGCTCAGTGATGCGGCTCGTCGCGGAGTCAGTGTGCGCGTGGTGCTCGATCGCGGACGTGACTGGCGCACCGGCGAGGTCGATCCGAAACATCTGGCGGTTGCCGAGCATCTCAGACGCAGTGGTGTGCGAGTAGTGCTCGACGAGGCTGAGCGCACGACTCATGTGAAGGTGCTGGTGGTCGATGACCGCCACGTGGTGGTTGGCAGCCACAACTGGACACGTTCGGCATTAACGACCAATCGTGAATGGTCGTTACTGATCGACGACGTCGACGTCGCAGCGCAGATCCAGGCGGAATTGTCCGCCTTGCCCGACTGGTGAGCTCGTAGCTCGTAGCTCGTAGCTAATTTGTAACTGCTCAGGCAGGGGTCCCATCACTTTGCGACGGGACGGGCGCCAGGTGGCGATAGGCGGATCCTGTTGTCCGCTGTTCTTTGATACAGCGCGGGCAAAGCCCATCCGCCCACGGTTTCGGAGGTCTGCTGACGAAACCGAGCCACGACCAAGCCCGTGAGGGCAGGCCTGAAAGGCAGCGAGGCCCTCGTGCCTTCGTGGCAGATTTTTTCTGGTAGCCTAGCTTAGCTTTACGCCATTGGGCGAAGTCCCTGAGCAGACACTGTTGATGATCACATCTTGAGCCGTCCTTTACGGCCCAGTTTCAGCATTTTTGCAAACCCGACAGCCATCTCGTTCTGCGCCTGCATGGCCTTTGCCAAGAATGGCTCAAGAATGCCATCCTCGGCTGCGTCCGCGATCCGGTTGACGGTCGTGGTGACGGCGCTGTCGCGGATTTTCCCGGCCCAGGCCAGTCCGTTGAGGTAGAGCATGGCAAATACAGCGATATCGATGCCACGAATGTCGGCGTGGATTGATTTAGTGCGGACATCACGCAACACCGCGGCGAGATCGGCACGCTGACCAACCTCGTCGTCCGGCCGCGACGACGATCTGTGCCGTTTACGCAAAATGACATAGCAGAGGTCGACCCAGTCGCGGTCGGTGGATTCGGCGGCGATACGCCACAGCGCTTCGCCATAGGCGATCACGACCTCGCGGAAAAGTCCGTCCCGGGTGCGAATGTCCGGGTGATTGTCCTCCCACCACTGGTGAGATTCGGCCCGCAAGTGTTCGGTGGTGTCATCGACATGGTTGTCGGGCAATCCCAGCAATCGACGGGCCAGGGCGAGGCAGATTTCGTTGTTGTTCCAGACTCCCGGCAACTTGGCGTCCTTGCCTGTCACGGACAGGGCGAAGCTTCCTGGCGACAGCTGCCGATGCTCGCCGCGCTGCGCTGGATCCGCGATGAAGCGCATGGCGCGCAGGACCAGTTCGGGGAGCAGGATCCTTGGACGTTTCGCTTGTGGACCGCGCACCCAGATCGCCATGCGCCCCTTCGCCTGCTTGGCGTTGCCTGGCACGCAATAGGTCTTGATCTGCTCCACCGTCAGAACGGACGAACCAGACCAACTGGAGAACGATCCGAGCGAGCGGATCCGCTCCAGAAGTTCATCTGCCGTCGCCGGGATCTTGGTCATCTGCCGAACCCCTCTAGCTGATCCCGGAAGTGGCGGATCACATCGGCGGTCTCCGGGCGGAGTGAGAGTTCGGTGCCCAGAGCGGTGGCCAATGGCCCCAGGACCGTCAACGCCTCTGGCCGACGCAGCATCACCTGCGCAGGCACACCGGTCGTCTCGCTGATTTTCAGGATGAGTTTGGCGGTGTCCTTCCACACATCGGCCAAGCGGCCCATCTCCATGCCAAGGACCATCCCACTCCTGGGATCGAAGGCCATCACATGCGTTATGAAGTACGGACGGCCTTCGGCTTCCGAGCCGTCGATGACCGCGCTTCCCACGAACCAGTCGATCAGCACGGCGGATCCAGCGCGGCGAGGCTTGGCGCGCACACGGGCCACGGCCACCTCGTCGATCGGAATAACCGGCAACGGCGGCGCGGCGATCGTCGGCATGACTTCGCGTACCACGGCGGTCATCCCGCTGAGATCCGCTTTCGCCACCCAGGGGCGATCCTGGGCGTCATGCATGTCCCAGCCGGGTTCCTTGGCTGCCTGCGCGCACATCCCCAGCAGGGATTCGAGGATGGCCGTGATGCGCTGCAGATGCTCGACATCCTGTGGCGGCAATGGGAAATATCCGGGATCGTGGACGATCAGTTCCGGCCAAGCGCTGGTGCCGCGATATCGGCGACCACAGGCCTTAAGGATCGCCGCCATGTCCTTGGCCACGTAGTCGCGGTCATTGAAGCTCAGCACCAGCGCAGACTGCTGGATCGCGGCATCGAACTCGTCCGGGCCGTCCTTCAACAGGCGTTGGATGTTGCCCAGGCCGGCATCGCCGGGATAGATGGCGACGCCGAAGGTCTGGCCTCCCTGCCCCATGATGTTGCACCAGTCAATTTGCCCGCTGCGCTGGTCGCGCACGCCCAGGATGCTGGTGCCGTTGATCCAGCGCCAGGGCGCCAGATCACGGAACGCCTCGGCACGTTCCAGCAGCGCGCTCCACGCGGCGATGGCGTCAGGGGTGAGCACTCCGGCTCGGGAAGACTTGGGGGCGCGGGGCATGGCGATCCAGACTCAAGATGGTGGCGCGGCAGCCTATGGCGCATGCTGCTTTAGCCCAGCGATAGGCGCTGCTTGGTCTGGTTGCTAGCGTCCTTCGTCGTCGGTTCCGCCATGGTCAGTGGCCGGTTGCCCAGGTTGCGCTGCGGACGGTGCTGATTGGAGAACACGGAGAATTCCCGCAGTAGGAAGCAGTAGGTAGCAGTAGCCCAGGTGAGCGGGGCCGAACTCCGTGAAGTGATCCAGGCATTCGCGCTTCAGGATTTTCACGACGGTCTCGGCGAAGCCGTTCATCTCCGGCGCCTGCCTGTGGCCCGCGCTTTCTCCCGCGATTTGCGCGCCACGCAGTCGCAGGTCGTTTGGTACTCCAAGCAGGACGACTCCGTTAACCCGGCCGTTCTCCACCCCAAAGAATTGGAGAACGGCGGGTGTTTGGGACCGGTCCTGCTTGGTGACCGGTCGGAGCGGCCCGAAACGGAGAACGGGGAGTTCAGGAAACGCGGTGAAATACGCGTTTTTTGACGGGGTTCGGAGGGGCGTCCCGCATAAAAAAAACCGTATCTGCTCAGGGCTTCGCCCCCGCGGCCTTTCAGGCCTGCCCCCACGGGCTTGGTCGTGGCTCGGCTTCGTCGGCTTCGCCTCCTCACCCGTGGGCGGGTGGGCTTTGCCCATTTATCCGTCCACCGCCACTCGGGCGCCCTGCCCATCGCGCAGCGAAGGAGCCCCAAGCCTGAGCAGTTACGCTAATTTTTCCGATCGGCGAACACCATGCGTCCATTGCTGGTCGCATGCAGACGTACGATGGTGCAATCGACGCGTGTGCCGATGGCATCGGCGGCGTTACTTACCACCACCAAACTGCCGTCGTCGAGATGCCCGACGCCTTGATGTTTGGCCTCGCCGGTTTTTTCGATCATCACGTTGATCTGATCGCCCGTTCGCAGCGTTGGTGATAGGGCTCCGGCAAGCGCCGCCAGGTCGATGAGCGTGACGGCCTCAGCGATACCGCGCGAGAGCACGTCCTTGTCCACCGCCAGCAGACGTCCGTGTTCTAGGCGCGTGAGGTGCACCAGCAGATCGGTGAGGGTGGTGGCGTTGGGGATTTCCGTGTCGTCGATCTCGACCTGGGTGCCGGGGACCGCACGCAGATCGTTCAGTCCCTCAAGCGAGCGGCGTCCACGCGCCGCAACCACCGGATCACTCGCCGCCGCGGCGGCTTCGCACGCGAGCAGCACTTGACGATGCACCAGCAGGCGCCGTGGCAGCAGTCCCGAACGCACCAACGCGATCGTGCGACCATCACCGAGTGCACCCGCATCCAGCACCACCGCGCCGGAGTCGGCACGCTCGGCGCGGAACTCAACGAAGGGCACCACCACGCGGAAGTGGTCGGCATTGCGCAGCACCAGCACCAGCACCAGATAGGTCGTCACCAGCGCGAGCGGCAGGTCGAGGTTGTTGATGAGGTTCTCGTCCTGCAGCACTAGACGCAGTACCGACAGCAGGATCCACGACAGCGCCAAACCCGCGCCGAGGCCGAGCAGGAACGCCACCAGGCTGCGGGTGAAGCGGCGACGGAAGGCGTGTTCACAGGCGATCAAGGTGATGGCGATGCCGAAGCCCATCGCCGCGCCGAACCATCCGGGCAGGCTGTCGTCCAAGGCGGTGCGGTAGATGATCGAGCCGCTGGTCAGGCCGACCAAGGTGGCCAGGGTCACGAACACCAAGCGAACGAGCAGGATCAGCATGCGGGGAGGCTAACGCGGATTGCCACGGTCCGGAAGTCCGGAGTCCGGAGGTCCGGAAGTCTCGTCACCCTGAGTGCCCGGCGACTGTTATCGGCTGCGTCCGGCGACCACGCCATGACTGACGCCGCCGAAGAACGACACCCAGCGCTGGCTGGTGAAACCGGCTTCGGCGATGGCGGCCTCGCCTTCCTCACGGGACAGGAATCGTGCGATGCTGTCGTTGAGGTAGCGGTAGGCGTCGGCATTGCCGGTCAGCGTGCCGCCGACGAGCGGGAAGACGAAGCGCCCGAAGCTGCCATAGAAGGTCTTCGGCCACCACGAGGTCGGGCGGAAGAACTCCAGGATCAGCAGCTGACCGCCCGGCCGTAACACGCGGGCGAGTTCTTTCAGGGCCAAGCGCGGATCGCCGAAGTTGCGCCAGCCATACGCCACCATCGCCAAATCGAAGGAGCCGTCGGCGAATGGCAGATGCAGTGCATCGCCGACGCTGGCGGAGAGCGGGTGGCCCTGCCGTTTTTCTGTGCCCGCCACCAGCATCGGCTGGCAGAAGTCACAGCCGTGCACGCGTTTCGCCTTGCTCTGCGCCAAGGCCTCCAACCCCAGATCGAAGGTTCCGCAAGCGAGGTCGAGCACATCCGCCGGGGCGCCGCTGACTTCCCGCAGGATGCGTTTGCGCCACCGGACGTCATTACGCGCCGACAGCACCCGGTTGAGCAGGTCGTACTTCGGCGCGATGTTGGCGAACAATGCTTTGACCGCTTCGGACATGCCGGGAGGGTTGCGTCCGCCTGCACGCGTGCAAGGCCGCCGCAGGCGGACCCGGACGCGACGGGGCCCATGCTGTACAAGTGCGAGAGAGGGAGAGACATGGAACGCTGGTCGATCTTGATTGAGAAGGAGTACCTCAAGTTCTCCTGCGCCCACTTCCTGATCTTTCCCGACGGATCGAAGGAACGTCTGCACGGCCACAACTACCAGGTCACTGCCGAGGTCGACGGCAATCTTAGCGAGTTCGGCTTGGTCATCGATTTCAAGATGGTGAAGCCGATCATCAAGGAACTCTGCGACCACCTCGACGAACACTGGCTCATCCCAGGGGAACACCGCGAACTGCGCTACCAACATCGCGACGATGCTCACACCGAAGTCACCTACCGCGAGTGTCGCTACTTAGCGCCGACCAGCGAAGTCATCGTCATGCCGATCAACAACACCTCGGCGGAGAACTTTGCCGCCTGGATAGGACGTTCCCTTTACAAGCGCTTGCAGGAATCATTCGGCAAGCTCAGCGTCCACCGCCTGCGCGTGACGGTGTCGGAAACTAGCGGTCAGGCAGGAGTCTATACGTTTTCCGACGCCTGAGTGGCGATGGCGGAGCGTTGATCACCGCGTCGGCGGGGTCCATTCGAGCGGTCGCAGCCACGAGGTCGGCATCGGCTGCTTGGCGTGCTCGCTGTTGGCCCAGTACCAGCGGATGACCGCATCGCGCGGTTCCTGGTAGTAGTCCAGGCGCACGGCGTAGGCGCGCCCGGCTTCCAGGGTCACGGTGGTGCTGAACTCCAGCTTTTCGCTCAGGTGCCATTCATCGAGCACCAGCCGGCCATCGAGCCACAGGCGCACACCGTCATCCATCAGGATGGTGAAAGTGCAGGCGCCGCTATGCGCCGGCACCAGCCAGCCGCGCCAACGGACGGAGAAGCTTTCGAAACCGACCCGCTGATCGGGGCCGCGATCACCCCAGTCGAAATCGATGGTCTCATCGACCCGGCGCATCCGCCAGTTGGTGAAATCGGTGTTGTCGAAGTAATCGCCGGTCAGACCAGTGACGGCCATTGGCGGGATCTTCCCGACGGCGGTGGTGAGCTCGCCCGCACCGGTGGTGACGGTCAGATGATGCGCTGCGACCTCCACCTGGCGCGCGTCATCACGGTTGGTCAGGCGCACACGCCCATGGTCGACCGCCAGCAGCGACAGCGCCTCGTCGGCCTGCACGGTGAAGCGGGTGCCGAGCACAGTGAGATCCGCTTTCGGTGTCCGCACGCGAAACGGTGCATCGCTCGTTCGCGGCGTGATGTCGGCGGTGAAGGATCCGGCCAGCAGGTTGACTGCGGCACCGTTGCTCGCCCAGGACAGCTGGGTGCCGCTGGTCAGGTCCAAGCGGTCGCCCTGGCTGGTGGTGATGCGGGCTGAGCTGGAGCCGGTCACCAACAGGCGATCACCTGGGTGGAGCGGCACGGCGCCGTTGCTCACGCGCATCCGACCGGCCTTGTTCTCGCGGATGACGCTGCCCTGCGTGACGAGCAGCACATCAGGCGTCGCCGGACTCCAGGCCAGCGCCAGGGCACCGATGGCGATGCCGACCGCCAGCAGGGCGGCGGCGGCCATGCCCCACGCTGGTATGGTGCGCGTAGGACGGCCGCGTGCTGCACGGCGGTGGCTGCGCGTGGAGATGCTGCTCGCCGGACGGATGGTGGGCGCCATCGAGGTGCGTCCGAGTTCACCCAGCGCGGCATGCTGTTGGGCAATCGCCGCCAGCCGCATGGCCTTGAACGGATCGTTGGCGATCTGCCGGCTGAAGTCCTCGTGACCTACCGGATCGAGCACGCCGTCGAGGTGCATCAACGCCAACGCATCGAAATCCAACGCGGTGCCTTGCGGCGGCGTCAGCTCACTCGACATGACGGCCTCCGCTGGTCCGGAGGGTTGCGCCGGAGCGGGCAAGTTCACCGCGCACACACTCCGCCAGCGTGCGGTGGATACGGCTGATGGCGACATAGATGGTATTGAGTGGTTTGCGCAGGCGGTCGGCGATGTGCTGACCGGAGAGATCCTCGTGGTAGCGCAACTGCACCAGTTCTTGCGCGCGCGGCGTCAGCTTGGCGATGCAGCGTTCAAGCGCGGCGACCGAGGTGGCGCGGGAATCCTCGCGATCGTGCTGTTCCCACGCCAAGTCTAGGCGGTCGATCACTTCCCCGGCGAGAATCACCGGATTGGCGCGGCGTTTATTCACTGCTTTGAGTGACTGGAAGCGCGCGATGGTGCGCGCCCACGGGCGAAAACCCTCGACATCCTGCACGTCGGCGAACTTCTCCATCACTACGATGGAGACCTCCTGGAAGACATCCTCGGTCAGCGTTGGGTCGCCGGTGATGACGTTGATGTAACCGAGCAGCATCGCGCGGTTGGCCAACAGCAAGCGCAGTGCACTCGCTGGGTCCAAGGGACCAGGCTGGGATCGCCGCGTAGAAGGATCTGCAATGGGCATGGCGATCGGCATGGCTTTATCGTCCGGATACTCCGGAGTACCCGCGGATGTACATGGGATTCCCTCGCCGACCTGGGGCACAGGCAGGCGTGCCGAGCCCTTGTGGGGTGTGCGTTCGCGGCGATGTGGTCCGGTTGCCATCCGCGCCTCACCAGTTGGTCGGTTCGGTGATCAGGCGTTGTACCCAACGGATGGTGCCGCCCATGTTGCGTGCATGCGTCTGGGTGCGGTATTCGTGCCCGGC
>Ga0105046_10018545_pt1 | contig 10583 bp, 6 predicted proteins | sample MAT03_FD_78385 | JGI IMG/M metagenome (GOLD analysis project Ga0105046, IMG submission 78385) | Freshwater microbial communities from Lake Fryxell liftoff mats and glacier meltwater in Antarctica - MAT-03 (megahit assembly) | ecosystem: Environmental > Aquatic > Freshwater > Ice > Liftoff...
GAGCAACATCGCGCCACCGAACGCGTCGCCGCGTTGCGTACCTCCATCGATCGGATCGACGAGATGCTCGTCTCGCTGATCGGCGAGCGGCAGCGTCTCGCCAAGGCCGTTGGTACTGCCAAGCGCACTGCAGGTTTGCCGCCGGTGGATGCGAGCCGCGAGCTGAGCGTGATTCAGCGGATCGTCGCGCTAGCGTCCGATCATGGCGTGAACGAGTCCGAGGCGCGGCACCTCGCCGACCAGCTGATTCGGCTGGCGCGGACGACGCAGGGGTTGCCGGTGGTTAGCCGGAGAGAGGCGGCGGCGGCGTAGTGACACGGGAGCATTCAGCCACCTCCAATCAGTCCGAGCGATCGCACGCCAGCGCAGATGCCTGGTGCAACTCTCCGTCAGGCGCCGAGAATCTCGTTCAGGCCTTCCAACACCTGGGCGAGTTCCTCGGGAGTCGCACGTGCGAGCCGCTTGCCAACGCGTTCGGTTGCGAGCGTGCGAATATGGCTGATCTTGACCCACCAGCGTTTGGGGAGCTTCTCGCTCGCGAACTCGAGCGTCAAGGGGGAACCCGAGTCGCTGCGGTTGGCTGGTGAGCGCGACGGCGATGACGGTCCCTGAGCGCGTATTGAACGCGTCGTGCATCACTGGCGCGGTGAGCGCGCAGTCGATCGATGCAGCGGCGGGCACTGCATAACAACCATTCGCCCCGGTATCCGAGCGGTGAACGCCTCCGAGCATCGTTGTGCACCTCGCGTACGGAGCGGCATCGGTGCACGTTAACGTATGAGCACAGACGCGAACGATCTCCGCTCCCGCGTTCAGCTCGCGCTCGGTAGTGCGTATACGCTCGAGCGCGAACTCGGCGGCGGCGGGATGGCGCACGTCTTCGTCGCCGACGAGACCGCGCTCGGCCGACGTGTCGTGGTGAAGGTGCTCGCCTCCGAGCTGGCCGAGGGACTGAGCGCGGAGCGTTTCGCGCGCGAGGTGCGGCTGGCCGCGCGACTGCAGCACCCGAACATCCTGCCGGTGTTCGCGGCCGGGGCGGCGGGTGGGTCGCCCTACTACACGATGCCGTACGTCGACGGCGAGTCGCTGCGTGCGCGCATGGAGCGCGAGGGCGCGCTCAGCGCCGCCGATGCCGTCGGAATCCTGCGCGACGTGGCTCGTGCGCTCGCGTGCGCGCATGAGCATGGCGTGGTCCACCGCGACGTGAAGCCCGACAACATCCTGCTGTCGCGCGACACGGCCGTGGTTGCCGACTTCGGAATCGCAAAAGCGCTCGACGCCGCGCGCGCCGATTCGCCGAGCTCCACACTCACGCAGTTCGGGATGAGCATCGGGACGCCGGCGTACATGGCGCCGGAACAGGCAGGCGGTGATCCGGACGTCGATCACCGCGCGGACCTGTACGCGTGGGGCGTCGTCGCCTACGAGGTGCTTGCCGGACAGCATCCGTTCGCGGGAAAGTGCACAGCGCAGGCATTCATCGTCGCGCATCTCATCGAGACGCCGCCCCCGCTTAATGCTGCTCGCGCCGGAACTCCGCCCACGCTCGCCGCACTGGTGATGCGGTGCCTCGCCAAAGCTCCGGGAGATCGACCGGCGAGCGCACGTGAGCTGATCGACGTGCTGGGAACTGTTCTATCTGCGGGCAACGGCGTAATCGCGCCGCCACGTTCTGGTGCGCCGTCGATTGCAGTTCTGCCCTTCGTCAACCAGAGCGCTGACCCGGAGAACGAATATTTCTCTGACGGCATCAGCGAGGAAGTGTTGAGCGCGCTCGCGAAAGATCCCGGGCTTCGCGTGGCCGCGCGCAGTTCGAGCTTCGCATTCAAGGGAACGCACACCGAGCTGCGCAAGATTGCCGAGCAGCTGCATGTGACGACGCTCCTCGAGGGTAGTGTCCGCCGGGTGGGGAATCGGGTCCGCATCATGGTGCAGCTCGTGAACGCGGCCGACGGCTATCAGCTGTGGAGCGACCGCTATGATCGGGAGCTGACGGACATCTTTGCGGTGCAGGACGAGATCGCGAGTGCGATTGCTGCGACGCTGGCGACGCGGCTTCGCGAGGTGGCCGGTGTGCCGTCACCCGCGGGCGAGCCGAATGCCGTAGCCGCGCGCCACACCCTGCAGCGCGTGAGCGTCGAAGCGTACGACGAGTACCTCAAGGGTCGTCACGCGAATCGCGATGCGCGTGGTGTCGGCCATGAAGGCGTTCCGAAGCACTTCGAGCGAGCGCTCGCACTGGAGCCGACGTTCGCGGCGGCACACGCGGGTCTCAGCGAGAGCTACCTCTGGCTCGGGTTTTTCTTCGCGATGCCGCCTTCGGAGTCGTTTACGCGCGTCAGGCGTCACGCCCAGCGCGCACTCGCGCTGGACCCCGACCTGGCCGACGCCCACTGGCTCCTTGCCGAAGTCGCCCTGTGGTACGACTGGGATTCCGAGGCGTCGGAAGCGCACACCGCTCGGGCACTCGCGCTCGAGCCGCACCACGCTGGCGCGCACATGACCGCGGCCATTCGCCACAACGCCTGCGGCCGTCGCCGGGAGACACTCGCTGCCGCCGCCAAGGCAGTCCGCGTCGACCCGTTGGGTCTCGGGACTCGCATCTGGTTTCTTGCCATGGCGTACTGCGCGCGAGAGAACGATCTCGCGATCGCCGAGGCAACGCGGCTCATCAGCGAGCAGCCGACATACGGCGAGGGCTATCGATGGCGCGCGATGGCACGCCTCGTCGAAGGGAACCTCGGCGCGGCTCGAGCGGATCTCGAGACAGCCGGATCGCTCGCGCCAAAAAGCGTGTGGTGGCAGGCGAATGCTGCGGTGTTGGCGTCGCAGGAAGGGAACGCCGGCGAAGTGCGGCGAGTGCGCGACGAGCTCGTTCGTCTGTCCGCGAGCGCGTGGGTCTCTCCCGTGGCAATTGCGCAGGTCGAGCAGGCGCTTGGCGACTACGATGCGGCGTTCGCGTACTACGAGCGCGCATATCAGGCGCGGGATTATCTATGTACGGTGATTCACACCGATCCATCGTTCCGCCTGGTGCCGCCCGGCATGACCACGTCAATCGACGCCGACCCGCGATGGAGCGATCTCGTTCGGCGCATTGGCCTGGGGTCCTAGCTCGCGTCTTACCTGGCGATGCGCTCGATCTCCATCGGCAACTGGCTCAAAACCAGCCGTTCCAACTCGACCTTGCGACTCGCGTTGTCGATATCAATGCCGACGAGATTTCCGTCACTGTCGTAGTCCAGGACGATGCCTTCAGAGACCTCGCGACTTCTACGATCAAGGAGTCAGTACGATCAAGGGGTCAGAGTCCTTGAAACCGGAACTCAGTTCCGCGCTGGTGAGCTCTCGATCAAGCGGTCTCGTGCAAGTGAGTCCGTTTCCAAGGGGTCGTAGTCCGGCAAGGGGTCAAAGCCCCACGACGGATCAAGGACTTTCACCCCTCGAACCTGGCGAACCTCCATTGACCGGATGGACGAGAGGCTCGTCTCGCTGCTCGTCTGCGCTTGGGTTGAATAGTGCGATGGAGGGCGCATTCCGGAATCGGCGGTTGCATGCGTACCCTGGCAATTCACTCACTGCCAGCTCGATGCGGTCTGGGTGGCAAACATCGTTCGTCAGCCAGAGCAGCGTGAGCAATACGAGCGCATCGATAGGCGCTCAGGTGCCGCGATCGACCATGACGCGCCCAGCAGCGCGTATCCCGCGACACGGCGCCATCCTTCACTGGATTCCGATCGTCTCGCCTCTTCTGCTGGAGAAGTGTATGCGCTCCTGTCGCATTTCCGTCGCCGCGCTGCTCACGCTCGCGACACTCCCGTCAATACTGTCCGCCCAGAAATTGGATACGCTCGCCAGGGGACGAATGATCTTCGCATCGACCTGCCGAAGCTGTCACACCGTCACGCTACCGCCGCAGGGCGGGCCGCCAATGTCACGGATCGCGCAGCGCTATGTCCAGCAGCTCGGCACGCGCGCGGCGGCGGCGGCGCGAATCGCGGCGTGGCTATCCGCACCGTCCGCTGAGAAGAGCCTGCTGCCGAAAGCCGAGGTGGCGCGATTCGGTGTGATGCCGCACCAGCCGCTGGCCGATGCCGGTCGATTCGCGGTGGCGGCGTACGTCGTGACGCTGATGGACTCGGTCCCGCGACGCGGCAGGCGTTGACGTCGGCGCCGACCTGCCTGCCGAGACGACGAAGAAGGCGACGAACACCGTGTGCGCGTTCGCCGCGTTCGCCCTCGCGAACCGGTATCAGGTGCGCCACAAACTGCGTCCACAGGACACGTAGTGTCGGCGCGAACCGCGCCGACGGGCAAAACGTCTCTACAGTGGCGCAAAAGCGCCGCAGTAGCAACGAATATGAGCGTAATCACGACTAAATCACTGCAGTCCAAGCAAACTTAGCGCTATGCACGCTGCACGGACTACCTGTGCAGAGCTTCCCTGACGACTTTCGGGAATCGTGCGTCGCTAGAGCGTCGTCACGGTGTCGAACGGATCACGCCCCTTGAGCGGTCGCTTCCTGGCGTAGTGCTTGGTGAGCAGCTGCACCATCTTGTCGCGCGCGCCGTGCAGCGCCGCCGGAACCGTTGCAGCCCGGTGCCGCACCGCGACCGGATCCTCCCCTGTCAGGCGGGCTTCCAGCAAACAGCTCTTGTCGGCTGGTCCCCCGCGCTCACCATTCTCATCCTGAAAATGAACCTCGACGCGCGTGATGCGCGCTGCGAATCGCGCTAGCGCGTGCTCGAGCTCTGCCGTGACTGTCTGCGACAATGCATCATGCCCGTCGATGTGCTTGTCCGTGTTCAGCTGGATGATCATGACTGGTTTGGTTTGAGGTAGACTGATTCGGTTCATACCCCGGCGCACAGGGTCGGATCCCACAGTGACTCGGAGCCAGAGCGTCTGCGCTCGAGGCGGTGGTGGCCGTGGTCGCCGCGCCGCGCGGGCGTCGACGCGTGCGGATCGCGAAGCCGTTTCACATGGGCTGGCGGCGGGCGACTCGTGCCGGTACGATTGCGGCCCGCCTGCAGCGAACGCCGTCGACGATCAGTCGCGAGATTCGGGGGAATGATGGCGTCGCACACTATCGAACCGAACGGACGGAACGACGCGCTTGGCATCACACGAAACGCCCGAAAGGCATCGATCTGTCCGGCTGAACGCAGCGGCAGGTCGACTCCGTCGCCAGAAATTGAACACACGGCCGCGGAAGACGCTCGTGTGGAAGATACCCGCCGCTATTTTAGCCCAAGCGGCTGCGTCGCCCGGTTGAATCCGCCTGAATCGCCAATGCCGCGAAGAATGCGACATACCTGTTGGCCGATGTCGAGATCGTGGCGTCGTACGTGGTGGCCAACCTCTGCGTCAAGAAGCTGGAGCGACTGATTCAACGTGTCTTCGCCGCTGTGCAACTGAACCTGACCATCGATGACCGCTTTGGTAACCCGGTGAAGTCCCGCGAATGGTTGCAGATGCCGTGACCCACGAAGTCACCGACCAGTGCGTAGTGATCGGGTCGGTCACTCCTTTCCTCAAAGAACCAACTCCACCACGCATGACCACTCGCCGCGAATTCGTCGCCACCACCGCCGTTGCCGCCGGCGCCCTCGCACTCGGCCGCCCGCACGACGCCGCCGCGCACACCGCCCTCACCGGGCTGCGACCGCATGTGCAGGATCGCATGGACGCGCCGACCCGCGATCTGCTCCTGCTCGCACTCGACACCGCGAAACGCGCCGGTGCCAGCTACGCCGACGCGCGCATCCAGCGCGTACAGCGCAACGCAGTCTCCACCCGCGAACGCCAGGTCCTCGACGTCGTCGACAGCGACACGATGGGCTGCGGCGTTCGCGCGCTCGTCGACGGCTGCTGGGGCTTCGCTGCCACACCGCGACTCACCAACGAGGGCATTCAGCGCGCCGCCGCCGAAGCGGTGGCCACCGCCAAGGCCAACCGCATCGCGCGCGACAAACCTGTGGAGCTGGCGCCGAATTCGAGTCATCCGGACGCGACTTGGTCCAGCGCTTTCACCATCGATCCCTTCAGCATCTCCATCGAGGAGAAGACGTCGCTGGCATTGGCCGCCAATGCCGCCGCGCTGTCGGTCGCAGGCGTGCGCTTCGTGAGCACGCAACTCAACTTCGTGAAGGAAGAGCGGAACTACGCCAACACCGACGGTTCGGTGATTGCGCAGACGCTGGTGCGCACCTACACACCGATGTCGATCACCGCAGTCAGCGCCGACCGGAGCGACTTCGCGGTGCGTGACGCGGTCGTGCAACCCACGGGACGCGGGTGGGAATCGGTGCTCGAGAACAACCTCACCGTCAATGCCAAAAGGTGGGCTGAAGAGGCGGCCGAGAAGCTGACGGCGAAATCGGTCGAGCCGGGACGCTGGGATCTGATTCTGCACCCGTCGAACCTCGGTCTCACCCTGCACGAATCGGTGGGGCATCCCACAGAGCTGGATCGCGCGTACGGCTACGAAGCGAACTACGCCGGTACCTCGTTCGTCGCGCCGCCCGAAAAGGTGCTCGGCGCACTCAAGTTCGGATCGCCGCTCATGAACATCGTCGGCGATCGTTCACAGCCCGGCGGATGTGCCACCATCGGCTACGATGACGATGGTGTGAAGCCCGATGAATTCGACATCATCAAGGGTGGTGTCATGGTCGACTACCAGACCACGCGCGAACAGGCGATGTGGCTGGATTGGTGGTACAAGAAGCGAAACCTGCCGACGCGCAGTCACGGCTGTTCCTACGCCGATTCGTGGAGCAGCGTGCAGTTCCAGCGCATGCCCAACGTGTCGATCAGGCCGGGCGCGAAGGACCTCGGCTGGAGCGACCTGATTGCGGCGACCGACAAGGGCATCGCGATTCTCGGACGCGGCTCGTACTCCATCGATCAACAGCGCTTCAACGGCCAGTTCGGCGGCGCACTGTTCTACGAAGTGCGCGGTGGCAAGATCGTCGGCCAGCTGCGCGATGTCGCCTACCAGTTCCGTACCACCGAGTTCTGGGGCGCTCTGGACATGCTCGGCGGCCAGAAGAGCTACGAGCTCTACGCCACCTTCTCCGATGGCAAGGGTCAGCCGGGCCAGTCGAATGCAGTGACCCACGGCTGCGTCCCGACGCGCCACAAGCAGGTCAACGTCATCAACACAGGGCGCAAGGCATGAGCATCATTCTCGATCCGCGCGCTCCGCGCTCCCTCTTCGCCGACGACGTGGTGATCTCACGCAGCGAGGCGCAACGAGTGGTGGAGAGCGTGTTGAAGCTCTCGCGCGCCGACGCGGTGCAGGTCGTGATTCGCTCGTCGCGCACCCGGAACGTTCGATTCGCGGCCAACCAGCTCTCGACCGCAGGCGTCGTGGAGGACACGACGCTGGTGGTGATGTCGTACATCGGCAGGAAGCATTCGGCGGTCACGACGAATGATCTGAGCGCGGAGAGCATCGAACGGACCGTGCGAAAGGCCGAAGCGATCGCGCGCCTGGCGCCGGACGACGCCGAGATGCTCCCGGTGCTCGGTCCGCAGAATCTGGCCGACGTGAGCGCATCGTGGGACGAGGCGACGGCGACACTGGACGCAGGCATCGTCACCGCGGCAGCCAATACGGCGCTGGCACCGGCTCGGCGAGCGGGAAGCACCCTCACCGTGGCGGGCTTCCTCGTCACAGGCGCCGACGCGATCGCCATCGGGTCGAGCGCCGGTCTCTTTGCCTACCACCGCGGCACGAACGCGAACTACACACTCACCGTCCGCACCATCGATGGTACCGGCTCCGGGTGGGCCGGCGAAGATGCGCAGGCGTGGGGCGGACTCGACTTTGTCAGGGTCAGCGCTCAGGCGATCGAGAAGGCGGAACGGTCGCGGAATCCGGTCGCCATCGAACCGGGCCGCTACACCGTAATCCTCGAACCACAGGCCGTCGGCGACCTGGTGGGGCTCATGCCGCGCTACTTCAACGCTCGCAGCGCCGACGAGGGCCGGTCACCTTTCGCGAAACAGGGAGGGGGCAACAGACTGGGCGAGCTCATCGTGAACACGATGATAAACATGCGCAGCGACACTGCCGATCCGATGGTTCGCTCCCAGCCATTCGATGGTGAAGGTATGCCACTAACGAAGCAGTCATGGATCACCAACGGGACACTAAGTACCATGCTCGTGCCCAGGGCGTGGGCAGCGCGGAAGAATCTCACCGCCACCGGTACGCCGAACAACATCATCCTCGACGGTGGCAGTACCTCACGCGAGCAGATGATTGCCAGTACCCAGCGTGGCGTGCTCGTCACCAGACTCTGGTACCTTCGCGAAACCGACGCGCGGACCATGAGCTATACCGGGCTCACCCGCGACGGGACTTTCCTGATCGAGAACGGCAGGATCACGAAGTCGATCAAGAACATGCGCTTCAACGAAAGCCCTCTGTTCCTGCTCAACAACGTGGAAGCGCTCGGTCCAGTCCGGCGCACGGCGACCGAAGGGCCGGGCACGCAGGTCATGCCGATTCTGAAGGCGCGCGACTTCAACTTCACGTCGCTTTCTGACGCCGTCTGACCGCTAGGTGACGAAGTGGGTGACGGGCCAAGTCGTGCGAACCGGGAGCGTCGTGCGACTCATTCCGCTCGCACCGCGTGCGCGATTGCGCGGTAGCGGATGGGAATCGAGGTCAGTGGCAGGTGCGCCACTGCGTGCTTGAGCGCCTTCGCGGCGCGACGCCACGGCACGACCGGCTTCCGGCCCGGGAGCACCTGCACCGTGCCAAATCCCGCTGCCCGACAGAGGCCATCGAGCGCGGCGGCGTTAGGCGCCCACCAGTTCGAGGAGTCGTCGTTGAGCTCCTGACCCGGGAAAAATTCGCACAACGCCCGATCGCCGCTGCCCGGGATCTCCATCGCCTCAGTCTCCACGATGCAGACACCGCCCGGCTTGACGAACTGTGCCACCTTCCGGAGCGCGAGGAGCGGATCTTCGAGGTGATAAAGCACGCCGAGGAACAGGACGACATCAAACTGGCCCACTGACGCCGGTTCGATCGTCATGAAGTCTCCGACGACCGGCTCCACCGCGCTCCCCAGACATGCACGGGCGGCATCAAAGGGGCGGCGTCCCGGGAGTTCAGAGGGCTGCCACCAGCGCGTCTCGTGTGGCGACGCGAGGGTGCCGCCGGCAGCGCGCATCGACCGCCACTCGTCCATGTAACCGACCATGTCCGACGACCAGATGTAATGATCCATCGCGACCACCCTTGCAGCTCCGAGTCGCTCGGCGGAGAAGGAGAAGAACCCGTCGTACGCACCGATGTCGAGCACGGTTTTGCCGGCGAGTGATGGGAGCTGCAGATCGCGAAGCTCGGCCTCCCAGGCAACCAACGGTGCCCGCCCCGGTGTCACGACTCCAGGTGCGAGCTGAATCGTATGGTACCACTCCGGGTGAGTAGCGAGCACTTCCTTGGGGGTGATCTGCAGCGGTGACTGGCGATTCATGCGAAATAGGTGTGGATCGTGGTTGAACGGGTGAAACGGTGCAGCGAGGACGTCAGCGCGCCGGGCCAGTGGGAGCGCGAGTTCTTGAACCCGTGACTGTGAGTCCGCCTGCGACCGTGCCCCGCGGCGCACCTGATGAATCTACTCACCTGAGACAGCCGGTCGGATGTTCTGTGCCTGCGCATCAGCGTAGACTCCGACGCTGCGTACAACCCATTCTGTACGCGACGAATCCAAAGTCCCACGGCAGCGTACTAAGCGCCACATCGACGCGAATCCGTTTGGCGCAGCTGTGCGGCGTCGCTCCCAACTCCTTCCTCGTCACCCGAGCCCACTGACCGCATGACAACCCGTCGGGACTTTCTCGCCACCAGCGCGCTCGCCGCTGGAGCCATGGCCGTGGCGGCGCTGCCGGCTGAGGCCGAGTCGTTGACGCGACGGCTGGCGCCGCTCACACCGCGTCCGCACGAACAACCGCCGATGGATGCGCCCACCAGGGATCTGCTGATGGCTGCGCTCAACTCGGCAAAGATGTCGGGGGCTTCGTTCGCCGATGCTCGGATCGGTCGCACCCGTCGCAACTTCGTCATCACGCGTGAAAAACAGATCATCGAGATCGTCGATACCGACACGATGGGGTGTGGCGTCCGCGCGCTGGTGGATGGCTGCTGGGGCTTCGCGGCCACGCGCGCGCTGACCGCCGATGGCGTCGCCTCTGCCGGACGCGAAGCGGTGGCGATAGCGAAGGCGAATCGCGTCGCGCGCGATCGATCGGTGGAGCTGACACCCGCACCATCACTCGGCGAACGAACGTGGTCGACTGGCTTCACGATCGATCCGTGGACGATTCCGGTGGAGCAGAAGGCGGACCTGCTGCTGAAGGCGAACGCCGAAGCGATGAAGGTTCCCGGTGTGAAGTACGTCGCAAGCCAGATGTTCTTCGTGAAGGAAGAGAAGAACTACGCCAATACCGAAGGCACCGTCACGGCGCAGACGCTGGTGCGAAGCTGGGCGCCGATGAGCATCACAGCCATCTCGGCGGACTTCACCGATTTTCAGACGCGGAGCAATACCGTGCAGCCCGC
>Ga0105046_10018546_pt1 | contig 10583 bp, 9 predicted proteins | sample MAT03_FD_78385 | JGI IMG/M metagenome (GOLD analysis project Ga0105046, IMG submission 78385) | Freshwater microbial communities from Lake Fryxell liftoff mats and glacier meltwater in Antarctica - MAT-03 (megahit assembly) | ecosystem: Environmental > Aquatic > Freshwater > Ice > Liftoff...
GCCCAGCGCGAAAGCGCTGGGACGAGCGCGAACGATTTCCTCAGCCCTGGAAGGGCGATCGCTGAGATCCAGTGCGTGAGCGCCGGTCACGGGATCGGCAGCGCTTACGCACCGCCGCGGGGAGCCGATCGTCCTTCCAGGACTGATCCGGGATTCCACGGCTACCCAGCGCTCACGCGCTGGGCTGGAAGTTGGGCGTCCCCTGACGGGGACTCATTGGGATGCCGATGAGCGGGGTGGTCATATCTCTTTCGCGAGCGCCAACGGCGCGACGTCAACACAGCCCGGGGCAACGCCGGCAACGCCTCAGGTGGACGGCACGAATGGGTGGAGGGCTGAAGGCCCGACTCAATCCAGGGCCTGCAAGAATGACAACGGTTCAGTCGGGCTTTCAGCCCTTTTCTGACTTTCGCATCGCTACCCGGGGCGTTGCCCCGGGCTGTGTTGACGTCGCGCCGTTGGCGCTCGCGCGGTGACAGGTGGGACGCGAGGGCCTTGAATGATTTGATGCTGAGCGTCTTTTTTCATCTGAGATATGCGGGTGTCCATTATTGGACCTCCATCGCGAGCGCCAACGGCGCGACGTCAACACACCTCGTTATCATATACCGGGTCTCTAGCTCTCCTTGTTACGTCGGGTCATCGCCTCTAGGTTAAACGCAGAAGGCCCAGAGCAAACCGACTCTGTGCCTTCTGCATTCAATCACCCAGAAGGCTCACGCCTGCGGCGACACCACATCCGACTTCTTCTCTTCGTCGGACTTCTGCACCCGACTGAAGATCAGGTGGGGTTTGCCGTCTTTGCCTTCTTCGACGCCAACCGAGAGGTTGGTGCCTGGGGTGAACTCGCCGCGCAGCATCGCTTCCGACAACGGATCTTCGATGTGCTGTTCGATGGTGCGGCGGATCGGGCGCGCGCCGAAGCGGGGGTTGTAACCCTCCTTCAGCAGGAAGTCGATCGCGGGCACGGTGAGTTGGATCTGCAGGCCCTGCTCGTGGACGCGTTTGGCGATCTTGTTGAATTCCAGGCTGACGACCTGGCGCAGATCCTCGCGTTCGAGCGGGCGGAACACGATGGTGTCGTCGAGGCGGTTGAGGAACTCAGGACGGAAGTATTCCTCTAGCGCGCGTTGGTACGCCGCCTTGGTGGCCTTGGTGGCGTAGTCCTGCGCGGTGCTCTCGGCGGTTTCGAAGCCGAGGGTGCCGGCTTCGTTGGCCTGCGAGGCACCGACGTTGCTGGTCATGACGATCACGGTGTTGCGGAAGTCGACTACGCGACCGAAGGAGTCGGTGAGTTTGCCTTCTTCCATGATCTGCAAGAGCATGTTGAAGACGTCGCTGTGGGCTTTTTCCAGCTCGTCGAATAACACCACGCTGTAGGGCCGGCGGCGCACCTTCTCGGTGAGCTGGCCGCCTTCTTCGTAGCCGACGTAGCCAGGAGGCGCGCCAACGAGACGGCTGGCATTGTGTTTTTCGCCGTACTCCGACATGTCGATCTGGATGAGCGCTTCTTCGCCACCGAACATGAATTCAGCGAGCGCCTTGCACAGCAGGGTTTTGCCGACGCCGGTGGGGCCGACGAACATGAAGGCACCGACCGGACGACGCGGATCTTTCAGACCCGAGCGCGAACGGCGGATGGCGCGGGCGACGGCCTTGATGGCCTCGTCCTGGCTGATGACTTTCTTGTGCAGGTGCGATTCGAGTTCGAGCAGGCGCGTGGCCTCGCCCTGATCCAAGCGCTTGAGTGGAATGCCGGTCATCGACGCGACGATTTCACCGACCAGGTTCTCGTCGACGGTGCCGCACAGTTCCTTGGACTGTTCCTGGTGCTTGCGCTTCAGGTCGGCGAGTTCTTTCTTCTTCTTCTCGGCGCGATCACGGAACTCCGCGGCTTTTTCGTAGTCCTGGTTAAGGACGGCTTCGGACTTTTGTTTTTCGAGTTCCTTGATTTCGAGCTCGATCTCTTTGTAGGCAGGCGCCCTGGAGGTCGCCTTCAGGCGCAGCTTGGCGCCGGCCTCGTCGATCACGTCGATGGCTTTGTCGGGCAGGAAGCGGCCGGTGATGTAACGATCCGACAGCTTCACGGCGGCGGAGAGCGCGCCGTCGGTGATCTTGATGCGGTGGTGCGCTTCGTACTTATCGCGCAGCCCGGCGAGGATTTTCACCGCGTCGTCGATCGATGGCGGATCAACGATGATCGACTGGAAGCGGCGTTCGAGCGCCCCGTCCTTTTCGATGTACTTGCGGAACTCGTCGAGCGTGGTCGCACCGATGCACTGCATCTCACCACGTGACAGCGCGGGCTTGAGCACGTTGCTGGCGTCGATCGCGCCTTCGGCACCGCCAGCGCCGACCAGGGTGTGCAGCTCATCGATGAAAAGGATGATGTTCTTCGAGGTCTTGACCTCTTTCATCACCGCCTTGATGCGCTCTTCGAACTGGCCGCGGTACTTGGTACCGGCAACCATCGAGGCGAGGTCGAGCGAGATGATGCGCTTGTTCGCCAGCAGGTCGGGGACCTCGTGTTTGACGATCGACTGGGCGAGGCCTTCGACGATGGCGGTCTTGCCGACGCCGGGCTCACCGAGCAGGACGGGGTTGTTCTTGGTGCGGCGGCAGAGGATCTGCCACAGGCGTTCGATTTCTTTCGCGCGGCCGATGACGGGATCGAGTTCGCCGGCTTCGGCAGCAGCGGTCAGGTCGCGCCCAAAGGCATCAAGCGCAGGCGTGGCGGATTCCTCGCCCTTCTTGCCCTTGCCGCTGGACGCGGGTTTTTCAGCGGGCTTCTCGCCCGGTTCCTTGGTTGTCGACTGCGGCATGTTGGAGACGTCACTCGCACCCAGCAAGTCGAGGATCTCGTTGCGCACGTCTTCGAGCTTGAGGTCGAGGTTGATCAGCACCTGGGCGGCGACGCTGTCCTGCTCGCTGAGCAGGCCGAGCAGGATGTGTTCGGTGCCGATGTAAGGATGGCCGAGGGCGCGCGCTTCTTCGCTTGCCAGCTCCAGCACGCGCTTGGCCTGCGGGGTGAACGGCAGGGGGCCCGAGGGCGCTTCCTTGTCGGCGACGACCACGAGTTTCTCGACCTCGCGACGGACTTTCTCGACATCGACCGAGAGGTTGTTGAGCGCGGTCACCGCGACGCCGGAGCCTTCCTTCACCAGGCCGAGCAGCAGGTGCTCGGTGCCGATGTAGTCATGGTGGAAGCGCTCGGCCTCCTTCTGAGCCAGGGCGATGATCTTGCGCGCGCGGTCGGTGAATTTGTCGAACATGATGGTCGCCAGCGGGAAAGGGGTGGGTCAGGATGACTGAGTTTTGAGGGGGCAGCGTTAGTTCTGCTCACCAGGAGGAATCAGCAGCCATTTGCGTACCAGTTCGGCCCGCAAGCGGTCACGCGCTTCCACATCGGCGGCATCGGCATTCTGCAACTGGATGTGGGCAGGCTGGCACTGCAAGAAGATCCTATCGAGCATTTTCCAGTTCTGCCACTGCAGGACGCGCAGCGCCACGCCGAGGCGGACCCACGACAGTTGGTCAGTCAATTCGTCACTGGTCAGGCTGCGCGCATGGGTCAACAGCCCCCAGGCGCGGTGGACCTTGTCTTCGAGTTTGAGCCGGCCCTTAGTCACCAACGCTTCACGCGCGAGGTGTTCGTAGGCGATGATGCGTTCGACGGTCTCGTTGAGGTGGTCGACCAGTTGCTGTTCGCTCAGGCCAAGCGCGCGCTGGTTGCTGATCTGGTAGAAATGGCCCGAGGGCTCGCTGCCTTCACCATGTAAGCCGCGCACGGTCATGTGCAGTTTGCCGAGCGAGCGCATGACCTGCTTGAATTCGCCGGTCTCGACCAGCGCGGGCAGGTGCAACATCACCGAGGCGCGCAGACCAGTCCCGACGTTGGTCGGACACGCGGTGAGGTAGCCGTAGTCCGGATGGTTCGACCACGGCAGGGCTTTTTCCAGCGCGCGGTCGAGTTGCACCGCGAGTTCGAGATTGGCATTCACGCACATGCCGGCGCTGATCACTTGCAGGCGAAGGTGGTCTTCTTCGTTGAACATCAGCGAATGGATCTCGTCGCCGCTGATGTAGACGCCCGCTGGTTTTTTTCCGCCAGCCAGATCACGCGAGATCAACTGACGTTCGACCAGCGCCTGGCGCTCCAGATCGGTGAGGGTGTCGAGGCGCAGTGACAACGCGCCGGGCAAATGCGCGACCGTGTCGACGGTCGCACGCAGGTGATCGACCAGTTCTTGTTGCCGCACTTTGCTGAGTTTGCGTTGGAAGGCGAAGCCGTCGAGGTTGCGCGCCAAACGCACGCGACTGGAGATCACCACGCCGCCGTGTGTACCTGGGCTATTCAACCAAGCGGACGGACGACTCAGCAGGGGGGCGATCTGGCTCATGCAGGCTTATTCATGTATGTGCGGCTCATGGAATGCGCGCAGGGTCCGCGCTCACGAGGACGAAACAATACCCAGGGAAGTCGCCACGTTGGGAGAACACCCGGGCCTGTGGGTGACAGGCCTTACAAGCCTTGGCGCGGCTGTCGGTGACGCGGCCTTCGCGACAGTTGCCGTGGTCGCGCAGCAGGCTGACGATGAACGGCAGGTCGCGTGCGTCCGACAATGTGACGCGGCAATCGCCGAAGTTACCGTTCACCGCCCACATGTGCAGCCGGACGAGATCCGGTGCGGTCATGTGATCGCAGGTCCAGGCCTGAGACGTGCCACTCTGCCACTCGGTGAGGTCGAGTCGGCCGCGGATAGACTCAGGGACTGATCCCGAGCGCGACCTAAACCATCGGTCGAAGGGCCACATTAATACCCCTGCTTACGAAGCGGGCTCATCCAGCCGCTTGAGTTCATCGCGCAGTTTCGCTGCGTTTTCGTAGTTCTCACTCACCACGGCTTGGCGCAATGCAGCGTCGAGGTGTACGCGGCGGGTGGTGATGGCGTCCTGCGGGACCGCGGGTTCGCTGCCTGGGCGGCGACCGACGTGGTGCGTGGTGCCATGATAATTGCGCAGCAGGGTGTCGACCTTGTCACCAAACGCGGAATAATCGTGGGCGCAGCCGAAGAGTTTGCCCGAGCCGAACTCGGAGAAGGCCAAGCCGCAATGCGGGCAACGGTCCTCGCCTTTGGTTGCAGTCGGCAGGTTGAGCGTGCCGGAGACCTTGATCTTGGCGCTGGAGACATCGTCCGGCTGCATCCCTAAGATCACCGCGATCGGGGGCGGCCCGTTCTCCAGCTTCAGATCGAGTCGTTGGATGCAGGTGGCACAGATGTGCAGTTCCTGACGCTGGCCGCTGTCCGGGTCGAGTTCGGTCAGGTGCGAGGTCGCGGGCCGCTTGGAGCACAACTGGCAGGTGACACCGATCATGCCGAGGTTTTCCACCGCTGCGTGGTTGGTCGCAAGGGCTAAGGCGTCTGTACTAGGACAGCACGGAAAGTCTGAACTGCATCGGAGTGCAATGGCGATCAGCAGCGGATGGAGCCAAGTAGGACATCACCGGGGTGTAACGATTGGCGTGGTTGACCAGAGGGGCAAACCGACCCCTTCGGATAATCGGAACGCATGAATGGCAGCTACAGCTGCCTATCTGTGCATTGTAAATTGGGTTATCCTCTGGTGCGCCACAGGCTCGGTCCTATAAGCCGCGGCCCCAAGCGTCAGCAAACGCGGGAAGTCTTCTGGAAGGACGGCTAGCGATGATGGCGGCGATATCGGCAGCGCTGATCCACCTCGTACCGGCTGCGGAGGCGGCTCCCGCGGTCGTCGCGGCAGCCTCGGTGGTTCCGGTGGGTCCCAGCGTCTTCGACATGGTCTTTCCCCTGACCATGCTCCTGATCCTGGGCCTGGTGGTTCCGGCCGCCTTACTCGGCATCAATGAACTGCTCAGTCGCTACGTTGCCCACGGCACACGCAACACCAATCCCGCGAAGAACCAGCCCTACGAGTCCGGCCTGCCGGTCACCGTTGGCACCGCGGGTGAGCGTTTCGACGTGAAGTTCTACCTCATCGCCATGTTGTTCCTCGCCTTCGACATCGAGGTCGCCTTCCTCTATCCGTGGGCGGTCCATTTCTCCTCCGGCGGTTGGGAGATGATCGCGCTGCTGGTGGTGTTCCTGGTGCTGCTCGAAGTCGGCTACCTGTACCTCTACAAGAAAGGTGCGCTCGATTGGGACAAATAAGGGGGACAACGAGCCGGCCATCGTGCCGCTTTTTGTACTACTCCCACTGACGCACCACCGTTGAGGATCCAGCCATGACCTACAAGAACGTTCCTGCTGCTCCGGCCGCGCCTGAAATCGACCTCGGCTCGAGCTTCGTCACCACGCGTCTAGACGCGGTGGTGAATTGGGGCCGCCGCAACAGCCTCTGGCCGTTTCCGTTCGGCACCGCTTGCTGCGCCATCGAATTCATGGGGGTGGTCAGCTCGGTGTTCGACGTCTCGCGTTTCGGTGCGGAACTCGTGCGTTTCAGCCCGCGCCAAGCGGACCTGATGATCATCGCTGGCACCGTGACCTACAAACAAGCGCCGGTGCTGCGCCGCATCTATGAGCAGATGTGCGAGCCGCGCTGGGTGATCGCGGCGGGCGCGTGCGCCTCGTCGGGTGGTTTCTACGATTGCTACTGCACCGTGCCCGGCGTCGATGAAATCATCCCGGTCGACATCTACATCGCCGGTTGCCCGCCACGTCCCGAGGCCTTCCTCGAAGCGATCGTGCAGTTGCAGAACAAGATCGACAAAGAATCGATCCGCGAGCAGAAGACGGTGGGCATATGATGGTGAAGAAGTCGAACGTGCCGGATGGCCCGATGCTGCCCGGCCTGAGCCTTGATCAGATCGTGACCGTGTTGGCGGAAAAGTTCACCGTGGTCCGCGATGCGAGCGACCAATGGGGGCTGACCCTGGTTGCTCCGGCGGAAAAACTGCGGGATATCATGCGTTTCCTGCGCGATGAGCCGACGCTCCAATTTGCCATGCTGCTGGATGTGGTGGGCGTCGATTACCTCGCCTACCCGGGTCACCGTGGCGAGCGTTACGCCGTGCTCTACCCGATGAAGAGCCTGACCTTCCGTCACCGCGTGACGATCAAGGTCACGGTCGATGAAGACGCCTGCGTGGTGCCGAGCATTCATGAGCTGTTCAGGAGCGCCGACTGGGCCGAGCGCGAGACCTGGGATCAGTACGGCATCATCTTCGCCGGCCATCCCAATCTGAAGCGTCTGCTGAATCACCACGAGTTCGTCGGCCATCCGCTGCGCAAGGACTACCCCTGCCAGAAGCGCCAGAAGCTCTCAATCAACGACCAGATGCTCGACCAGCTTGAAGCGCGCCTGCGCGCGCGAGGTTACACCATCCTTGATCATGGCGAGTCGCATGCCGGCACGCCGATCACCGATGCGTCGTCGGTCCCATCGCTCGGCACCGTCAAGGCGGGAGACAAGCTGTGAAGGTCATCTCTCCCACCGGTGAACGCGTCGACCTGATGACCATCAACGTCGGTCCAAGCCATCCGGCCACCCACGGCACGCTGCGCATTTTCGCCGCGCTCGATGGCGAGACCATCGCCGCCTGCGCCACCGAGATCGGCTACCTGCATCGCGGTTTTGAAAAGATGGTTGAACAGGGTACCTATTCACAGGTCCTGCCCTACACCGATCGCTTGAATTACTGCAGCGCGATGATGAACAACATCGGCTTCTGCAAAGCGGTCGAGAAAATGTTCGCCATCACCGTGCCGGAACGCTGCGTCACCATCCGCATCATTCTCAGCGAACTGTCGCGCATCATCGATCACATGGTCTGCGTGTGTACCAACCTGGTCGACCTGGGTGCGCTCACCAACTTCTGGTACTTCTTCAATGTCCGTGAGCAGGTCTACGTGATCTGGGAGAAACTCTGCGGCGCGCGCCTGACCAATACCGTCACGCGTATCGGCGGCATGTACCGCGACGTGTATCCAGGTTTCGTCGACGATGTGCGTGGGGTGTTGCTCAAGATCGAAACCGCGGTCGGCGAAGTCCGTGGCCTGATCGAGCACAACAAGATCTTCATCGACCGCACCAAGGACGTCTGCGTGGTCAGCGCCTCCGATGCGATTTCGTGGGGCTGGACCGGCCCGTGCCTGCGCGCGTCAGGCGTCGACCGCGACCTGCGCAAGGACGAGCCGTACTACGGCTACGAAACCTACAACTTCGACACCGTCATCGGTACCAGCGGCGACACCTTCGACCGCATCATGGTGCGCATCTACGAGATGATCGAATCGGTGTCGATCGTGCGTCAGGGCTTGGATCGACTGAAGCCCGGCCCGATCAACAGCCCGGATGCGCGCGTGTCGCTGCCCAGCCGTGAACGCGTCTACCACGACATGGAGGCGCTGATCAACAGCTTCAAGCTGGTGTACGAAGGCGTGCGTCCTGCACCGGGCACTTGCTACGACGCGACCGAAGCGGCCAACGGCGAACTCGGTTACCTGATCGTCTCGGACGGCGGCACCAATCCGTACCGCGTGAAGGTGCGTCCACCCTGCTTCACCCAATTCGCTGCGTACGGCGACATGCTCACCGGCGCCATGCTGGCTGACGTCGCCGCTTCGCTGGGCTCGATCAATATCATTGCCGGGGAACTCGACCGATGAGCGGCTGTACCGTCAATCCTGCTGAACATCAGCCGAAGGACCTCACCGCGCAGGTGGTGAAGGACCGCATGGCCAAGTACCTCCCGCGTGTGGAGGAACTGTGGCGCCGTTATCCGGTGAAACGCGGTGGTCTGCTCCAGGCCCTGTGGCTGGTGCAGGAAGAATTCGGCTGGGTTCCGCGCGAAGGTATCAAGTGGGCCGCCGACACCTGTACCGTGGGCCACGCCCACGCGTACGGCGTCACCGAGTTCTACACGATGTACCGTCAGGTGCCGACCGGTAAGCACCTCGTCCAGATCTGTCAGACCATGTGCTGCTACATCCAGGGCAGTGAAAACCTGATCGAGCACCTGGAAAAATCGCTCGGTATCCATTGCGGCGAGACCACCAAGGACGGCTTGTTCACGCTGGTACGCGTCGAGTGCCTTGCGCTCTGTGGCACCGGCCCAGGCGTGATGATCGACGACCAAGCGATCGGCCCCAAGCCGCACGCGCTGGGCAAACCCGGCATCGATGAGGAACACCTTTCGGTGCCCGAGTTCCACCCCAACGGCGCGCTGCTCGACCAGTGGATCGCCTTCCTGCGTGCCGAGCATCAAAAGTCCCCGACCAAAGCTGGCGCCGAGGGCAAGTTCCAGCCGATCACGCCCGATGCGATCGGTCGTCCGGTGCTCAACACCAAGGGCCATCCGGGGGCGACCGGTGCCGCCGGCAAGGTTCTCACCGCGACCTACTGCCCGCCCGCACCTGCACTCAAGGTGAGCGCTGCCGTCACCGGCGAGAGCGTTGCGCTGTCGTGGATCAACGATCCCGGTTGCACCAAGATCATCGTCGAGCGTTCGGACGACAACGGCACTACGTGGCGCGAGTTCGCCACGCCGACGCCGAAGGACCAGAAGCTCGCGGATAAACTGCCGGTCGGCGTCAGCGCCCAGTACCGCGTCATCGCTCACGAGAAGGAACGCGTCGCGCGTCCGAGCGCGGTGGTTTCAGCCACCGGCCTGCCGACTCCGCCGCCCGCTCCCGCTCCCGCTGCCCCCGCCCCCGCCCCCGCTCCGGTGAAGGCCTGATATGACCACGCTTCACGGTTTCCCGCAGCCGACGCATTGGAAAGGCAAAGAACTGCCGCGCATCCTCAGCGGTTTGTTCCAGGTCGACAACGGCCACACCTTGGCCGTCGCCAAGCAGCACGGCGCGTATGGCACCATCGGTCCGATGCTGTTCGACAAGAGTCAGCTCGAACTGATCGAACTGGTCAAGGACTCCGGCCTGCGCGGTCGCGGCGGCGCAGGTTTCCCCACCGGCATGAAGTGGTCCTTCGTGCCGCGTGGCACCGGCAAGCCGGTGTACTTGGTGATCAACGCCGACGAAGGCGAGCCTGGCACGTTCAAAGACCGCCTGTGCATGACCCGCGATCCGCACCTGCTGATCGAAGGCATGATCATCACCGGCTACGCCCTTGGCGTGCGCACGGCGTACATCTATGTGCGCGGCGAGATGCTGCCGCAGATCACGCGTCTGAACGATGCGATCAAAGAAGCTTACGACGCTGGCCTGCTGGGCGAGAACATCGGTGGCTCGCAGTACTCGCTCGACATCTACGTTCATCGCGGCGCGGGTGCGTACATCTGCGGCGAAGAAACCGGCCTGATCAATTCGCTCGAAGGTTTCAAAGGCCAGCCGCGTTTGAAGCCGCCGTTCCCGGCGGTCAGCGGCGCGTTCGCCTCGCCGACGGTGGTCAACAACGTCGAAACCACCATGGCGGTGCCGTACATCCTGAAGCACGGTGCCAAGGGTTACCGGGCGTTGGGTACGGATAAGAGCCCAGGTTCCAAGCTGTTCTCCATTAGTGGCGACATCGTGAAGCCCGGCGTCTATGAAGTTCCGCTGGGCATGTCGTACATGGAGTTCTTCGAACTCTGTGGCGGCCTGAAGGGC
>Ga0105046_10018547_pt1 | contig 10583 bp, 9 predicted proteins | sample MAT03_FD_78385 | JGI IMG/M metagenome (GOLD analysis project Ga0105046, IMG submission 78385) | Freshwater microbial communities from Lake Fryxell liftoff mats and glacier meltwater in Antarctica - MAT-03 (megahit assembly) | ecosystem: Environmental > Aquatic > Freshwater > Ice > Liftoff...
CGCACTACAGCAAGAGCAGCGACATCCTGGAGGTCTGGTTCGACAGCGGCAGCACCTTCCAGCACGTGCTGCGTGGTCAGCACCCTGGCGGTTACCACGAAGAGGGGCCCGAAGCCGACCTGTACCTGGAAGGCCATGACCAGCACCGCGGCTGGTTCCACAGCTCTTTGCTGCTGGCCTGCGCCTTGTATGGTCGCGCGCCTTACCGCAGCCTGCTGACCCACGGCTTCACGGTCGACAGCCAGGGCCGCAAGATGAGCAAATCTGCAGGCAACGGCATCGAACCCCAAAAGGTCAGCAACAGCCTGGGTGCAGAGATCATCCGGCTGTGGGTGGCTGCCAGCGACTACTCAGGCGACATCGCCGGCGACGACAAGATCCTGGCTCGCGTGGTTGACAGCTACCGCCGCATCCGCAACACGCTGCGCTTCTTGCTGGCCAACACCGGCGACTTCGATCCCGCCCAGCACGCGGTGCCACGGGCGGAGATGCTGGAGATCGACCGCTATGCCATGGCCCGCGCGGCCCAGTTGCAAGACGAAATCCTGCAGCACTACGAGGTCTACGAGTTCCACCCCGTGGTCGCCAAGCTGCAGATCTACTGCAGCGAGGACCTGGGGGCGTTCTATCTGGATGTGCTCAAGGACCGGCTGTACACCACTGCAGCCGGCAGCCCGGCCAGGCGCAGCGCGCAAACGGCGCTGTGGCACATCACGCAGGCGATGTTGCGCTGGATGGCGCCCTTTCTCAGTTTCACGGCTGAAGAAGTCTGGACTCTGCAGGGCCGCTCGCCTTCGATCTTCACCGAGACTTATCTGAAGTTCGAGGCGCAGCCCGATCAAGAGGCACTGCTGACCAAGTGGGGCCGCATCCGCGAAGTGCGTGATGTGGTCAACAAGGACATCGAAGGCTTGCGCACCCAAGGCGCAGTGGGCTCGTCATTGCAGGCCGAAGTGGTCTTGGGGTTGACAGATGCAGACCTGCAGCTGTTCGCCACTTTGGGCGACGATCTGCGGTTTGTGCTGATCACATCGGCCGCGCGCATCGAAGCAGCAGCCACGCTGCAAGTGCGGGTCAGCGCATCGACAGCCACCAAGTGCGAGCGCTGCTGGCACTGGCGCAACGATGTGGGGCATGACCCTGCACACCCGGGGCTGTGCGGCCGCTGCACCAGCAACCTGTTTGGCGCCGGCGAAGCGCGGCAGGTGGCTTGAAGATGGCAGGCCGATACGCCCGCAGCGGACCAGGTTTTTGGGCTTGGATGGGGCTGGCGGTGCTGGTCATCGTCGCCGACCAGATCACCAAGACCTGGATCCTGCAGATCTTTCAGCTCGGCGACAGCCGCACCGTCACCTCGTTTTTCAACCTGGTGCGCGCGCACAACCCGGGTGCCGCCTTCTCGTTCCTGGCCGATGCCTCCGGCTGGCAGCGATGGTTCTTCACCGGCCTGGGGCTGGTGGTGTCGGCCTTCATCGTCTGGATGATCCGCAGCAATCCGCAGCAGAAGCTGTTTTGTTTCGCGGTCACGATGATCATGGGCGGGGCACTGGGCAACGTGATCGACCGCATGCTGCACGGCTACGTCGTCGATTTCCTGCAGTTTCGCTTCGGCGTGCTCGAGCCGATTTTTCGCGGCGGCTACTTCCCCAGCTTCAACCTGGCCGACAGCGCAATCACTTTGGGCGCTTGTTGCCTGATCCTGGACGAGATCTTGCGCGTCAAACGCTCGCGCTGAACCCTCGAAGCCGGCCACTGTCCCCATGCGCCTGGGGACAAACCGGAGTTGATTGCGAGGGGCTGGAGGTCTAAGCTGAGCCTCATGGCTCCTCGCACTTCCACCGCACCGGCTGCGCCCCCGTCCGCAGACCCGTCCACAGACCCGGCCGCAGAACCGTCTGCTGCGCCAGCAGGCGTTGGCACCGCCGCATCTGCACAGGCCCCAGCCGAAGACACCCAACGCCCCGGGGTGACCCTGCGCGAGTTGCGCCCCGGCGACCCGCTGCGCTGGCTGGCCCTGGGTTGGCGAGACTTCAAACGGGCGCCTGGGATCGGCCTATTTTATGGCTTTTGCTTTGTCGTGATGGGCTGGGCGCTGCTCAAGGTCTACCACAACTCACCGGCTTACACGATGGCCCTGTCGGCCGGATTCTTGCTGATGGGCCCGTTTTTGTGCCTGGGTCTTTATCGCGTCAGCCAGCGGCTGGAGAACGGCGAAAAGCCCGATTTCGGCGATTCGTTGATGGCTTGGGACACCCGCACCGGCCAGCTGGCCATCTTCGGCTTCGTGTTGCTGGTGCTGGAAATGCTGTGGGGCCGGGTCACACTGGTGATCTTTGCCGTCAGCTTTGACGGCATGCCCGATTTCAAAGGCTCGTTGTTGGCCTTGGCCGAGCCTGAGAACCTGGGCTTCACGCTGAGCTGGCTCGCTGTGGGCGGCATCTTTGCTTCTCTGATCTTTGCCGTCAGCGTGGTCGCCATTCCGATGATCCTGCACCGCCAGACAGATGCCATCACCGCTGGCTTGACCAGCATGCGATTGGTGCTGGGCCAGCCCGTCGTGATGCTGATCTGGGCCGCCCTGATCGCCGCGCTGGTGGGTCTGGCGCTGCTGCCCTACTTTGCCGGACTGCTGGTCATCGGACCGGTGATCGGTCATGCGTCATGGCATGCCTACCGACAGGCGGTCGGCGAGGGCTGAAGACGCTCACTGAAGCGGCTACCTTCGGTCTCCCATCGCATGCGCGATGGTGCCCAAATCCACGTATTCCAACTCACTGCCTGCAGGCACACCGCGTGCCAGGCGGGTGACCTTCAAGCCGCGTGCGCGCAACGCTCCGCTCAAGGCATGGGCAGTGACCTCTCCTTCGGCGCTGAAGCCGGTGGCCAGGATGACTTCCTGCACCTCGCCTTCAGAAGCGCGGTCCAGCAAGCCTTGCACACCGATGTCTGCCACGCCCACACCATCCAAGGGGCTGATGCGGCCCATCAGCACGTAGTACAGGCCCTTAAAGCTGCCGCTGCGCTCCAGCGCCGCCTGGTCTGCAGGGGTCTCGACCACACACAGCAGGCGCACGTCGCGGCGGCCGTCCAGACAAGTGCTGCAGACCTCGTCCTGGGTGAAGGTGTGGCAGCGGCGGCAATGCTGTACCCGCTCGACCGCGTTGCCCAAGGCTGCAGCCAGGCGACGGGCGGCGTCACGGTCATGCTGCAGCAGATGAAAAGCCATGCGCTGCGCCGATTTGATACCCACCCCGGGCAGGCGGCGCAAGGCGTCGATGAGGCCCTCCAGAGCAGGCTCAGTCATCGCCGCTCAACGCCAGCCCGGTGCGCCAGGCCAGCCGCACGCGAGACCGATGCGAGACCGCGATGCGAGATCCATACGAGACCCATGCAAGCCCCATGCAAGCCCCATGCAAGCGCCAAGGCCAAGTTTCGACCACGGTGGCAACTTCGCAGCGCGGCAAGAAGCTCAGAACGGCAGCTTCATGCCCGGGGGCAGCGGCATGCCTGCAGTCAGCTTGCCCATCTTCTCGGTGCTGACTTCTTCGGCGCGGCGAACGGCGGCGTTGAAGGCTGCGGCGACCAGATCCTCGAGCATGTCCTTGTCCTCGGCCAGCAGACTGGGGTCGATGGTGACGCGTTTGACGTCGTGCTTGCAGGTCATCAGCACCTTGACCAATCCGGCGCCTGATTCACCTTCAACTTCTATTTGCGCCAGTTCGTCCTGCGCGCGTTTCATGTTCTCCTGCATGGCTTGTGCTTGTTTCATCAAGCCTGCGAGTTGGCCTTTCATCATGGTGCTGGGTCCTTGAAAAGTTGAAGTGATGTGAGGGTGAAAAAATCGGAGTCGCTTCGAGGTTGCCAAAGATCACGAGATGGCCGTGGCGACTGCCCTGTGGCGCGCCGCTCAGGTCGCTTGAATCGACCCTGGGACGATGCGCGCAGTCGGGTACTGTGCCAGCAACTGCTGTACCAGCGGGTCTTGCTGGATGGTGCGCTCAGCTTGCGCTTGCCGCTCGGCACGCCGGGCAGCGTCACGTTGGGCCGGGCTGTCTGCAGGCGTACCCGGCTGCAACTGCACTGTCAGGCTGCAGTCGAGCGCGGCGCTCAGGGCGCGAGACAAGCGATCCGCCAAAACTTGCGTGCGCAATGGCTCGCGTTCGACCTGCAGGTGCCAGACCTCGGGCGCGGCCTCGCCGTCGATGCCCATCAGGCCGGCTTGCCAGGCCAGTTCACGCACCAAGGCCGCCAGCGCGCCCTGCGCGATCAGTCGCTTGACCAAGGCCTCCCAGCGGTCGGCCAATGGCGAGGCGTCGGCTGGCATGGGCGCAGGCGCGGGGCTGCGCAACGCAGCTTCCTTGCTTTCAGCCACAGCGCCAGGCTTTTCAGCGCCGGGCTGATGGGCCGCTGGCGCTGCAGCGGCGTCCCGTTCAGCCGCTGCATCGTGGGCCACTGTGGCTGGCTTCGACAACGGCTGAGCGGGCCCCGGCAGGGAGCCGGCGCCGCCGACTTGCGAAGGAAAGGCCAAAAACCGCAGCAGCACCATGCTCAGTGCCGCGTATTCATCACTCATCAGCCCCAGTTCTTCGCGGCCATGCAGCGCCATGCTGTACAGCAGTTGAGTTTCGTCGGCGGGCAGCAGGGTGGCGAGCGTGCGCGCGTCCTCGGTATCGGGATCTTGCGCATCCAGCGCGCCGGGTACCGCCTGCTCCACCGCCATCTGTTGCAACAGCAAAGCCAGTTCTTCCAGGGTGCCGGCCGCCGAAAACCCGTGGCTGCGCAAGCCGTCCACCAGCGCCAGCACCGCCGCACCGTCGCGTTGCGACAGCGCCTGCACCAGCGCAGCCGCCTGGCCGCGATCGACACTGCCCAGCATCGCGCGCACCTGCTCGATCTTCAAGGCGCCGCCGCCATAAGCAATGGCCTGATCGGTCAAGGACAGTGCATCGCGCATCGAGCCGTTGGCAGCCCGCGCAAGCAGCCGCAAAGCGCCGTCCTCGTATGCCACCTGCTCGGCCGTCAGCACCGTCTGCAGGTGCTCCCGCACCGTCACCGGCGCCATCGGCCGCAGGTTGAACTGCAGGCAGCGGCTGAGCACGGTGGGCAGCATCTTGTCGGGGTCGGTGGTGGCGAGCACGAACTTCAGGTACTCGGGCGGCTCTTCCAGGGTCTTGAGCAAGGCATTGAAGGCGTCCTTGGTCAGCTGGTGCGCCTCGTCGATCATGAACACCTTGAAGCGGCCGAGCCCTGGCTTGTAGGCCGCCCGCACCAGCAACTCGCGCACCTCGTCGATGCTGCGGTTGCTGGCCGCGTCCATCTCGGTGTAGTCCAGATAGCGATCGGCGTCGATCTCTGTGCAAGCCTGGCAAACGCCACAAGGCTCGGCCGTGATGCCGCCTTGCCCGTCAGGCCCGGTGCAGTTCAGACTTTTGGCCAAAATGCGAGACACCGTGGTCTTGCCGACGCCACGCGTACCCGTGAACAGGTAGGCATGGTGCAGTCGCTGCTGCCGCAGCGCATTGCTCAAGGCACGCACCACATGCTCCTGGCCCACCATCTGCGCGAAACTGCGCGGACGATACTTGCGGGCCAACACGACATAGGACATGGCCAAGATTCTAGGCGGGCGCAAGGCCGGCACCCTGACCCCACAGGGATAATCCTGGGCCATGAACACCGGCAACACCCCGCTCAGCTACGAACAGGCTGGCGTGCAGTACGACCTGATCGACCCGCTCAAGGTTGCGGCCCAGCGCGCGGCTGCGGCCACGGCCTCGCACCTGCCCGCCAAAGGGGCGACCGAGGTCGTGGCATCACGCGGCGAATCGGCCTACGTGATGGATCTGGGGCCCTTCTACATCGCCAGCGTCGTCGAGTGCCTGGGCACCAAGACCTTGGTCGCCGACGAGATGCAGCGGCTGACCGGCCGCCAGTACTTTGCCGGCATCGCGCAAGACACCATTGCGATGGCGGTCAACGACCTGATCACGGTCGGCGCCACTCCACTGGTGGTTCAAGCCTACTGGGCTGCCGGCGGCAGCGAGTGGTTCAGCGATGCCGCACGGGCTCAGGACCTGGTGGCAGGCTGGAAAGCGGCCTGCGACATCTGCGGTGTGGCCTGGGGCGGCGGCGAAACACCAGCGCTGGCAGGCATCGTCGAGCCTGGCCGCATCGACCTGGCAGCCGCCTGCACCGGCATCGTCAAGCCCAAAGCCAGGCTGAGTCTGGGCGAGCAGCTGGCGCCGGGTGACGCCATTGTCTTGCTGGCCAGCAGCGGCATCCATGCCAACGGCCTGAGCCTGGCCAGAAAGCTGGTCGAGCGGCTGCCTGAGGGATATCTGACCAGGATGCAGGACGGCAACCTTTACGGCGAAGCGCTGCTGGCGCCCACCGCCTTGTACGCGCCGGTGACTGAGGCGTTGTGGTCGGCTGGCGTGCCCGTCAAGTACGCAGCCAACATCACCGGCCACGGCTGGCTCAAACTGATGCGCCATCCCAAGCCGCTGGCCTACCGCGTCCACACCCTGCCGCCAGTGCCAGCGGTGCTGCAATTCATCCAGAACCAGGCGCAAATGGGTGCAGAAGATGCCTATGGCACGCTGAACATGGGTGCAGGCTTCGCACTCTTTGTCGCGGCCAAAGATGCACAGCGCTGTGTGGCCACCGCGCAAGCCTGCGGCATCGCGGCCTGGGCGGCCGGCGAAGTGGAAGCCGGCAACAAATGCTTGCTGATCGATCCGCTGGGCCTGCGCTTCGATGGGCAAGCCCTGCAACTGCGCTGAGAGGCTGATCGAGCCGCGAGGTTCTAACGGCGCCGGCATTCTTGCCTGCTCGACCACATTTACGGCTTCATCAGTTACTATCGGTGTTTTCCCTAAAGAAAACGGGAATTTTTCTCGTTTCTTTATTTTTTGAAAGCGCGACTGATGAACATCAAAAGCAGCCCTTTACGCCGCCCCTCACGGGCCTTGGCCACCTTGAGCGTGATCGCATCCTTGGTCTTTCTGGGCGCCTGCGCCAGCAAAGGCGTGGCGCCGGTGGCAGAACTGGCCAACGCCAGGGCCTCGATTGCCCAGGCAGAAAGCGCGGGTGCGCTGCAACTGGCCCCTGTGGAAATGTTGGCTGCTCGCGACAAGATGAACACGGCAGAAGCTGCCGCCCGCGAAGAGCGTTTTGTGGAAAGCCGCCGCATGGCCGAGCAGGCGATGGCCGATGCTGAAGTGGCAGAGCGCAAATCGCGTGCCGAAAAGGCCTCGCGCACCGTGGCAGAACTCAAGCGCGGCAACGAAGTGCTGAAGCAGGAAACCCAGCGCAGGCCCTGATTTGCAATGCTGACTTGCCCCTGATCTGCACCCAGGCTTCAAGCTGTTGAGCTGTTGAGTTGCGGAGCCGCCCACTGTTTTTTCCAAGGATGATCCACATGAAAACCCAACTGATGCGCAGCACCCGCACCGCGCTGGCCCTGGCCGTCACAGCCGCCCTGGTGGCTTGCGCTTCCGCGCCCACGAGCAACCCCAAGCTCGACGCAGCACGCGCCGCGTACGACCAGACTGCGGCCGATCCGCAAGTGGTGAGCAGTGCACCGGTCGAACTGCGTCAGGCGCAAGACGCACTGGCCAAAAGCGAGGCGGCGCTGCGCAAGGGCGACGACATGACCGAGGTCGAACACTTCGCCTACCTGGCACGCCAGCGGACCGAAGTCGCCCGACAGGCAGGCTTGATCGCCCAGGCCGACGCCGCGGTAGCCGCGTCGCGTGCCGAGCGCGACCGCATCCTGATCGAAGCCCGCACCAACGAAGCCCAGGTTCAGCGCGACAGCGCGGAGCGGGCTCGCCTGGCTGCAGCGTCTGAGCGCAATGCCGCCGAGGCCGCCCGCATGCAGGCAGAAGAAGCACGTCTGCAGGCCGAGGCTTCACGTGCTCAGGCCGATGCTTCGCGCACCCAGGCAGACGCAGCGCGCACCCAAGCAGACGCAGCACGCAGATCAGCGCAAGAACAATTGGCCGCCGCCAGAGCAGCACGCCAATTGGCCGAGGCCGAAACGGTACGCGCCGCCAAGCTGGAGGCGCAAATGGCCGAGTTGCAAGCCAAACAAACCAACCGCGGCATGGTGCTGACGCTGGGCGATGTGTTGTTTGATACCGGCCTGGCCACGCTGAAGGCCGGCGCGATGCGCACGGTGGACCAGCTCGCCACCTTCTTGCAAAGCAACCCCGAGCGCAAAGTGCTGGTCGAAGGCCATACCGACAGCGTCGGCAGCGACTCCCTCAATCGCGAGCTGTCCGAGCGCCGCGCCCAGGCTCTGAGCCAAGCCCTGGTTGAGCGGCAAATCGCTGCCGACCGTGTGCAAGCCAGCGGTTTGGGCGAAAACTACCCGGTGGCAGACAACAGCAATGCTGCGGGTCGCCAACAGAACCGTCGCGTCGAAGTGATCTTCTCGGACGCCGACGGCAGGGTCAAAGCGCGCAACTGATTTTTGATGCCCGCCTTCCTGATGCCCGCCTTTTCTCCTACCCCTACAATCGAACGCGACGGGCCTCCCCGCATGGAAGCGCGCCCAACCGGGTCAGGTGGGGAACCAAGCAGCCCTAAGCGTTGCAACCAGTGCCGGGGTCGGGCTCGTCACCTTGAGGCTTCAGTTCGCCACCGGCGCCAGGCTTGCCCACGCGCTTGAACTCTCGCCAATGCTGGCGCTGCCCTCGTTGTGCAGCGCGGCCTTCAGTTCCGCCATCGAAAAGCCGAGGTTGCGGCCGTGGCGCTGCACCACTCGCGCCAGCGCTGCCTTGACCAAGGTGGGCGGAAGAGCCAACGCGTCCACCACGCTGTTGGCGCAACTGGCGACCGCACGCAGCACATCGTCGTCACTGGGCTCGGCGGCCCGGTTGCTGCGTTCTGAAGGACGCTCCAGCAGCGTCAACGAGGCCTCGTCAAAGCCCCATTGCCGTGCCAGCGCCCGGCTGAACAGCGACAGATCCGTGCCCAGCACCGCAAACGCTGCTTCTTCTTCGCTCAGTGCAGGCTCGTAGACGGGCGCTGTGCTCTGCTGTCCCGCAGCAAGACCTGCAGTCGCTGCGCCTGCAGCAGCGGGCTGTTGGGCCAGTTGCGGCTGGATCAGCCGCCGCCATTGCGCTGCTTCTTCAGGAAAGTGGTAATGCAGCAGCAGCCGGCCCAGGTTGTGCAGCAAGGTCACCAGGTACACCATTTCGGCGTCATATCCAGGTGGCCGCAGCAGCAGTGCAATGCGCGCAGCGCGCTTGCAGCGCTGCAGCAGTTGGTGCAGTGCCTGGGCATGCTCTTCGCGCAGTGCACCTGGCCACGAGCGCAGTGCCAGCGCGTTGCGTCGCACGCCCTCCAGGCCCAGCATCGCGATGGCTCGGCGCACCGCCAGGACCGGTTCACCCCCGCCGCGCAAGCCTGTACGCGCACGCGCCAGGTTGACACTGCGCAGCATCTCAAAGGCCAGGGCCGGGTCTTCGAGCACGACCTCGGCCAGGTCGTGGGTGCGTCCGCCATCGAGCAGCGCCAGTCGTGCCACCCGTTCTGCTGCCCCGGGCATGGATGGCAACAAACCGTTGGCGTCCAGGCGTTGCATCAGCAATGACAAAGGGCCTCCGGATTTCTGTTCGTCGCTGTGCAGCCATCCTTCCAGCGCGCGCAGCAAGCTGCGCGCCGAGGCGTAGCGTTGTCGCTCCTGGCGGTCGGTGGCCCGGTTGACGATGACGCGCAGCGGCTCAACCACCGGCCGCGGCAATGACCAGGGCAGGCGCACCAGTTCGTTGCCCAGCGGCGTGGTGCGGGCGATCACCTGGCCGGTGTCGGGTTCATCCAGCGCTGGTCTCCCGGCCAGCAAGCTGTGCATCAGCACCCCGGCAGCCAATACGTCACGCTGTGCTGCAGCGCGCTGCAGCCGCAGCGCGCTCGCATCCAGGGCGTCCAGGCCCTCGGATCCGGCATCGCGCAGCGCCACTTCAGCGCCAACTGCCAGGCCCGCCAAGCGCAACTGGCCGTCGTCGCTGATCAGCACCAGATGGGCCTGCAGGTCGTGATGCGCCAGCCCTGCGTCGTGCGCAAAGGCCAGACCCGAAAGCAGTTGCGCCATCCACTCGGCCACCTGCGTGCCAGGCAGGCCTTTGCTGTCCAGACGTTCCAGCAAAGTGGCGTCTTCGGCCATCGCGTAGCTGACATATGGCCAAGCCTCGTGAACGCCTACAGCGTGCGGCACCGCAAGTTGCGGGTGGTCCAGTCGCGCTGCTTGCCGGGCCATCTGCTGCCAATGGCGCAAAGATGGCTGATCCGGCAATTGCAGGCGCGGCAGCACCAGCATCAAGTCCTTGCCGCTGCTTGGGTCCACCACGTGCCAGGCCATCGTGCGCTTGCTGCGGCCAAGCAGGCGCAAAAGCTGCATGTGGCCAAACCAGCGCAGCTTGCTGCCGCGCGCCCGGGGGGTGTCGCTGCTGGGAGGCTGAACGGTGACCATGACCTTGCATTGGACCCCGACACGGCCACTTCCAAGACACCGAACAGGCCCGCAAAGCGCCGCCTGATGGCAGCGCAGGGGGCATCAAAACCTCTACCCAGCTACC
>Ga0105046_10018548_pt1 | contig 10582 bp, 7 predicted proteins | sample MAT03_FD_78385 | JGI IMG/M metagenome (GOLD analysis project Ga0105046, IMG submission 78385) | Freshwater microbial communities from Lake Fryxell liftoff mats and glacier meltwater in Antarctica - MAT-03 (megahit assembly) | ecosystem: Environmental > Aquatic > Freshwater > Ice > Liftoff...
CGTTTTCGGGAACCGGCAGTGATCCGGAAGACGGCACCTTGCCAGCCTCGGCCTTTACGTGGTGGATCGAATTCCGTCACAACACGCACACGCACAGTGCCCTGCCGCAAACTTCGGGCATCACAAGCGGCTCGATTGTACCTTCTCAGACGGACGAGAAGTCAACGGATGTTTCCTTGCTGGTTCACCTGCGTGTCACCGATTCCCAAGGTGCCACCGCCGAAACAGTGACCGAAGTGCTGCCAAATCTTGTGAACCTGACGTTGGCTTGCAACCCAGCAGGGTTGCAGTTGAAAGTAGATGGCACGTCAGTGTCGACGCCCTACGCGTTTTCAAGCGTGGTTGGCATCAAGTGGGACATCGAAGCGCCAGCGACGGGAACCGTGGGGACAACCGCCTATCAGTACTCGAACTGGTCAGACAGCGGCGCGGCCGCGCACAGGATTGTCGCCCCTAGCGCTGCAACGACGTTCACGGCGAACTACAACGTGGTATCGAATCCCAACGCCTATTCAGAAGCGTTCACTGGGGGAACCGCTCCGGGGTGGATCTTGGGTGCTAGTTGCTCGGCTGCAACCAAGGCGCTGGCCTTTAGCTCGTGGTCAACCACTGAATTGTCCTACTACAACAGCAAATCGTTTGTTCCACCTTACACCTACAAAGTTGACCTATTGAACGGTGGCACCGGCGGCGATTGGAACACTTCGCGCGTTGCCTTTCACATTGTTGATGCGAACAATTTCTTCTTCCTGCAGATGAGCAATGCGAACACTCCCGGTGCAAACACCGTGACGTTGAACAAGCGGGTTGCCGGGGTCGAAACGACAATCGCCACGTACTCGGGAACCTACCCAACGGCTGGCAAGACGGTAAAGGTCACGGTCTCGGCGTTGGCGGCGAACAAGTTCACGATTACGGCCCTTACAGGTGGCGTAACAATTGTGTTGTTCAACGACATCACCAACACCACGTTCACCTCCGGCAAGGTAGGGGTAGGCATGCGCGCGTCGAACACCAAGTTTGACAACGTCAGCGTACAGTAGGCGTTGGCGATAAGACCGCGGGTCGGCTGGGCCCGCGGTGCTTGGATGCTAGGGGCACTGTGGGTGTGTTCACGGTCACTTCGGCCATTGGGGGATGGCTGTTCCGCTCGGTTACGATACGCTTGGTGTGGCTACGAAAATTTCGCGCTCGTACATATCCAGGAAATTTCCTATGCTGGCCGCCAGAGCGACAGCAGTAACCTCGACGGAGTTCCCATGGCCAAGCCCAAGTCCAAGTCCAAGTCAGCGTCATTGACCCCCTATTTCGATTCCATTCCGACCATCAAGTACGAGGGTCCAGACACCGACAATCCCATGGCGTACCGGTACTTCGACGCCAATGCGAAGATCTTGGGCAAGCCCATGAAGGAATGGATGCGGAACGCCGTGTGCTACTGGCACACCTTCCGTGGTACGGCTTTGGACATTTTCGGCCCAGGTACAATCGTTCGACCTTGGGAAGATGGAACCAATTCGCTGGAGATGGCACTTAAGCGCACCGAGGTGGTGTTCGATTTCATCACCAAGCTGGGCGTTGAATACTACTGCTTTCACGATCGCGACGTTTCCCCTGAAGGCAGCAACGTTAAAGAAACCAACAGCAACCTTTGGGCTGTTGCTGAAAAACTCAAGACGCTTCAAAAAGCCACGGGTGTAAAGTTGTTGTGGGGGACGGCGAACATGTTCAGCCACCCACGCTTTGCTCAAGGCGCTTCAACCAGCCCCAACGCTGACGTGTTCGCGTACTGCGCGAACGCTGTAAAGGAAATGTTAGATGTAACCAAGTTCCTTAGCGGCGAAAACTATGTGTTCTGGGGTGGCCGCGAAGGTTACAACTCGTTGCTGAACACCAACATGGGACGAGAAGCGGATCACGCTGGCAAGTTCCTGCAAATGGCTGTCGATTACGCCAAGAAGATCAGCTTCAAAGGCCCCTTCTTGATCGAGCCAAAGGCTTGCGAGCCCACCAAACACCAATATGATTTCGACAGCGCTACGGTGTTGGGCTTCTTGCGTAAGTACGGCCTTGAAAAGCACTTTAAGCTGAACGTTGAACAGAACCACGCCACGCTGGCTGGCCATGATTTCTGTCATGAATTGGCTGTGTGTGAGGCGAACGGCGCCTTAGGTTCCATTGACTCGAACCGCGGTGACGTGATGAACGGATGGGACACCGATCAATTCCCGAACGATTACCGAGAATGTGCGCAGGCGTGGACCATCATCTTGAAGAACAAGCACGGGCTTGGCTCTGGTGGTTTGAATTACGACGCAAAGGTGCGACGTGACAGCCACGATGTGGAAGATATGTTCTTCGCTCACATCTGCGGCATTGATACGTGGGCACGCGGCCTGCGCATCGCCGAGAAGATAATCAAGGACGGCAAGATGGAATCCTTTGTTGATGAACGTTACGCCAGCTACGACAGCGGCATCGGTCGCAGCATCGAACGTGGCTCTGCCTCTTTCGAATCGTTGCAGAAGTACATCATCGCAAAGGGCGAAGTGGCTCCAACCGCTTCAGCGCGCCAGGAATACCTGGAAAACTTGCTGAATAAGTACTGCTAGCCGAAAACGGCAAGAAGCCTGATGAACGAAGCCGTGTTTGCCTGCCCTGCCAAAGGGTTGGCTACACGGCTTTTTTCATGAACTTCACATGTGGCGTTCGCAATCGCTTCATACAGCCCGCGTAGCTTCAATTGTGGCCTCAATCCGAGGCACCCAAAGGAGCTTTACCGATGCGAACTGTTCTTGCCTTCCTGTGTGTACTTCACCTAGCCAGTGGTTATGCCCTCGCTGATCAAACCCCTGCCGTCAAAACTCTGTCGCCCCATTTCTTCATCGAAGGGCAATCGCCAGGCATCGAAGCCTTCCCTTTGAAGTCCACCAGGGTCACGGCCAATGTCACAGGTGTTATCGCCGACGTCACAGTAACCCAATCGTATGCGAACAACGGCACAACGCCCATCAACGCGCGCTACGTGTTTCCAGGTTCAACCCGTGCCGCCGTTCACGGTATGCGCATTCGCATCGGCGATAGGACGGTGGTTGCGAAGATCAAGGAACGCCAGCAGGCCGCGAAGGAGTTCACTGAAGCGAAAGCCGCTGGAAAAAGCGCCTCGTTGTTGGAACAAGAACGCCCCAACGTGTTCACGATGTCGGTTGCCAACATTATGCCGGGCGACGAAGTGGAAGTGCAGTTGGTTTACAGCGAAATGCTGGTGCCCACAGAAGGGCTTTACCAATTCGTTTATCCCACCGTGGTTGGTCCACGCTATTCAAAGTCGCCTGACGAACCTGCCACGCAAGAAACCACATGGCTGCACACCCCCTACCGCGATGAGTGGATAAAGAGCCCCTACCTTCATCAAATGCAGCGTTCGCCCAGTTCCTTTTCGATGCAGGTGAACCTTTCAACCGGCGTGCCTTTGGCCACGTTAAGCTGCACATCACATGATCCAAAGATCACCCGCGACAGAAAATCCGCTGCGCGCGTTTCGCTAGAGAATGACGTGGGAAATCGCGATTTCATCTTGAATTACCGGCTTTCAGGCAATGAGATCGAAAGCGGACTTTTGCTTTACGAAGGTGAGCGCGAGAACTTCTTTCTGTTAACCGTTCAGCCTCCCCAACGCGTTGCCGCTGAAGTGATTCCACCACGCGAATACATTTTCGTCCTGGATGTGTCGGGATCGATGCACGGGTTTCCACTTGATACGGCCAAGGGCGTGATAGCGAACTTGATTGCCAACCTCAAGCCAACAGACACGTTCAACGTACTGCTGTTCTCCGGCGGATCGCAGTTGTGGTCGCCTACGTCGTTGCCAGCCACAAAGGAAAATTGTGACAAAGCCCTGGATACCATTTCGCGTGAATCAGGGGGCGGAGGCACGGAGTTGGAGGAGGCCTTGCGAAGGGCCGTTGGTTTGCCCCGCAGTGAGTTTGTTTCGAGATCGATCGTGGTGGTGACCGATGGCTACATTGCCGAAGAAAAGAGCGCGTTTACCCTCATTCACGACAATCTCCAGCATACCAACTTCTTCGCCTTCGGTATTGGTTCTGGGGTTAACCGCTATCTCGTTGAAGGTATTGCTCACGCAGGACAGGGCGAGCCATTTATTGTCACCGGCCCCGGCGAGGCCGCCGCTGAAGGTGATCGCTTTCGTCGTTACATTCAATCGCCTGTCTTGACTGATATTCACGTCAAATTCAGCGGTTTTGATGCCTATGACGTTGAACCCAACATCCAACCAGACTTGTTCGCTGAGCGTCCCATCGTTATGTTTGGCAAGTGGCGTGGCGCGAAAAAGGGAACCGTGCAGGTCACTGGACGACCAGCGTCGGGTGTGTTTCAAGAATCGTTCGACGTTACCAGCACCCTTTCCCGACCCGAGCATGCCGCCCTATCTCAACTTTGGGCACGCACCCGCATTGCACGTCTGTCTGATTTTTCCTTTCAGAAAGACGATCCAGAAACGATTCGTGAAATCACGAATCTGGGCCTAGGTTACAACCTGCTCACGCAATACACTTCGTTCATTGCCGTGCTGCAGGAGGTTCGCAACACCACGGGCCTTGCCAAGAACGTTGCGCAGCCTTTGCCGCTTCCGCAAGGTGTATCGGATCTAGCGGTGGGTGAATCATACGCCTCAGGCGCCGAACCAAGTTTAATCTTGTTGCTGACGCTTGCCGCCGTGATGGTGTTTGTTTTGCGCAAACGGAAGCAGTCATGTTGAAGAGGTTGGCGGCGGCGTGGGCACGTTTGGGTCTGTCACCCCTGACGGCGGTGGTTACGGTCGCCATCGGTTTCGGCCTCAAGCGGTTCTACAGTGGGGCGGGCGCGATGGAACTGATGTGGATTCTCGCGCCCTCGTCGTGGCTTGCCAAATACTTAGGGGGCATTGATCTGTTCTATGAAAAGGGCGCGGGGTTCATCAGCCACACGCATCACATTGTTGTGGGCCCCGCCTGTGCGGGAGTGAACTTCCTGCTGATCTGCTTCTTCATGTTGGTTTTCTCTTTCAGTAGGCATTTTCAGAACAAGTTGGGTTGGTTGTTTTGTTCCTTGCTGTTGGCCTTTGCTACCACAATCGTTACCAACGGCGTGCGCATCATCCTGGCTGTGTACTTGTTCGAGCAGGATATTTATGGCGGTTATATCACGCCTGAGGGCCTGCACCGCTTCGTGGGAACGGCGATCTACTACGGGTCGCTTTTGGGTGTTTATGTCGTCGTTGAACGCTTTGTTGGCAGCAAATCAAGGCGTTTGGCGCCCTTGTTTTGGTACCTAGCGGTCACACTTGGCATTCCTGCGGTGGGGCGTGCTTACCGTGCCAACCCAGAGCACTTCTTTGCCCACGCCGCTCAGGTTGTGGGGATTGGTCTGCTGCTGACGATCGTTGCCGCTTTTATACTGGCTCCCAAAAACATCTTTCATCGGATACAGTGATGGCTGTGAAAGCGAAGATACTGATCGTTGAAGATGAACCAGCGATCAGCGACAACATTCAGTTCGTCCTTGATGGCGAGGGACTTGAAACGGTTCGTGTTTCAACGGGCCTGGCGGCGCTTCCCTTGGTTGCCGCGGGAGGCATCGATCTGGTTGTGCTTGATATCGGATTGCCTGATATCAACGGCCTTGAATTGCTTAAACAGATTCGCAGAACCAGTGCCACGCCTATCATTTTGTTGACCGCACGCAACTCAGAGATCGATCGTGTTCTTGGTTTAGAGATAGGGGCCGACGATTATGTAGCCAAGCCGTTCAGCCCCCGCGAGCTTGCGGCGCGGGTCAAAGCTGTTTTACGCCGCACCCGTGTGGCCTCCCACGAACAGCCTGTGCAAGACAAGAACGCGCCCCTTGCTTTTGTCGTCAACTCGTCGAAACGATTGATTACCTTTTTCGGTGAGTCTTTGGAGTTGTCGAAATACGAATACGCGATTCTCACCCAGTTCATCGAACGCAAGGGACACGTGTTTTCCAGAGAACAGCTAATGAACCTCGCATGGGAACAACCGGAAACCAGTTTGGATCGCACTGTGGATGTTCATATCAAGAACATTCGCGCAAAATTGCGTGCGCTGAAACCCGAACTGGATCCGATCGTTACCCACCGCGGAAGCGGTTACTCACTAAGGGACGACCTTTGAAACTAGGCACGGTTCTGTTTGTTGCCTATTTGGCGATCTTCGCACTTTGTCTCACTTACCCAATTGCGCATGTTGCTGGTGAATTGCGTCGAGCCTATGTTGAAAGCGCCGAAGAGCCGCTGGTGGATACGGCGAACATTCTTGCCGCGATGGTTGGTCACACCGCAGGGCAGAATGGATTTGATGCGGAGCAGTTGTACCGCGTCTTCGACGATGTTTATTCTCGTCAGGTTGCGGCGCAAATCTATGACATGCGCAAAGAGAAGGTCGACCTGGTGGTGTACGTCACCGATGCCAAGGGCGTGGTGCTGTTTCACTCGGAAGGTCGCGATAGAATCGGGCAAGATTTTTCTCGTTGGCGCGCCGTACGCCGTACCTTAACCGGTAGCTATGGCGCACGCATAAAGCGCAACCCGGATGATCCCAAGGCCCCGGCTGTTTTGTTCGTTGCCGCACCGATTCTTGCTGACAACAAAATTGCAGGCGTATTGACGGTTGCCAAGCCAACGTCAGCCATCAGTGCCTTTGTTCACACGGCGCGACCGCGCATCTTTCAAATAGCGGCTCTTTCGTTGCTGGTTGCCATGATCCTGGGGTTTGCGGTTTCTATGTGGGTGACGCAACAAGTGGGGCGCTTAACACTTTATGCAGATGGTGTTCGCAACGGGCAGCGTTTAGCATTCCCGAAACTGGCGCGCACGGAACTGCAAAAGATGGGCGTGGCCTTTGAAAGAATGCGAGAAACGTTGGCGGGGCACGCTTACGTTGCAAAATACGTCGAAGCCTTGACCCACGAGATCAAGAGTCCGATCTCCGCCATTCGCGGAGCAGCGGAGATTCTGGAATCTGCGGATTTGCCACCCAACAAACACGCGCATTTCGTAACGAACATTCAAAACGAGACCCGACGAATCCAAGATCTGGTTGATCGTATGCTTAAGCTTACGGAGCTTGAAGCCCAGCGCGTGTTGCCTGTTCGGAATCAAGTGGCTGTGGCGCCTTTGGTACGTACCATTATTGAAGCTATTGAACCTGCGTTGCAACGAAAGCAGATTGAAGCCAAAGTTGACGTCAGCGACGCGGTTGTTGTTCCAGGCGATCCCTTTCTGATTCACTTGGCGATGTCGAACTTGATCCAAAACGCCATCGACTTTGGCCCTGCTGGAAGTTGCCTCCAGATCGTGGCGGGAGGTAGTGAGCACAGCCTCGAAATTCAAGTAAACGACGAGGGACCCGGAATTCCCGACTTCGCTAAGGAACGCATCTTTGAAAAGTTCTTTTCCCTTGAGCGGCCAGATACGGGAAAAAAGAGTACGGGACTGGGGCTGAACTTCGTAAGAGAGGTGGCGGCGTTGCACGGAGGGACGATCGTTTTGGAGAATCGTGAAGGCCGAGGCCTCAGCGCCAGGCTTTCTCTTCCCCGGACAGTTGCCTAAGACGAAACCAGGGCAGATAAGTCGTACTTCTTGCGGCGCTCGTCTGTCCAATGAGCAAATTCAACAGGTTAGGCTCTTTGGATCCTTGGCCCATGGGTTGCATTTGAAGGTACCCATGACACGCAAGGGCCAAACGAGAACGAAAGAAGTGCTTATCCTGGTGGCGGCGATGAGCGGCCTTGGGAACTTGGTAGGTTGTGCCAGCTTCGCGGACAGCGATTCTGGAGACGGCTGGAATTCAAACGGCACCACCCAATCTCCCAGCGGAAGCGGAGGGTCATCTGCCTCCGCTTCTCCAGGCGCCGGGAGCGCGGATGCGGGGGTCTTCAACGGCAATGTCGGCGGTCTTACCGGCGCCTCGGGTGGCGCTCCAGGTGGTCCTTCCAATACAGGTGGCACGCCCCAGAAGCCAGCGTCAGTTGCCGCAACCACCAACCCCTTCATTTCACCGGCCTACGACCCCTTTTCGACCTTTGCCATTGATGTTGATACTGCCAGCTACGACATCTTTCGTCGTGAGGTTAACTTCGGTCGCCTTCCACAAACAAGCCAAGTGCGGCTTGAAGAATACGTGAACGCGTTTTCGTATGAATACCCAGCTCCCGCTGCCACATCAGACATTCCCTTCTCTGTTGGAATCAAAGCGGCCGTGTCGCCGTTTGCTTCAGGCACCACGTTGTTGCGCGTCAGTTTGCAAGGAAAGCAAATCACAGCTGTTGAAAAGAAGCCAACCAACCTTGTGTATCTGATCGACGTTTCAGGAAGCATGGGCGTTCCTGAAAAATTGCCGTTGGTCAAACAAGTGGCGAGTGAAAGTTTGGACCTGCTGGCACCAACCGACAAAGTTTCCATCGTGGTGTATTCCGGTACAACCGCTGTTAAGTTGACGGCGACGCCCGCTTCAGAAAAGGCAAAAATTCGTGGCGTGATTGATTCCCTTGCAGCTGCAGGTAGCACAGCGGGTGGCAGTGGCATCATGCTTGCGTACGAACAAGCGCAGGCAGCCTTCATTGTTGGAGGCATCAACCATGTGTTGTTGTGCACAGATGGCGATTTCAACTTGGGCATCACAAACAACGATGAATTGGTGAAACTCATCGAAACGAAGCGGAAAACGGGCGTCACTTTGACGGCTTTGGGGTTTGGCAACGACGTTCAGAACGACGCGATGATGGAGCGGGTGAGCAACGCTGGTGACGGCATCTATGCGGTCATCAGTAGCAGGGACCAAGCCACAACCTACGTTCGTGACAGCTTGCTTTCAACCATTGTGCACATCGCCAAAGACGTGAAGATTCAAGTTGAATTCAACCCTCAACGCGTTTCAGCTTACCGCTTGTTGGGTTACGAAAATCGCGACATCGCCGACAGCAACTTCCGTAACGACCGCGTAGACGCTGGCGAGATTGGCGCTGGCCTGCGTGTGACGGCTTTGTACGAAGTTGCGTTGTTGGGAGCGAGCGTACCGATGCCTGTAGGCGCTCCGGAACTAAAATCAGGGTTGCCAGTGCCAGGGACTAGGGAGGTGTTGGCTACAGATCTTGCGATGGTGAAGGTGAGGTTCAAAGCCCCCGGCGCCAAGGAAACCGATCCAGCCCGCGAGGTGAGTTCACACCTTGGTGTTGATGAAGTGCTGCAAACGCTGGCAGCTGCGGATGCCGATATGCAGTGGGCCGCAGCGCTGGGCGCATTCGCCGAAATTCTCAAAGACAGCCCTTACGCGAACAAAGCCAACCTCAGCACCATCGCAAGCATTGTGGAAAGCCAAAAAGCCAGGGACGCGGGGCGCACTGAGTTCGCCGCCTTGTTTGCCAAGGCGCAGCCGCTTATCCGCTAGGCAAGCATAGGCCAGCATGGCCCACGTTCCTTGGCGGCAAGGCAGCGTGGTCCGTGTTAAGGTCGCTCATGGCTGAACGTTCCGTTGCCGACCCCCGCGAGCTGCGGCTGTTAGCAAAAGTGGCCCGCCTCTATTACGAAAAAGGCTTAGGGCAAACTGAAATTGGCGCGCAGATGGATCTGTCGCAGGCCACTGTATCTCGTTTGCTCAAGCGCGCCTTGGAAGAGAAGATCGTCCGCATCTCGGTGAGCATTCCCGGTGGCACCTGCCCTGACATCGAGGATCAACTGGAACGCAAATACAAACTGCGTGAAGCCATCGTGGTGGATGCCCAAGGCGATGAAGGCGATACCTTGCGGGATCTAGGTGCAGCGGCGGCCTTCTATGTAGAGACCACCCTCAAGCCTGGAACGGTGGTTGGTATTTCGTCATGGAGTTCCACGTTGCTTGCCATGGTTGATGCCATGCACCCACCCATGCGCAGCGGCGGTACCAAGGTGGTGCAGATCTTGGGTGGCGTTGGTAGCCCCACCGCCGAAGTGCACGCCACGCGGCTGACCCAGCGTTTGGCGCAATTGTTGGGTGGCCAATCGATCTTGCTGCCAGCGCCCGGCGTGGTGGCTAGTCCAGAGGCACGCAAGGTGCTGTTGAAAGATCCCTACATCGCGGGCGCCTTGGCAGCGTTGGATAAAGTTGAAGTGGCCTTGGTGGGCATTGGCGATCTGGAGCCCTCGAAACTCTTGGCCGCCAGCGGTAACGTGTTTTCAAGCAAGGAGCTGGAAAGCCTGCAAAAGCTTGGCGCCGTGGGCGACATTTGCTTGCGGTTCTTTGATGAACAGGGCCGTCCGGTGCAATCCAAGTTAGACGAACGCGTGATTGGTATGTCGTTGCCGCAACTGGCAAAAGTGCCGCGCACGGTTGGTATTGCCGCCGGACAACGCAAGGTCAACGCCATGCGGGCCGCGCTGGGAGCTGGATTGGTCAGTGTGTTGGTTACAGATAAGCCAACCGCTGAGTCTATCTTGGCTCTTGCCTGAACCAAGTTGCAGCGTGGGGCCGCGCCCAAGTTTCAAAAATAGCCGAAACGTAAACTCCTGGAAACATGACGTCGCGTA
>Ga0105046_10018549_pt1 | contig 10581 bp, 8 predicted proteins | sample MAT03_FD_78385 | JGI IMG/M metagenome (GOLD analysis project Ga0105046, IMG submission 78385) | Freshwater microbial communities from Lake Fryxell liftoff mats and glacier meltwater in Antarctica - MAT-03 (megahit assembly) | ecosystem: Environmental > Aquatic > Freshwater > Ice > Liftoff...
AACATTAACAGCACCGGCATTACGAGGGCTGCTTCGACCATCGCAGATCCCGCTTGTATTTTCCGTCTAATATTTTTCACCATCTCCCTGTCAATGTCGGTAGATGCCGCTCAAAGCAGAAGGTTTTGCAGCACTATTTCTGATCAACCACGGAAAAGTTATTGCGGTGCCGCATGGCAACCTTGGCATGTAGTCAAGGCAGCCGTGCAATTTACGCCAAATTCATTAGTATTATTAGATATTTGCGGCCAAAATCGATGATCCGTACTTTCGCGGGCCCCTGCCCCACTAAAACTCGCGCTGCAGCGCCGAGCGGGCGCATCAGCCAGGTTGGCCGGGGTATCGCAGACGGTAACTTGGGTTAACTTAGCGGTTTTAGATTCCGTAAACAGCGCATCAAAATTACGCGCCTCAAAAACGTACGAGATAGTTGCGGGTAATCCGTTGCAAAATGGTTCCGCTGTGGTCCGGCGCGTGCTTGTGATGGAAAAACCTAAGCTTGGATCTTTCGGCGGAGCCGCGCCCACAAAGGTATCGCTGCCGGGGCATAGTGAGCCGAAGAGGCCAGAGGCCGGGTCGTGTTTGAGTTGCAAAAAATAAGTTGTTGCAGCCGTGGCGCGTGTTGGCCCGCCGCAGTTGTTAGATTTTAAAGTTAAATTCCAGCGCCACCAGCCTGAGTAGTTAGGTGCAACAAGTGCCCGAGTACCTAAAAACCCGCTTCGTTCCGCTGCGCGCGCAGATGCAAAACAACGGTAGTTTTCTCTAGGATAATAAATTTCACCCTGCTTCTCTGCGATAAATTTCGGACATTGCGTTTTAGTAGGCAGCGCAAATGCGCCGCTAGTCATAACTAATCCGACAAGGATGAAAACCGTCTGCTTTGCTAGCCTTTTAAGGGTCATTTTGCCTCGCTTAAGTACAAACAGACTGCGACGCAGGCACAGTCTTTAACTCGGTAAGGTTATCCGCATGCAACCGAGTTGCTTTTCGCAAATAAGATGAGATCTGCAAGCGCGCCTTTGGATTTACTTTTTGCCATAATTTTAGGCCATCAACCGTCATCTGTCTCAGCGATTCACTATTACGGCGGTACTCTTCAATAAATTTTTCGTTAGAAACTGAAGCGCAAAACTGCGTATTCAAACACGTAGTACTAATACGCGGAATAGACCAAGAAACTGTCCAATTTCTGATCTGCAAAGCGTGTACTTGTGCGCGCAACGCGGCTGTTTTCTTACGCACCGATACGCGCTTGGTTGAACGCTCAATTTGACGGTAAATATTTTTTATTAGCGCTTCTTGTGATTTAGCAGAGGAATCTAGGGTTGCAATTAAGAATGTAATATCTTTTTGCGTGCAACCAAAGCACGAAGCTCCGTCGCCGTTACACACATTGCAACGGTCTACTATCGCAGCACCATTAACAACACCTGCACAATCCAAACACGAAGTGCCATTTCCAGAACACACACCGCACTGGTCTAGCAACGCTGCACCATTTGGCGTGCCTGCGCAGTCAGCACAAGATGAGTTATTACCGCCACACACGCCGCATTCATCGATGACGCGCCCGTTGGAATCCGGCACCCGTCTACATTGGCCGTTTGTTCCAATATAGGTCAGAGATAAATCAACTGCTTGTGACGCTGATTTATTTATTAGTAAGGATATGGCGCCCACTGATTGTAAACTTGCGTTCCCATTTAGGCTTGAAAAAGGCACTAATACAGTGCGCGCTGCGCCCGCTTCGAGCTCGATAGTTGCTGTTGAAATTTTGCTAGTATCAGTTGCATCTGTGACCGAGATCTCTAACTGTGTTGCTAAATCATTCCCTAAAACTTCGATTGCAAACGCCGTGCCGTTGTCTTGTTGCAAGTTTAAACCGTTGGCGAAGAGGTTAGCAGCAGGGCTTGCCAGGGCTGTTCCATCCCAGGAAATTAAAGACTGCGCTGCAACGCTTGAGTCTTGAGAATATACAAACGTGCCATCGGTTGATTGTTTAACTACCGTTGCATCTGTATCGATGTTGATAGCGTTAGCGCCGCTTAGCCAAGTTAGCTTAATTTTGCGCGTACCACCCATGATTGTGGCGTCAGAAGCTGGGCTAAAGTTTGTTTGCGTTGTTTGATTCGCTGAAAGTGATTGCTCGCCATTAAATTCATCCAGCGTAATAGCGCGTGCTGGCAAGGACAGTGTTGCTACTGCCAGTGACGATATAGCGAGGAATGAGAAAAGGGAGGGGAAAATACCCCTAGCTGAAAAAACCATCCTATAAAACTCCATACCTAAAAGCCTTCCCCCTTTAAAGTTATTATAAAGGGCGCCGCTTGTAGAAAACCGTTCCGTACCGCAAACTAAAAACTAATAAGGATATCGAATTAACAGCCCATTCTTAAATGGGCAATATAGAAGAATTCAACTGTGGGTTAAGTGTATGAAAACAAAGCCTGAAATAGTGCGTGATTGGCTGCCACGTTACACTGGAACAGCGGTTGATGAATTTGCAGAGTACGTGCTGCTCACTAATTTCTCCGATTATGTTACCCGTTTCGCTGCCATGTACGGCGTTGAAGTAAAGGGCCTGGATCGCCCGATGCAAACAGCCACAAGCCCCGACGGGGTTACAATTGTGAATTTTGGCATCGGCAGCTCAAACGCCGCGACCATTATGGATTTACTCGGCGCGGCTCCGCCAAAGGCTGTCTTGTTCTTGGGTAAATGTGGCGGCTTAAAACGCAAAGTCCAGGTGGGTGACATGATTTTACCGATCGCTGCAATGCGCGGCGAAGGTACTTCAGATGATTATTTTGACAGCAAGGTGCCGGCATTACCTTCGTTTAGTTTGCAAAAAGCGGTGAGCGAAACGATTGCTCAATACGGGCGCGATTATTGGACAGGCACAATCTATACCACGAACCGCCGCGTCTGGGAGCATGATGAGAAGTTTAAAGACTACCTGCGCGATGTGCGCGCCATCGGCATCGACATGGAGACTGCAACTATCTTTACAGTAGGTTTTGCAAATGAAATCCCCAAAGGTGCACTATTATTAGTAAGTGATATTCCGATGATTCCAGAGGGGATTAAAACTTCGGCCAGCGACAGTTCGGTAACTAAAAATTTTGTCGATTCGCACCTTAGAATCGGCATAGATTCACTGCTGACCATTAAACGAAAAGGCCAATCAGTGAAGCATTTACGGTTCTAACCGCTTGAAATGACTGGTTTGCTGACTAGCAAAACCCTAGTTAATTTCATTAATTTATGGTTTTAGCGTTAATTATCGCTCCAAACTCGCAACCTTAAGCCCTTTTAATCCGAAGTTATACTTGGAAGAGAAAAGAAGAATAGAAGATAGAGACTGAGAGGACCACGGAGTTTAGACAGGTCGTTTAAACAAGGTCCTCAATGACATATACAAAATGGAGGTTGTTATGAAGTATTCACATCGTGGTGCAAATTTTGAAGCTCTAAAGGCTGATTTGCGATTAGTAACTCTTGCGACTAAGCCGAAACAATCGGTAGAGCCCAGCGAAGTGCTTGCGCGCGAGTTCAAGTCGTTTGAAAAAGCATTAGGGGAATTGGTTAATAAGTTAGAGAGATAACGATAAAAATGAACTGAAGCGTTAATCGGCCTACAGTTCACAAAAGAAAATTGGTTTGCTATAAAAATGGAGTGCCGGGGTTTTACCCCGGTGCTCCATTTTTCATACCGCGCTATAACTTTAGCAAAGCATTTCAGTCTGCGGTATTCTAGCTTAAAGTTAAACTCTGTGAAAAAAATAAAACTAGCGCTTCTTTTTGGCGGGCCATCCGTTGAGCGCGGAATATCCCTTAACTCTGCCCGCACCGTTTGCGATCACCTAGAAGGTGATGGCATTGAAATAGTGCCAATCTATTTTGATTTAACAGCACGACCATTTTTGCTGGGACGAGAATGGCTTTTTTGTAACACGCCGGCTGATTTTGATTTTAAACTAGCTGATTCAGCAAAGCCGCTAACTTTGCCGTTATTGCTTAAGACACTAAAAGCCTGCGACGTAGCTTTTCCGGTAATTCACGGCGTCTTTGGTGAAGATGGGCAGATTCAAAAAATATTAGAAGACATAAAAATGCCGTTTATCGGCTCAGCAAGCGACAGTTGCGATATTGCATACGATAAAGGCAGCGCTCAAGCGCTGCTGATGGCTCATGGCTTTGCGCATACTGCAGGCATAGTTTGTAGCTCGCTTGACGAAGTAAAACAGGGCTACAAAAAACTTAAAACTAAACATGTAGTCATAAAACCTACTCGCGGCGGCTCGAGTTTGGGCGTTGCTTTTGCCTCAAGTGAGTTAAACCTCCTACGTGGCGCCAAACAATTATTTAAAAGGTATCCGCAGTTATTACTTGAGCGTCGTTTATCAGGGCGCGAATTTACCGCAGTTATAACCCAAAACGACAAATACGAGCCTGTTTGTTTAGTGCCGATCGAAGTGGAGACTGAAGGTGAGTTTTTTGATTATCGAAAAAAATACCTTGCAACTCGCCAGGCAGTTTATCATTGCCCGCCGCGCTTTAGCGATAAATTAATAGCCGAGATACAGCAGAAAGCTGAGCAGATCTTTTCGTTATTTGGTCTGCGTGATGTGGCCCGCTTTGACGGTTGGGTGCGCAAAGACGGAAGCATTCTTTTCTCTGATTTTAATCCAGTTTCCGGCATGGAGCAGAATAGCTTTATCTTTATTCAAGCAGCGCGCTTAGGTATTACACACCGAGAATTTTTAAGATTTTTAGTTACTCGCGCTTTAGCGCGCGCACATAAAACGCTTCCACTTGTGCAAAATGAATCTAAAGTAATAGCGAGTCGGCGCAAACGCATACCGGTGCCGATATTATTTGGTGGCGACACTGCAGAGCGCCAAGTATCCGTAATGAGCGGTACCAATGCATGGCTTAAATTAACCCGCTCGCAGAAGTATGATCCGAAACCTTATTTCTTAGACGCGAAGCATTGGGTTTGGTCCCTGCCCTACGCCTGCGCCCTAAACCATACCGCCGAAGATATTGCTGAGGCTTGCATGCGCGCGACGCACGACGGCAAACGCATGCAAAAATTGGCGGCACCGATTCTAAAATCTTTACGGTTAAAACCTTCCGCTAGTAGCGCGCCCAAACGAGAATCGCTAGATAAATTTCTTCACGGAAAAGATTTCGTATTTTTGGGGCTGCATGGCGGATTTGGGGAAGGCGGCGAACTGCAGGCAAAGCTTGAAAAAAAAGGGATCAAATTTAATGGTCCGCGGTCTGCGGCTGCGCACCTGTGCATGAATAAATTTGAAACTGCTAGCGCTGTGCTAGATTTAAAAATTCCTGGCGTTTGGGTTGTGCCTAAGGCACCAGTTGAAGTTGAACTGCTCACTACTTTTTCAAATGCTGAGTTGAAAGTTGTTTGGAGCGAATTTACTACTACCTTCGGCTCTCCCGTTTTGGTTAAACCCACCGAAGACGGTTGTTCCGCTGGCGTGGTGGTTCTGCATTCAGCAGCGGAGTTAAAAACTTATGTGGCTGGCTGTGAGCAAGGGTTGACCCGTTTTGAAGCGAACACTTTTAAGAATCAACCAGCACCCGTAGAGCTGCCAGTTACTAAGCCACGCGAGTTATTGTTTGAGCGCTTCATAGTGACTGATAAATTGGAGGATAAAAATAATAAGCTCTTACTGCGCAAGCGCTCGGGTTGGGTTGAGATAACTATCGGGGTCATCGGAGCCGCTGGTAAAATGAGGGCCTTGGCACCAAGTGTTACCGTAGCGCAAGACGGTGTGCTTTCCGTTGAAGAAAAATTTCAGGGCGGCACCGGTATTAATTTAACGCCACCGCCAGCTATTGTTATGAGCGCTAGTACGGTTAAAAAAATTCAAAGTAGGATTTCAGCAGTAGCAAACGGGCTTAATCTTTCCGGCTATTCGCGCATAGATGCATTCGTTGAGCGTAAGACCGGCAATCTTATGATAATCGAAGTTAATACATTGCCAGCTCTAACCCCTTCGACCGTTCTGTTTCATCAAGGCTTAGCTGAAAATCCCAAAGTGTATCCGCTAGAATTACTGGAGAAGATTATCGATTTAGGCCGGGCCTCGCGACCTTAGAGCTAATGAATTCCCCAATGATGAATTTGTTTGGTCCCTACAGGACTCTAAAAATGTGATATCACGATCCTTGGGTTCCGCTGCGCTCCACCCAAGGCTATTCAAATTTTGCGCCTTCAGCGCAACGAACCGTTTTTGATTAGCAATATCTCCATGAAACATCTCTACGGAGCACGCCAGTTGAGGCGGCGATCAGGGCCATACGATTCGTGACTCAATGGCCGCAGGCCAAGCTTAGGTGCTTCCTTGAGTGGTGCGCTGTGAACGGCTCTGTTAAGGTCGAAAACATGAACAAGATAATTATTTACTCTGCGTTGCTGGCATTATGTTTAAGCAGCTGCGCGCGCAAGGAACCCGAGGGTCCCGCTGAACAGATCGGCAAGGGAATTGACCAGCTTTCAAAAGGCATTCAGCAATTGGATAAAGACAATCCTGAGACCGATTATTACCGGTCGCGAAAGCCTGTAGCCCGAGCGAATGCGCCCCGTGTCTCTGAACCGCTGCCAAGTATTACTAGGGAGGCAAATGACCCGCTGATCGATTCTGGCGATGGCAGCACCAGCGAGCACTGGGAAACATTTGAAGAGTGGAAAGCACGTAAGGCTAGAAGGTAGGTTTTTGCGCAGCAGAAACCTAGAAACTCGTACAAAATAATAGCTGCGATTCGTAAAGCCGCGCACCAGAGTCCCCGATACTTAATAGGCGAAGTTGTTAAAAGCCTAGAGAATCAGGGATATTTTTGTCTATTCGCTGCTAGATAAGTTTTTGCGAGATCGAAGCGAGGCGAGATCAAAAAAACGTAACGAGAATATCGTTTGCTAGCTGTCAGAATATTTAAAAGCTCTCCTTTTTTTCTCTTTAGACAAAAGGAAGTTTTATGTCTGTGCCCAACCAAAGTAGTAGCCCTTTCCCCACATTTTTACAGTATTGGAAAAACCTGATTCAGCCTGCCAGGCGAACCGTGCCGATTATCGGGCGCGCCAGTGCAAAAACATCAGGCAAGCGAAGCGAAGCGAATACCTGCCGCATTGAAGGTGTTTTATCAATATCAGCAACTGGCTCGTACGCTATCGATGGCAAAGATTTCGCCATCGATGCTGAGACAATTGTTTTGGGCGATTTAAAAATTGGCTCTAACGCCAAAGTCTCTTGCACTGTAGACGGCGCCAAAAAACGCGCTATAAAAATCACGATAGCCTAGAATTATTATGAAAAGCCCCGGGCGCGCAGCACTTTAGCTGCCGACCCGGGACTTTTTGAGTTTAAGCTAGAGTGTGGACCTCAAAAATTACACTTGTCGCCATCTTTTCTCCGTCATATATTACGGTTTCTAGACTAAGTAGTTAATTTTACTAGATATTGTTCGAAGCAGTTTGATCGTTGGCTTGTCCGGCGAGATCGACGTCCCTTGGTTGTCCGTGGTGCCAGGCAAGTCGGCAAGTCATACGCCATTCGCGCTTGGGCTAGCGCTAACTTTGGGGCCGCGGGATTTTTAGAGATTAACCTGGAATCCTCCGACAGATTTCGCGCTGTTTTTAGCGGAGACCTGAATGCGGAGAGTATTCTTGATGAGCTTAATCTTTTAACCGGTTTTAATCTCAGAGCACCCAATCGGTTGCTCTTTATTGATGAGATTCAAGCGGTGCCCAGCGCAATCACAGCGCTGCGTTTTTTGTATGAGCAGTTTCCGCAGTTAGCAGTTATCGCCGCCGGTTCGTTGCTTGAATTTGCTTTGGAGGGCGAGGGTGTACCGGTAGGCCGGATTGAATATCTACATATTCAACCGTTTTCTTTTCGTGAATTTCTAGATGTATTGGGCCGTCGCAATCTAGCTGAATTTATCGCGTCTTATGCAACAGGTTCGAATCATTTTGAAAAAGAAGTACCAGATTCGATTCACTTAGAGCTGCTCTCGTTAATGCGACTCTACATGCGTGTGGGAGGGATGCCTAAGGCTGTCGTTGCTTATGCTGAAACTAGAGATATTACGGAAGTTGCCAGAGAGCACAGCTTAATTCTGCAGACATATGAGGAGGATTTTACAAAATATGCGACACGTAGTCAGGTTGAAACATTACACCGAACTTTTGTACGCTTACCCCACATTGTAGCGTTACAGAGGGTTCAGTATCGCAAAATTGACCCTGACATTCGGATAGAGAAGGTAAAGCGTTCATTAGAGCTGCTGCAACATGCGCGGATTATATCACGTGTCACATGTTCATGCGCTAAAGTGCTTCCACTTGCCGCGGAGGAGAAGCATATTTTTTTTAAAATTCTATTTCTAGATATTGGACTCTTGCAACACGCTTTGGGATTTGATTGGCAGACTCTTGACCCATCAACGGAACTTTCAAGCGTATGTGATGGTCGTTTTGCCGAGCAGTTTGTTGGACAGGAGCTAATAGCTGAACGTAGCGGTGAATTTTTGTACAATCTTCATTATTGGGATCGCTCAAATCCAGGCGCGGAAGCTGAAGTTGATTATTTAGTTGAATACGCTAACTCAGTTGCGCCGCTAGAGGTCAAAAGTGGGCTGCAAGGTTCCCTAAGAAGTTTGCACGCATACGTTACTACTTATTCACCAAAATACGCATTTGTAGCGTCGCAGCGTAACACAGCTCGAGTTGATGCTTTACAGTGGATTCCACTGTATTTAGCGGGCCAATTGAGGGGCTAGTATCCTTAATACGAATAACTGCTTGTTTTTAAATTAATATTATCTACCTGAAGCTTTGCGTCTAAGCCTTCTATGTATTGAGTGTTAATATAAGTAACAGCATCAACACGCTCTAAAATTCCGTGTACTAAAAACGCCTGCCTAAGTAATATTTCCCTTCTATACCGCTCAAATATTTGCGGCTTTATTACAAGATTTGTAATTCCGGTTTCATCTTCAAGCGATACAAAGACCATACCTTTTGCGGTGCCTGGCCGCTGTTTTATAAATGCTATGCCAGCGACCTTGACGATATTAATTTTTGAGCTTCGCATCGTGCGCAGAGTAGCAATCGTTACCACGCCAATTTTCGAAAGTTCTGCGCGAATAAAACTTAATGGATGAGCTTTAAGTGATAATCCTGTTTGCGCAAAATCATCAAACATACTTTGTTGTGTGGATTTTTCCGGTAGTTTAATAGCACGAGTCGGATGCAGCGCTGCTTCTAGCGGCAGTGCTTTAGGCGCAAGCGCCTTAATTGCCCATAAAGCATCCCGTGTTCGCAGGTTAAAAGAGCAAAAAGCATCTGCTTTTGCTAGTAATTCAAGCGTCGCAATTGATGATACATCACGCAGCGCTGAAAGCAGATCAAAAGTTAAAAGCGTGGCGAGAGTTTCTGAGGAAAATTTGCGCATTCGGCTCACTAGCGCGCAACCAAACTGCATCGAAAGTCCTTTAATCATCCGCAAGCCAAGCCTTAGTGCGGGCTGCAAATTATTATCTTCAGTTACCTTACAATCCCAATCGCTATATCTTATATCGACCGGAAAGGTATCGAATCCATGCCTAGTTAAATCATTAATTATTTGCGCTGGCGCGTAAAATCCCATCGGCTGACTGTTAAGCAAAGCTGCCACAAACTGCACCGGATAATGTGTTTTGATCCAGGCCGATGCGTAAACAAGTAATGCAAAAGAGGCCGCGTGCGATTCTGGAAACCCATACTCACTAAAACCTTTAATTTGATTCATGCAGGTGTCAGCAAATTGCTCTGAGTATCCGTTAGCAATCATGCCAGCTATAACGCGCGCCTTAAAAAGGGCGATACGCCCTTTGTCGCGTTTCCAAGCAGCCATAGCGCGGCGCAGTCCTTCTGCTTCTTCCGGCGTAAAGTCCGCTAGCACGATAGCTAAGCGCATCGCTTGCTCTTGAAATAGCGGCACGCCGAGTGTTTTACCTAACACTTTACGCGCACGTTCATCCGGATAAAAAGGAGTTTCTAGGCCAGCGCGTCTACGCAAATACGGATGCACCATATTGCCTTGAATTGGGCCTGGTCTAACAATCGCAATCTCAATTACCAGATCGTAAAAACAGCGCGGTTTTAGCCGCGGCAGCATAGACATCTGCGCTCGTGATTCAATTTGAAAAACTCCTATCGTATCCGCCGCGCAAACTCTGTCATAAACAACTGGGTCTTCTGCGGGAATTGAGTGTAGCTCTAAAGCAAAACTATTAGGTTCTTTTTTTCTTCGCTGCTCGTTCACATACTGTAATGCGCGGCGGATACAGCTAAGCATTCCTAGCGCTAAAATATCTATCTTCAGCATACCTAAAGTTTCGATATCATCTTTATCCCACTCAATAATCGTACGCCCTTCAGCACCACACTTTAAAATAGGCACCGTTTCAATTAGCGGGTGATGACAAATTATAAATCCACCAACGTGCTGCGTTAAGTGACGAGGGAAACTTTTAAGTTCTTTAGCTAGTAAAAATGTTAACGCTATTATT
>Ga0105046_10018550_pt1 | contig 10581 bp, 10 predicted proteins | sample MAT03_FD_78385 | JGI IMG/M metagenome (GOLD analysis project Ga0105046, IMG submission 78385) | Freshwater microbial communities from Lake Fryxell liftoff mats and glacier meltwater in Antarctica - MAT-03 (megahit assembly) | ecosystem: Environmental > Aquatic > Freshwater > Ice > Liftoff...
AAGAAAAACTGACCCCGAGAACCGACATGCTGAGCCGCCGCCGCTTCGCCCGGAAATCGACGGCCGGACGAGTTCGCCATCACCGAAACGGTGCTGCTCGGCAACGTCTCGTACCGTGCCGGCGGCATCGAACGGAAATGGCATGGCGGGAAGGGGTCTGGCGTGATTCGCCGCGGTTCTATTTCTTCCCCAAGCAATAGACGACGCCCTTCTCGGTGCCGACCAAAATGCAGTCGGGGCCGACGGCGACCGAACCGGTGACGCTGCTGTCGAGCGTCATTTCTTGCAACTTCTTCCCCGTCTTCAAATCGAGCACGTAGAACTCGGCCGTGTTCGATTGGCAACCGATGTAAACGCGGTCGCCGACGATCACTGGCGAGGAATCGACCGAGTCTTCGCAGGCGAAGTTCCAACGTTCTTTGCCTGTCTTGCGGTCGAGGGCGTAGATTTTCTTATCCCGGCTACCGGTGACCACGAGGTCGTCCGTCACGGCGGCGGACGCGTAGAACGGTTGCGCCCGCCGGGCCGGTTCGAAGAGCCACGCCTTCTTCTTCGCTTTCAAATCGATGGCGATGACTTGGTTCGTCATCAGGCCGACGTAGGCGAAGTCCCCGGCGATTGCGGCGGTCGCCGCGGCTTGGCCGCCGAGATCGACGTTCCACAGTTCCTTGCCGGTGGCGATATCGATGGCGTGTAGGATGCTGTCGCACCCCGCAACGAAGGTCGTGCCGTCGACGACGGCCGGGGAACCGTTGACCGGCCCTTCGATGCCGAAATCCCACGTTTTCTTGCCGTCGGCCGTCAAACAGTACAGTTTGGAATCGTGCGAACCGATGAGAACGCTGCCTTTGTGGAAGTTGGCCCCGGAGGTGATTTCGCCGTCGGTGGCGAACTTCCAGAGCGCCTTGCCGGTCGCGAGATCGACGCCGTGCACGTTACCCTCGACATCCCCGCAGACGATCAATTTCCCGTCGACGGCGGGGGAAGCTTTCATCGGCCCGAGCTTGGTCTTCCACTTTTCTTTGCCGGTGGCCAACTCGACGGCGTAGAGGTGCTTATCCATCGAAGCGACGTACACGATACCACCGACGATCGCGGGTGCCCCTTCGACGGTGTCGCCGGTCTTGAAGGCCCAGCGTTCTTCGAGTTGATCCGGTAACTTGGCCGCGCCGATGCCGGACATCTTGGCATCCCCCCGGAAGAGGGGCCAATCGGCCAGTTGCTCCACCGGTTTCGCGGGCTGTTGACCATCGGCCGTGACCAAAACGCCGAGACTTAGACTGCAGACGAGCACCGCGATGGCGAGCCACTTCGTGGGTTTCAGAAGCATACCAACCACTCCTTGCTAGAGTCGACCACTTACCTAAATTGTACCCGCATTCTGCACCAGAAACTGATAAAATAGCTCAACTCAGATAGACCGACTAAGAACGAGGAGTTGAAATGTCAACCGTTGCGTTCCCTTCACCGATAGCGAATCCGCCTAGATACGAAGAGCAGACGGAGCCCAGGTTGTTCAAGCCCGTGGCAGTTGAAGTTGCCGAAGCTACTGACGACACATCCGCTAGCTCGGTAACCTATCCTGTGGTCAAGATGATCGAAGCGACATTCACTTACATCGGAAAGCTCGAACCGACCCCGCTTCCCGATTTGGAAGACTGACGTGATGACCCCTTTCTTCGTCGGTATCACCGGGGATTCACTCGCTCAAGGAGACTTCCTAGTCGGGTGCCCCATCCCGATCTTCCCATCCGATTTCGGAACGGGCCAAGGCTCCAAAACGGTGCCTTTTCGGGACGGTGACCTGATCATCGTGACGCAGAGTTGCGATTTGGAGAATCGAAAAGCGGATATGGTCGCACTCTGTCCGATCTTCGGCATCAGTGCGTTGGCTGCCGTCGATCCGAAATTCAACAAGCCGAAGGAAGTGGAGAACATTCGCAGAGGCCGTTACGAAGGTCTGCATATGCTCGCATCGCCCGTGAATCCGAACGTGAATTTGGAAGCGATCATCGCGGATTTCCGCAAAATCTACAGCCTTCCCTATGATTTCCTCAGCACTCACACTGCGAAACAGGAAACACGCTGGCGACTCCAATCCCCTTTTCTCGAGCACTTTTCCCAAAGCTTCGCGCGGTTTTTCATGAGAGTCGGACTACCCTCCACGATACCGGAGTTCAAGTAGCCGTAGAGCGAGTAGCGTCAGCGGACGCCGCCGCAGGATGTACCGGCTCAGCATTCCAACGGTAGGTTATTGCCATCAGCCACGTGTTCCGAAGACCCTATCCGCCTCTGCAAAATCTTCTACCAAGCGGCTTGGTAAATGGTCAGGATTTCGGCTTCCCCCACGGCGCGGGGGTTGAAGCGGGCCGTCCATTGTTCGTTGGCTTCGACGGCCATGAGATGGAGTATACCCTCGCTGATGCCGAAATCCTTCAACCGAGTCGGCAATCCGGCGGCGCGGACGAAAGCGTCGATCCGAGCCGCCAAGGTTTCGGAGTCGGTGCTCAGCTGCCGGTAGAGTTCCCCGGCGACGGGGGCATTGAAGCGGACGACGTGCGGCAGAAGAATGCCGATGGCGGTGCCGTGCGTCAGGCCGTAGTGGGCGGTCAGCGGGTTGGCGCAGCTGTGGCAAACGCCGAGCATCGCGGCTTCGATGGCCATGCCGGCGAAATGCGAACCGATCTGCATCTCGGCGCGAGCCGCGAGGTTTTGCGGATCGCGCAGCACGATCTCGAAGTTCGGTTCCAAGTGCTTCCAGGCCGCGAGCGAACACATCCGGGAGAACGGGTTCGCTTTCGTGCAGACCAGCGATTCCACGGCGTGGGCGATGGCGTCGATCCCCGTGACGGCCGTGACCATCTTCGGTTGCGACACCGTCAATTCCGGATCGAGGATCGACACGCGGAACGCGGCCTTCTTATCGCCGCAGGCCATTTTCATGTGCGACGACGAATCGGTGATCAGCGCGTAGCTTTGCGCTTCGCTACCGGTGCCGGAAGTCGTAGGGACGCCGACCGACGGCAGCATGGGCTTCGTGGCTTTGCCGTGGCCTTTGTAGTCGGCCATCTTCCCGCCGTTGGTCAGCAGGAAGTTGATCCCTTTCGCGCAGTCCATGCTCGAGCCACCGCCGATGGCGACGATGCAATCGACCCCGTGTTGTTGGGCGACCGCGACCCCGGCGAGCACCTCTTTCTCGGTCGGGTTCTCCTTCACGCCGTCGAAGGTGAACACGCGGGTCCCCGCCTCGGCGAGGAACTGGGCCGCGCGTTGAGGGTGGCCCGAAGCCGCCAATCCCGGATCGGTGACGAGCAAGGCACGGGTGCAATCGAGGCCGCGCACCACTTCGCCGAGGCGGTTCAACGCCCCGGGTCCGACGATCACACGGCCGAGGGGTTGATAATCAACCATGGGCCAAGGCGAGGGCGCGCTGTTTGTAGAGGTGGGTGAAAAGGTTCCCTTCATGCGGCTGTTCCCACGTCAATCGATTCGTCGGCAAGGCCCCGATGTTCAGCCGCTCGATGTGCGGGCAGGCCATCGCGTCGGCGATGAAGGCCGGGTCTTCGGTCAGGACGCTCGCCGCGAGCGTGTACCCGATCCGCTTCAGAATATCGCCCTGCGGACATTCTATGACGCTCGCATAGGGGAAGAGGAACTCCTTGTTCGCCAGCGGGTGCTCAGGAGTGTCGCAGCGCATCACCGCCGGCAGCAGATAGGCGATCCGGCCTTCCTTCACCAATCGCGGCAGGGTGCGATACTTTGCCGTCACGTCGGTGGCGCCGGGCGTCTTCAGGCCTTCGTCGAGGAGGTTGTTGATCGCCTCGGCGACCTCGGGCTTGGCGAACGCGGAGATTTCACAAGCGGGGTCGTCCCACGGACGGGGAACCATGGTGCCCAGTCGTTTTGCCAGGGCATCGGCGATTTTGTCGGCGTTGCGGGGCGTCCAGATGGCGGAGGCGTTCACGCAGGCCCGGCCGCCGTTGGCCGCGACCGATTCCACGAGGATGTCGATGTGCTTCTCGTAGTTGTCGGCCTCGTCTTCGCCGAAGATGATTTTGCTGTAACCGGTGCCGTGGATTTCGACGCGGTGATCGTTCTTGTACGGGGCCATGGTGCGGTCGTCGCCGAAGGCCATGCTGCGCCCGCAGAGGCGCAGGATATCGCCAGCCCCGGCGTGATCGGCCGGGAGGAAGCCGAGGAATTGGCTCGGAATGCCGGCTTTGATGAACGATTGCAGCACGCGGAACGGCGTCCACGGTTCTTCGCGGCCGGGCTTCAACAGCAGCGGCATTTTCATGGCCAGCGTCGGCACCCAGAGCGAGTGGACGCCGGGGGAGTTCGACGGCAGCACGGCGCCGAAGACGTTCGTCGTCGGGAAGAAGGCCTGCATCCGGCCGGATTTCGTCGAGTAGCCTTGGTCGAGTGCTTCGAGATCAAGCCCGCGGGTCAGGCCGCCGAGAACTTCTTCGATGTGGCCGAGGACGTAGTGGACCTTCAGCGCGTTCCGCCTGCAAAAGACCATCGGGCTGCCGGTGGTCGCCGAGAGGTTGCGGACGTAGTCGTCGAAGGTTTGCTCGGAGTCACCGCACGGCAGCGTGGCGTTGACGAAGTAGTCCGCGGCCTTCTTGTACATGGCGAGGATGTCGCGGATGGGGATCGCGCGGAGTTCCTTGTGGGCGCGATCCATCTGGCCGATATCGCGGGCGATCTGGCTGCCCGTGACTTGGCTGACCTCCGCCACCGGTTCCCCGGTGACGTGGTGGATCAGCGTGGCCTTGTCGAGGCTCGAGTAGGGTTTGCCGAAGCGGAGGGCGGGGATCTGGATCATGGCGGTGTCCGTTATCGAGTGGTTGTCTTCAAGAGTTTAGTCGCCCGCGCGGCGTCGGGTGATCGGAGTGGCGAATCCGGCCGGAGGGCGTAGTCAATGCGCGTTTAGTAGTCCGCGTCTTCGTACGCATCGTCCAAGCAGTCCCGCAGCGAGTCCGGGACATCGTCGTGCTCGGGCTTCAGCGGGATAGGGATATTCGGCAATTCGTCCCGCAAGGTGAACGCCCAAAGATCGACGAGGGGGAAATTCTGAGTCCGGCTGACGAGGACGTAATAATCCGCGATCGGCAAACGCGAGCGCCCCATGGGCAATCGGGCGCCGTCCCGGAGCAGGTCGATCTCGACGAGGTTCGTTCCGCTCAAGATGTACTCTTCCCGCTTGGCCAAGTACCCGCGGCGATCGGAACCCGAGGACTTGTTAGATGGGCTGAGCAGTTCGACCACGGTGACGACGCGTTTGTCTCGGGAGTCGATAATTTTGACGTACTTGGTGCTCTTCTTTTTGATCGGTTTGCTGAAAGTCAACTCCGCGGTCGCGGCGGTGGCGTTGAGCAACGCTGACGTTCCGCGAACCGAGCGAGGCTTGTCGGTCGTAGAGATGAACGCGCACGGGTATGTGAACGCCACGCGATCTTCGAGTTCATCCCCTTCGAGCCAAATGTGTTGTTCCACATCCGCATAGTAGCCCTCGGGTAGCCTCGCTCTCAAACCTTTGCGGAGATACACCAAAAACGTCGTGTGAAACCCCTTCCAAAACGCGGGGTCTTCCAGATGGGGATCCATTCCCGGAAAGGGCGACGGCATCGCTAAGCCCACCCCTTCGAGATCAGTTCGGCGGCCCAAGCGGCGTCGAGTTTGCGAAGCGGGCTCTCCGGCGACGCGGCGTAGTCGATGCGATTCCGATAGCCGGTCCGCTCGTAGACGGTGTCCAAGCACACTTTCAATGACAATGGAATGTCGCCGTGCTCGGGCTTCAACGGTATCGGGAGGATCGGCAAAAGATCGCGTACCGTGAATGCCCAAACTGCGACGCGCGGGTACTGTTCAGCGCGGCTCACGAAGGCGTAGTAATCGGCCGGGGGCAATTTGGGGCGACCCAACGGCAAGCGATCGCCGTCTCGCAACAAGTCGATTTCGACCACGTGCGTCCCGCTGAGAATGTACTCGTTCCGCTTGGCGAGGTAACTTTCGCGTCCTTCCCCCGCCGATTTGTTGGCCGGGCTCAGCAACTCGATCACGGTGACGATCCGATTCTTCGCGGCGTCCGTGATCGAAAGGAACTTTGCACTTTTCTTCTTGGTCGGCTTCGCGAATGTCACCTCGGAGGTGGGAGCCGTGGCGACCGAAATCGCAGCGGAAACACCGCCATTCCCATCAGTCGCCACGTAGGCATCGGGGTACGCGAACGAAATTCGCTCATCGGAGTCCTCGCCTTCGAGCCAAACGTGCTGCTCGATCTCCGCGTAATACCCTTGCGGCAACACTTCTGTCAAAGCGTCGGAAATCGCCACTAGGAAACGAGAATGGAACCCCCGCCAGAACGCGGGGCTTTCCAAGTACGGATCCATTCCCGGAAAAGGCGACGGCATCGCTAAGCCCCCCGTTTCGAGAGCAGTTCGGTGGCCCAAGCGGCGTCGGAGTCTTTCATTGCGAACGCTGGCGGAGCCGTGTAATCGACCGCTTGTCCATAGCGGCCTTCATCGTAAACGCGGTCGAGGCAAGACCGGAGCTCCAGGACGACCGAACCGATTTGCGGTAGCAGTGGCACGGCGAAGTTCGGGATCGATTGCCGGACGGAAAATGCCCAGACCGATGTCATCGGTCGCCGTTCCGCCGCCGAGACCAAAATGTAATAGTCCGCGACCGGCGGCGCCGGATTGCCGACCGGCAACCGAAGGCCCGAACGGAGCAAATCGACCTCCACCAGATTCGTACCGGCAGCAAGATACTCGTTGCGTTTGTTCAAGTAGGCCGAGCGATCCGGCCCGATTTTTTTGTTGGATGGACTCAGCAATTCCAAAGCGGTGAGAACATTTCGCCCGTCGAGCGTTTCGATCAGCACCCGGCGGTGACGGGTCAACTCGCCGGGGAGCAAAACCATCTCGAGCGTGGGGCTGGATAGCAGCGCTGTGGACGAGCCATTGCGATAGGGCGAGGGAGTATCGGGAATGAAGACATCCGGGTTCCGCAGTCGCCGCTCGGGTTCCGAATCGCCTTCCGATTCTTCGACCCGAATGTATTGTTCGATTTTCGCCCTGAAACCCGCGGGCAATCGCAAGTTGAGCTGCGCAGCGATAGCCACGATCAAGGCGTGGTGAACCCCGCCCCATTCGCTGGGGTCTTCCAAATACGGGTCCATTCCCGGAAAGGGCGAGGGCATCGGAAGATCCTCAATAAACCCCGACGACGGTACCGCCGGCCAATTCCGCGAACGGGCGCACGCCGCTGACGCCGTCCCACGGGTACTTATCGAAGGGCTTCTCCCGTTCGCCCTCGTCGCGCTCCGGGAAGCGGGGCACGAAGAACTCCTTCGTGAAGGTGCTGAGCAAGACCCGACCGGTGCCGCCGTACGGAACGACTTCTCCGAAGTCCTTAGGGTTCACGACTTCGATCACCGCCCGCGGTTGCGGGGCGTAGTACGAAATCTTGAAGCCATCCTCCGGGCCGATCGGCTTGCTGCAGGCGAGTCCCATGAGCGTGTTGCCGTAGGTCGGCGTCATGTAGACGTCGCCGTTGTCGAGCATCTCTTCGTAAGCTTCGCGGGTGAACTGCGGCGTGAATTCGGTGCCACCGCTGAAGATGCCCGTGAGGCCGGCGCTCTTGATCGAGCGCAGACCGCCCGATGGAACCGCCTTGCCGAGTTCGCGGTACTTGTCTTCGAGCTTGCCGTTGCGGATGGCTTCATCCAGCGCCGCGAGCAGCTTCGGCGTCGTGAACATGCATTTGATGTCGTGCCCGCCGGCGAGCACCGTGATCGCCTGATCGATGCAGTGATCCTTGTACGCCTGGGCCTCGGCGATCTTGCGGGCTTTCAAGCACTTCACGACGTAGCGCGGATCGAGGTCGATGGCGAAGCAGATCCCGCCCCGGTACTGGGCGAGGTGCTCGATCGCCAAGCGCAGCCGGCGCGGGCCGGACGGCCCGAGCATCAGCCAGTTGCTCCCCTTTGGGAACGACTTCTCCGGCAATGTGTCGGACATCATCTCATAATCGATCTTGAAGTCGTCGAGGACGATTCGGCTCTTCGGCAGGCCCGTGGTGCCGCCGGTTTCGAAGACGTACACCGGCTTGTCGCCGAAGCCCTTCGGCACCCAGCGTCGCACCGGGCCACCGCGGAGCCAGTCGTCTTCGAAGACGGGGAACTTCTTCACGTCGTCCCAACCGTTGACGTCGGTCAGGGGGTTGAAGTCGAAGGTCTTGGCTTTGTCGAGCCAAAAGGGCGTGCCGGTCTCGGGGTTGAAGTGCCACTGCACAACTTCGCGTACTTGGGCGTCGAGTGCGACGCGGGCATTCGCGATTTTCTCGTCGAGCGTGGCTCCCGTCACGGGTGCCGGTTTGCCGGGGGTGTCGATCACGGGAAGTCTCGGGGCGGGTGGGAGTGATTCGATAGACCTAGTACCGCTATTCATATGCGAGTCCAACGAAAAAAGCCCACGGACGGGGTCGTCCGTGGGCTTTTTTCGGATTCGTCCCGGTTCATACCAGTCGGGTCAGTTCCATCGATATCCTCCCACTGCCGCGCAAGACCCGATTGCGGCTGGGCCGATTTGAACCACTGCCGATTGCGGTCGACCAAACTGACGAGGACAATCGGTACGTCGCAAATCGCCGCGGCTAGCCCGGTGATGGCGTCGAAGTCGAATTCCGGGGGCGTATCCAGAATCCGCAGGCGCTTCAAAGCCTCCAGTCGTTCGGTCTCGCAGGGCGGGCAAGGAGCGATCATAAAAGCCGAATCTGGGCGGAGAAGGGGCAGCGTTAACGTTCACGTTTGGTATGAACGCAACCGACAACGGAATCTGCGGGGTATGTAAGCCCCGAGGTACCGGTTCGGTATTCCTCGTCGGGCATACAATACCCACGAACTTCACATTTTTTGCGCCACACGCCACGAGTTTCTGACCATGAGCGCACCCGACCAAGAGAAAACGGGACTCGGCAACTACTTCATCGCCAACTACCCTCCGTTCTCTTTTTGGAATGGCGCCGACGTTCCCCGGGCCGTGGAGGCGCTGAATCGCGCGCCCAAACCGGGTACGCCGCTGGGCCTCTATCTGCATATCCCGTTCTGCCGAAAACGCTGCAAATTCTGCTACTTCCGCGTCTACACCGACAAGAACGCCAAGGATGTGTCGGTTTACCTCAACGCGATCTTGAAAGAAGTCGAACTCCTCGCCGCGACACCCTCCGTCGGCGGCCGTCACCTCGACTACGTCTACTTCGGCGGCGGCACGCCTTCGTATCTGAGCGCCGATCAACTCAAAGGATTGATGACGTCGCTGAAGGAAATCCTCCCGTGGGATCAAGCCCGCGAAGTCGCGTTCGAATGCGAACCGGGGACGCTCCAACGGCACAAGCTCGAAGCCCTCAAAGAAATGGGCGTCACCCGCCTCAGCCTCGGCGTCGAAAACTTCAAGCCGGAGATCCTGCAGTACAACGGCCGGGCCCACCTCGAAGACGAAGTCTACCGGGCTTACGGCTGGGCCCGCGAGATCGGCTTCGACCAAATCAACATCGACTTGATCGCCGGCATGGTCGGCGAAGACTGGGACAACTGGAAATCGTGCATCGCCAAAACGATCGTGATGTCTCCCGAGAGCGTGACCGTCTACCAGATGGAATTGCCCTACAACACGACCTTCTCGAAGGAACTCAAGATGGCCGGGGAGAACAACATCCCGGAGATGGCCATCGCCGACTGGCCCACCAAGCGGGCGTGGGTGCAGTACGCCTTCGACGAATTCGTGAAGGCCGGGTACGAAATTTCGAGCGCCTACACCGTGGTGAAGAACAAAGCGACGACGCAGTTCGTCTACCGCGATGCACTCTGGACCGGGGCCGACATGTTCGGCACCGGTGTCGCCAGCTTCGGGCACGTCAACGGTGTGCACATCCAGAACGTCGACACCTGGGAAGCGTACATCGCCAAGCTCGACGCCGGGGAGATCCCCATCGGCCGGGCGCTGCCGGTGAACGACCGCGAGCAACTGATCCGCGAGATGATCCTGCAATTGAAGACCGGCCACCTCGAACGCCAGTATTTCCAAAGCAAGTTTTCGGTGGACATCAACGACGAGTTCCGCAGCGGCTACGCCAAGCTCGAAGGCGAAGGCTTTCTCAAGGTGACTCCGCAGGGTGTCGATGTGACACCGTCCGGGTTGCTCCAGATCGACCGGCACTTGCCGACGTTTTTCGACCCCGAGCGGCAGTCGGCCCGGTACACGTGAATTGGGAATCGCTAGAAAAGCGTGATGGAACTCGTCAAGCCATTCCGTGTCTGGCCGTATCTGGTCATCAACCTCAGCGCGGCCGTCTGGCTCGATTTGACGTCGTTCCATGACTTGCTGACGTCCGATTCCATCGTCTTCGTCCTCGCCAGCCTCTACGAGATGCGGCCCTTCTTTTGGGAACAAGACCGCATCGGGATGCTGATCCCTCTGGTCGCGTCGTGGTGCGACAGCCCCTTTCACAATCTGCTGCTGCAAACCGGCGCGATGATTTTCATCGGCCTGACCATGCCCGTGATGCTGGCCCGCG
>Ga0105046_10018551_pt1 | contig 10581 bp, 15 predicted proteins | sample MAT03_FD_78385 | JGI IMG/M metagenome (GOLD analysis project Ga0105046, IMG submission 78385) | Freshwater microbial communities from Lake Fryxell liftoff mats and glacier meltwater in Antarctica - MAT-03 (megahit assembly) | ecosystem: Environmental > Aquatic > Freshwater > Ice > Liftoff...
GAGGTCCCAATAGAACGACAGGGCTTGTCCCTGAATCTTTGGTCGGTTCACCTCTCGTACCGCTCGGCTTCCTTCAGTGTTCTTCGTCTGCCAAGTTCAGCATACAAGCCTAGAGTATCTTTGAGGAAAGCGATCCGATCCAAACGAATGGGCAAAAGGGCACTTTTCTCAAGTGTATCGGTCATGCTGGGTGCAGCATGCATTGCACAGTCAGTGGCACTGAGGCTGGCTCCCGAATTCGGCGGGTCGAGGCCCATGCAGCCAGAAGTGGTCAGAACGAGCGATCGCGACAAAGGCCCCCTCTTCGGCGGGCTGCAAGGCGGGCTTGGGTTCCAGGGTAGCTATGCGTTCGTACCTCGCGTAGCTTTTGTGGCCCACTTGGGCTATTCATTTGGCCAAAGTCGGTTCGAAATGCCGTGCGCCTGCGCCCAAACGCAGGACCGTGTCATGCTGCTTCGTAACGAGCTGGAGGTCCAGAGCATCGAATTCATCGGCGGCGTTCAATACCGGACCGGGCACGAACAGTTCTGGTCGGTGAGAGCCGGAGTGGGAGCCAGTGCGATCCTCGGAGCGAAGCGGGAAGTGGACTACTTCACCAGATTCATAAGTCAACAACCGGACGAGACCAGCGAGCTGTTGGCCCAGGACCACTATGACCTGAAGACCGGGAGCGGCAGCCGCATCATGCCCGTGATCGACCTGGCGATCGGGCACCGCTCCGGTGTTCATCGTGCGTTCGACCTGGAGTTGTTCGTGCGCAACGATTTGGACGATTGGGTCTACACCGTAACGAACGTTCAGCAGGTCACACAGCAAGTGGATCTGCGACGCCGGGTGATCGGGGTGCGGTGCGGCATCCGCCTAGGCGACGGGCGTGCACGACCGGAACCGCGTGCAGGTATCCGCGAACGAATGGCGGATCGGTCGTAGCCGATGGCGATCCATCGTCTTCACTGTCGCGTCATCGCGTTGACGGTCCTGTTAGGGATCGCGTTCTCGTTGCGCGCTGAGCCACGCAAGAAGCCGATCAAAGGGTGCGCATGGTCCTTTCAGGCGTGCCTCCTTTATGGCATTCCCCGGGGAGACACGCACACTGACCTGAACGACTTTTCTGCGCGCAGCTGGCGGGATAGCGACTACTCGATGTTGGGCATGACCGCCACGGGCTCGCTTTCCTTCAGCGCCGGTGCGCGGGTCGAACAACGGTTGTTCCGGTCCGTCGGTGTGACGTCCGGTATGGACATCAGCCTGCGGCGATCCCTGTTCACACGAGAGACGGAGGCAGGCACAAGCGAATTCCTCACACGCCGGAACAGTTGTTCATGGCGGATGGAGGTCCCATTTTATGCCGGGCTGCTGCGCCCGCGTTGGTCAATTGGTATCGGCATGAAGGTCATCTTCGCCGAATGGATCCGGAACTATCGGGTAACGAACCTCGGCGATCGATATCTCTTCTGGAGCGACGATCGCATCGGCGGCTTCGTGCTCCAACCTTCTGTACGTGGTACTGTGCGCCTGCACCGGTCCAAGCGTGTGGAGTTTCGCGCCGTTGTCGAGGTGGACCACCGGAACAAATACTACGCGACGGCCAGTAGCCGATGGGTCGATGTGTTGGTCGGCTGTAACGTGATCCTCTAACCGAAGCGCTTTGCGTCCTTTGTGGCCATCGAACGGCCTCGTATTTGATCCAGCACTTCACGCACGGTCACGTCACCTTAGCCTACCGTACCGACGGGCACGGTCAGGTCGGCGTACTGGCCTTCCACGGCTTCGGTCGCAGCGGGGCGGACTTCGCTGTGCTCGAGGACACCCTGGGAGACCGCTGCACGCTCTACGCCTTCGACCTGCACTTTCACGGGCAAAGCCCCCGCTACCCGGGCCGGGCGGATGAGCCGTTCAGCCCACAGGAACTGGCGACCTACTTCACCGCCTTCGCCACGTCGATCGGCCACCAGAAGATCACCGTGTTGGGCTACAGCCTGGGCGGCCGTCTGGCCTTGAGCCTGCTGGAACAGGTGCCGGAACGGATCCAGCGCGTCTTCCTCGCCGCGCCGGACGGCCTGAAGACCCGGCCCTGGTACCGCGGCCTGGCCACCTCCTCATTCGGACGCAGGTTGTACAAGCGCTTTGTGGAGAAGCCCGCTACCACGCATGCCGTGATCAACGGCCTACGGGCGATGCGGCTGATGAACGAACGGATGCACCGCTTCCTGATCGGCCAGACCGATAGCCGCATCAAGCGCGAGCTGGTGCGCGATGTCTGGCTGAGCTACCGATTGATCGAGCCCGACCTCCACCGGGTGGCCGCTAACGCGCAAGACCACGGCATACCGGTACACCTTTTCTTCGGCACGCATGACCGGGTGATACCGCCCAGCTTGGGGGCCAACCTGCGCCCATTGGCCCCTGAACAGATCACCCAGCAGGAGTTGCCTTTCGGGCATGTTGTGCTTACGGCGGAGTTGGGAGAGGCGATGGTGAACCACCTCGCGCAAGGTGACCGGATGCCGGGTCGGGACCCGGCAAGACGTAGGAAGGAATGAAAAAGGGGGCCGAAGCCCCCCTTTGAAGATCATCCGTATCGCGTGCTTACTTGTGCGAAGCCTCGTCGCTGGTGGTGAGCTTGTGGCGGCCCGTGGCGCGGCGCGAGGCCAGTACGTTACGGCCGGCGACCGAACTCATCCGCTTGCGGAAACCGTGCTTATTGGTGCGCTTGCGCTTGCTGGGCTGGTAGGTACGTTTCATGGCCGGTCGTCGTTCTTGGGTGTCCGTTCGAGGGACGGGGCGGCAAATGTAGACGTTTTCCCCTTCCGGCCAAACGGGACCGTACTGGGTCAGCGCGGGGCGAAGCGCAACCGGTCCAGCCCATAGGCCACCACCCGTCCGTCCTCATGCTCCACGATCAGGCGACCTGCGGCGTCCACGTCCACTGGCCGCAGTGTGGTGGGTTGGTCGTCGAGCACCATCGGAGTCCAGCGGCCTCGTGCCCAAAGCCGTTCTGAATAATCGGCGAGTCCTCCTTCGCCGGTGGTCTCCCAACATGTCCACCAATGCTCGAATCGCTCGCAAACGGTGCCCAATAGAGTGATCCGGTCCAACGCTCGTCCTCCCTCTATGGCAAGGCTGGTCGCAAGGATGTCTGGATCCAGCCCACTGCTGTTCACGTTCAGGCCGATACCCACGATGCTGCTCATCACCAACTCGCCCACCACCTCGTTCTTGATCAGGATGCCCGCGACTTTCCGACGTTCCACCAGAATATCATTGGGCCACTTGATGCGTGCTTCACCCGGCACACAGCGCTGCACAACATCATGAAGGGCGAGCGCGGCGATCTTCCCCAGCGCGAACTGCGCGTCGGCCCGCAGGCCCTGTGGATAAAGTACGATGCTGAGGGTGAGGTCAAGCCCGTTGCGCGAGATCCACGAACGGCCCCGCTGTCCGCGTCCGTCGGTCTGCTCGTGGGCCAGAACAACGGCTCCATGGCGCAGCTTCGAGAGGGAGAGCAGTTCGGCGGCCACCTTGTTGGTGCTCGGGACCGAATCATACTCGATCAGTTGACCCCCGATGAACGATGTGGGCAGCGTGATGGGCATGGTCTTGAGGCCGGGAACGGCGATGGTAACTTTGTACCTTTGAACGGAGCAAGTTATACCGGATGAAGAACACACAGGGCGTGATCACCGCCCGATTGGTGGATGCTGTTGTGCAAGGCATCCAGGAGGTCAAAGGCAAGGACGTTGTTCACCTGGACCTCCGAGGCGTACCGAACACCGTGACCGACCATTTGATCATCTGCCATGGCGATTCGTCCACACAAGTGGAGGCGATCACTGGATCGGTGGAGAAATTCACCCGGGAAAAGGCGAACGAGAAACCCTGGCATACCGAGGGTGAGCGGAACGGGGAATGGGTGCTGATGGACTACGTGGACGTGGTGGTACACATCTTCCACCGCGACAAGCGTGGATACTACGCGCTGGAGGAGCTTTGGGGGGATGCGACGCGAAGGAGCTATGAGAACGTGGCCTGAACGGCTGAACTGACGACAACGTGGAGAACAACGACAAGAAGGAACGGAACGAGAAGGAACGCCCCAAGCGTTCGTTCAATTTCTACTGGATCTACGGGATCATCATCCTGGTGATCCTCTCGATAAACCTGTTCCAGTACTCGGGCGGCATGGCCCGCATCGACCCGAACGCCTACTGGAAAATGCTGGAGGCCGGCGATGTGGAACGCATCGAGGTGATCAACGACCAGACGGTGAAGGTGACGATCAAAAAGGACCGTCTGGACAAGGCCCCGCACAAGGAAAAGATCAAAGGTTCACCGATCTCCGGCCCGAACACCTTCGGCCCGCACTACGTTTTCAACATCGGCAAGAGCGATGTGCTGAACGAGCGCCTGGTGAAGGAGGCCGAGAAGTACAAGGTCGATTACGACTACCAATACCCGGACAACTGGGGCCGCGAGATCCTCAACTGGGTGCTCTTCTTCGGCGTGATGATCGCGATCTGGATCTTCGTCATGCGCCGCATGGGCGGTGGCGGCGGACCAGGCGGGCAGATCTTCAACATCGGCAAGAGCCGTGCGCAGGTCTTCGAGGGCAGCAAGAGCACCAACATCACCTTCGATGATGTGGCCGGCCTGGACGAAGCGAAGGAGGAATTGCAGGAGATCGTCGATTTCCTCAAGACGCCGAAGAAATACACCGACCTCGGTGCGAAGATCCCCAAGGGTGCGCTGCTCGTAGGCCCGCCGGGCACAGGCAAGACGCTGCTCGCGAAGGCCATTGCCGGTGAGGCGGAGGTCCCGTTCTTCTCCCTGAGCGGATCGGATTTCGTGGAGATGTTCGTGGGCGTGGGCGCCAGCCGGGTACGCGACCTGTTCAAGCAGGCGAAGGAGAAAGCGCCCAGCATCATCTTCATCGATGAGATCGACGCGATCGGCCGGGCGCGCGGCCGCAATGTGAACATGGGCGCCAACGACGAGCGCGAGAACACCCTGAACCAGTTGCTCACCGAGATGGACGGCTTCGGCACCAACAGCGGTGTGATCCTGATCGGTGCCACCAACCGGGCCGATGTGCTGGACCGTGCGTTGATGCGACCGGGCCGTTTCGACCGGCAGATCTTCGTGGACATGCCCGACCTGAACGAACGCGAGCAGATCCTTCGGGTACACCTGAAGCCGTTGAAGATGGACATCAACGTGGACGTGGAGTTCCTCGCACGCCAGACCCCGGGCTTCAGCGGCGCCGATCTGGCGAACATCTGCAACGAGGCCGCGCTGATCGCCGCCCGCCGCAAGAAGAAACAGGTGGACAAGCAGGATTTCATGGACGCCGTGGACCGCGTGATCGGTGGCTTGGAGAAGAAGAACAAGATCATCACCGTGGATGAGAAGAAGGCGATCGCCTACCACGAGGCCGGGCACGCCACGGTGAGCTGGCTGGTGGAACACGCGAGCCCGTTGGTGAAAGTGACCATCGTGCCGCGCGGCCGTTCACTGGGTGCCGCCTGGTACCTGCCCGATGAACGGCACCTGACCACCGCCGAGCAGATGCTGGACGAGATCTGTGCCGCGCTCGGTGGTCGTGCCGCCGAAGCCGTGATGTACGGCAAGGTGAGCACCGGTGCCCTGAGCGATCTGGAAAAGGTGACCAAGCAGGCCTACGCGATGGTGACCCTGTACGGACTGAACGATCGCATCGGCAACGTGAGCTACTACGACAGCAGCGGCCAGAGCGAGTACACCTTCGGCAAGCCGTACAGCGAGAACACGGCGAAGACGATCGACGAGGAGGTGAGCAAGATCGTGGAAGGCCAGTATACACGCGCCAAGCAGATCCTCACCGAGAACAAGGACAAACTGACCGCCCTCGCCACACAGTTGCTGGAGAAGGAAGTGATCTTCAAGGAGGACCTGGCGAAGATCTTCGGTGACCGTCCCTTCGCCAAGGCATCACCGCCTTCGCCGAACGGCCATGCCAACGGCAGCGACACCATCGCGCCGGTGGAGGCTCCCGCCGAAGGCGGTCTCGCATCGACCTGATCCCGCGCCGCGAACGTCATGGGGAACTGGACGCTCGTCTTCAGCGCGGGATCCTCGCAGGAGGCGGAGATCGTCCGCGGGCTGCTGGAATCGCACGATATACGCGCCGTGGTGATGGACGCCGGTTCCAGCACCTATCCTCCGTTGGGCGACAGTTCGGTATACGTGGATCGGGACGATGTGCTGCGCGCCCTGTACCTTGTGCGCAAAGAGCCCGACGCTTGAACGAGATCACGGTGCGCGCCTTGACCGGCGCGATCTATGTAGCCCTCACACTGGCCGCCGCCTTCGCCGGACCGTTCACCACGTTGATGCTCTTCGTCCCGGTCTGCGTCCTCGCCAGCGGCGAGATGTACGACCTGGTGCATGGCCCGGGCAACAGCTCCGCACGGGCATGGAGCATGATCGTGGGTGGCGTGGCCTGTCTCGCGGTATCACTGGGCGCGTTCGATCCCGATTGGACCATGGACTATGTGGCGGGCCTCACCTGCCTGGTGCTCATCGTCTCTTTCATCTGGCTGCTGCTCCAAGGCACCACCGACCCCGCGCGCGAATTGGGCGGTCTGCTCACCGTGATGCTTTTCGTTGGACTTCCGTTCGGATCCGCTGTGTGGTTCTTTGTCCATGGCGCGTGGATCTTCGTCGGGTTCATGGTGCTGCTGTGGACCAACGATACAGGAGCGTACCTGGTGGGCCGGGCCATTGGCCGGGCCAAACTGTTGCCCAAGGTCTCGCCGAACAAGACCGTGGAAGGCTTCATCGGCGGTGTACTGCTCACCATGGCCGTGGCCTACGTGTTCTCGCGCTATCAACCGGAACTGGATACGACGGAATGGCTGGTGTGCGGCGCCTTGGTGGCGATCACCTCCACATTGGGCGATCTGCTGGAGTCGGCCTTGAAGCGCGCGCGGGGCGTGAAGGACTCCGGAACGATACTGCCCGGGCATGGCGGCATGCTCGATCGCTTCGATGGTTTCCTGCTTGCGGCACCCGTGCTGCTGATCTACTTGCGGCTGGCCCACTGAGGGCATCCGGGCGCGGCTATCTTTGGCGCCCCACCCGTCGCCCGCTCCCGAAATGCGACTGCACCGCGAAGGCATTCCCACGCTTCTCCTTTCCACGGCGATCCTGTGCTTCGCGCTGTTCGCGTTGTGGAACTGGCCGGTGCTGCCCAGCGCCGTATCGATCGTGTTCTCCGCAGTGTTGCTCGTGGTCTTCGGCATCATCGTGTGGTTCTTCCGCGTGCCGCGCCGTGCATTGAGCCCTGATGAAGGCAGCGTGGTGGCCCCGGCGGACGGCAAGGTGGTGGCGATCGAAGAGGTGCATGAGGGTGAGTACTTCAACGACAAGCGCGTGCAGGTGAGCATCTTCATGTCGCCACTGAACGTGCATGTGAACTGGTACCCGATCGGCGGCACCACCTCCTACTACAAGTACCACCCCGGCAAGTACCTGGTGGCCTGGCATCCGAAGAGCAGTACGGAGAACGAACGCAGCACGGTGGTGGTGAAACACCCGGTGCATGGCGAAGTGCTCTTCCGGCAGATCGCCGGCGCGCTCGCACGCCGCATCTGCACGTACAGCCGTGCGGGCGAGGCTGCCGCGCAAGGATCCGAGTTCGGCTTCATCAAGTTCGGTTCGCGCGTGGATGTGCTGATGCCCCGCGAAGCGCTGGTGCAGGTGCGCATCGGCGACAAGGTCATTGGGGCCACCTCCATCATCGCGACGTTCCCTTCAAGATCATGAGAATCCTCTGCTTCACCGTGGCGCTTGGCGCGCTCGCTTCCTGCACGACGCCCGCAGCGGAGAACGCACAACCCGTTACAGAGATACCTGCTGCGATAACGGGTCCGTTCCAGGGCCTGCCGCTGCGCTTCGACGGCTACTACCGCACGGACAATGGCGATGTGATCCGCCTGATGCGTTTTTTCCCAGCGGGCAATGTGGTCCTGGTCAACGGGACGCGTGAAACGGAGAAGGATCTACCGGCTTTCCTGGTTCCCAACACGCAGGGCAACCCAGGATTGGGATTGCACAACGTACCGGTGAACGTGGTGGGGGACAGCCTGCACTTCACGGTCCATCCGGAAAAGGGCGAGATCGATCTCCATGGAAAAGCGATGAGCGGCTCGTTGGTGCGCTTCCTCCGGCATAGCCACATCAACGGCAACCGCGAGATACTGGAGTACATCTTCTACCCGGATCCACCCGTTGGACCGGAACCCGCCTCAAAGTAGGATCGCGCGAAGCTCATCGAGCCGCGTGATGCGGTAGGTGGCCAGCACATCGTGGTCCGCTTCCGCGGCGAAGTGGGCCTGGTCCCAGCCAGCGTTGCGCGCACCGAGCATGTCGGTCCCGGCATTGTCGCCCACCATCAGGCTCCCGTTCGCGGTGGCCTTGGTCACGCGCAGTGCCTCGCTGAAGATCCGTGGATCGGGTTTGTGGGCACCGGCCTTTTCGCTGGTCAGCACCATGGTGAAAAGGTGTTCTATGTCGCCGCTTTTGAGTTTCACATGCTGCACCTCCTCGAACCCGTTCGTGATGATATGCAGGCGGTAGTGCGCATGGAGATCGCGCAACAGGTCGTTCGCGCCGGGCATCAGTGACGCTTTGCGCGGGCAGCGCTCTAGGTAGGCGTGGCCAAGCTGATCCGTGAGCTTCGCATTGCTTACGCCGAACCGCATCAGTGTGGTGCGAAAGCGAAGGACCCGCAACACCTCCTTGGTCATCCTTCCCGCACCGTACTGGGCCCACATCCCGGTGTTCACCTCTTCGTACACCTCGATCAATGCATCGGCATCCGGTACACCAGCGCTGGCAAGGTCGTGGTCCACGTACAGCTCCCGTAAAGTGGCGCGTGAGTTCCCTTGGAAATCCCAGAGGGTGTGGTCCAGGTCGAAGAAAATGTGGCCGTAGTGCCTCACCGTATGAAGCTCCACGCCGCGCTGAGCACCACCGACCAAGCCATCACGCCCGATAGCATCGTCGGCAGGGTGCGCCGGTCGTGCCGGAAATACTTCGCTGCCAGCAGCGCGGCGACCGGAACGGAGACGATCGGCAGGGCGATCGCGGCCAATCCGCGAACGCCATAGGTGTGCTTTAAGCGCACGATCCAGCGGTTCGTTCGGGTGAAAATGCGCAGTGGTGGCAGACCCTTGGCGATGCGTGAGGCGACACGGCGCACGTACCGCTTGCGGAACCATTCGAGCAAGCCCTTTCCGGTGAAATAGAACACGATCGTGCCAAGGGAACCGCCGATCGCGGTGAGCACCACGGTCTCCAGGAACGAATTGCCCACGCCATAGGACACCAGTCCCGAGAACAGGAATTTAACCGCGCTGGTGAGTACTACGGCGATGACCGCGCTGAATTCCATCGTTCTAGATCTTGTTACCGTAAGCCAGGTCACCTGCATCACCCAAACCAGGAACGATGTAGGCCTGCGCGGTCATTTCCTCATCGATCGCACCGATCCAGAAGCGTGTTCCGGCAGGCAGGTGCAGCTTTGCGTATTCCATTCCTTCAGCGCTGGCGATGGCTGATACGATGTGCAAGGCCTTGGGTTTCCCCAGGCGGAGCAGTGCCTTGTACACCAGCACCATGCTCTGTCCGGTGGCGAGCATGGGATCGCAGATCACCAGCGTGCGATCGTGCAGCGAAGGGCTGGAGAGATATTCCACCTCGATGTCGAAGCCATCCTCACCTTTTCGATGCTTGCGGTACGCACTTACGAACGCACTGTCGGCGCGATCGAAGTAGTTGAGCATGCCCTGGTGCAACGGCAGGCCAGCGCGAAGAATGGTGGCGAGCACGGGCTGCTCCGCCAACCGGTGTGTGCGGGCCATCCCCAACGGGGTGGTCACTTCAAGTTCCACGAACTCCAGCGTGCGGCTCAATTCCAGCGCGAAGACCTCGCCGAGGCGTTCCAGGTTGCGCCGGAAACGCAGCGGGTCGTTCTGCACATCCACATTGCGCAATTCGGCCAGGAAGTGGCTTGCCACACTGTGCTGCTTCACCAGTTCCATCACCATGGGCCGATCACGTTTTGAACCACTTGAGGGGGGGCGGAAGACGGTTCCGGACCAGGCGCAAATATACCGTGGAGCGCGCACCGAACCCGGTGTTGAAGCGTGCGACGGAGGCTGTATTGGAACCTGCGAAGTCCAGAACGATGCCGGACCCGGCGTGATCCGCTACATACCTGTCCGTGATGTGGAACATCGCCTGCCGCTCCTGTCCGGAAGCATCGTTGGCCGACTTGAAAAAGATCGCCCTCCCCTCCCACTCCATGAAGCATGCTGCGGCGATCGCCGATCCCGCCACCCGAAGGCCGAATATGCGGCACTGCCTGCGCTCTATCGCTGTCGCGATGAGCTCTTCCATCATGCGCATGCTTCCTGGCGAACTTCCGCCGAAGCGCGCGGCCGTTGTGCGAACGAACAACTCCGTGAACTCAGGCGCACTGATATCCCCAGTGATCTCATCCGTTCCGCCCTTGCGCAAGTTGCGGCGATGGCTCTTCGA
>Ga0105046_10018553_pt1 | contig 10581 bp, 8 predicted proteins | sample MAT03_FD_78385 | JGI IMG/M metagenome (GOLD analysis project Ga0105046, IMG submission 78385) | Freshwater microbial communities from Lake Fryxell liftoff mats and glacier meltwater in Antarctica - MAT-03 (megahit assembly) | ecosystem: Environmental > Aquatic > Freshwater > Ice > Liftoff...
AATTGTCTGTAATCAGCAATCAGGATAAAATTTACTTGTTTTCGGGCAGCCAGAAATTCGGAGAGGTAGAAATGAAAGACCACATAGGAACATTGGATATGGCGGCACCTGCAGCTCTCATTCATGTTCGGCTGGAATCTAGTGCTGGTTTGGTTTTGGGATATCAGGATTTGATTCCGGTATTTGTGCCCGATGTCTCTTCCCCGCAATTCTTAGAACTTGCCGCAAATGTGGGATCCAAATGTGCTTATTCTCAACCAGGAACAGGTACAATCTGGTTTCCATCTCAAGAGTACAAGCCTGGTTCCTGGGGTGTTGTTGGGGGTAAAATTTTCAAAAACTACAAACGTATTGGAACGCAGGCCTACATTGCTTTAACCGAAGATCAACCTTTGTTTCAAACCATGCAGGATAGTTTGTCAGGATTCAAAGCTGATGTGAAAGATGGCGAATATGAGCTTGAACTGATGTTTGCAGAACTTGAGCCTAATATGAAGCCAACCAATGTGTTGTATGACATCAGTAGTAGTAGAAATCCAAATAAAACAGGCATCAACCGCGTATTCACAGTAAAGATTAATGGCCAGATTTGGAAGGAGAAATTTGAACCGGCATCCGATCCCGGAGGGTTTAAGGCAGGTATTTACAAAGTGCAGGTTCATGCAAAAGACGGCAAAGGAATTTCAGTTGATTTTGAACCTATACTTGGAAATCCGATGTTAAATGGAATTAAAATACGGAGGATGAATTAAGTCAGCTCTTTTCAAATCTCCTTTCATTTGGATTTTACGACAAAGCAAATTCAACCCGATTCAAAAGTTAAATTATGAAATTGATAAATCTGAATTATGAAACAACATCACCCTTTGTCTGCCTACCAGTTTGTGTCTGGTATCCGGGAAAATACGAATGTTTACCTCGATATAATTGAAAGTTAAAATGGATGCATCTGTTTTGATTTTGAAGACAGTTTTGCTGGATTTTCTCCCCACAAATCATCTGAACTCAAAGCAAAACAGCGAAAGGAACTGCTGGCTTTTTTTAACGAAAGGAAGCCCCAAATAAATCCTGTGGCATTTCGGATAAATCAGTTTAGGGAGACTGAATTAGATCATGATCTGAATTTTCTGAAGCAATCTTTATTTCCATGTGCGGTACTCGTGCCAAAAGTAGAAAAGAGGGAGACATTGTTAAATCTCCTTTATGTGTTGCCTCAAAATGTAGTGAAGGTGATTCCCATCCTTGAAACAAAAGGCGGACTTGAAAATGCCCTGGACATCTTTTCAATTGAAGACAAACGCATTGAAAACCTGGCATTTGGCCACTGTGATCTCAACCTGGATCTAAGCATTTTCCCATTTGTTCATCAATACAATCCTCAGTATTGGCTTTGGATAGAACAGTTGAATGCTTTGGGTGAACGGTTTTCAAAAGGAATTCTGAATTCTCCATATCTGGCTCTTAAAAACCTGGATGGTTTCAGCCAAATGTTGAAGAATCTGGTGGATTATCCTTCTGTAGTTGGTCAGGTGTCTCTTTCGATTTCGCAAACGCAAGCGATTAAGGATTTCAATGCATCTGGCAGCGATTCAGGAATTGAACATTACAATTTGGAAACAAAACCAATGTCAGTTGACTGGCCGCTCGACTTCGAAATACACCGTGTTCAGGATAGGTCATTTGCGTATCTGCAGGATGGGCTCGTTTTAAGTCCTCAGGAATTTCAAGCTTCGCAATTAAAAACCAGAGGCTTGTGAAAATTGTTGTGGTCGGTGGTTGTTTTCCTTTTCAAGATTTTATTGAACCGGCTCGGTTGTATCATCAAACTTTAAAGAACAAGCTATCGCACACAGGGTACTCTGTCGATGTTGTTCCACCCCGTTATGAAAGGATAAAAAATACACTTTCTAAAATTGAGGCGGAGAACGGAAACGGAAAAATTGATTCATTGATATTTCATCTTCGGACTGAGCCTTTCATGCATCTTTCTAAAATCTGGTATCGGTATGAAAATCTGAATGGGAAAAAAGCCTTTTCAATTCATTTGGCAGGATTTTCAAAGTTGTATCCGGAGTTATACGATATTCCGGTTCCGGATCGGCGGATTCTCAGAACGTTTGAATACCTAAAGGAAAGTATCATCTATCACCTGCTGAGGGAGTTCAATTATTTTCTGGGAAGTCTTTTTGGCAACCAGCGATTGGCATTTGCCTTATACAAAGATTTTGTTTTGGATTTGAAAGCCTTTTGTAAAGAACAATCCATACAATTGATTATTACCGGACCGATTTCCAGACCTTTCTCCCGATTCGAAAATGCCCTTTCTCAAAAAATCAGTACCCGTTTTGAACAGTTTTTGGATGAGAATGAGATCGAATTTATTCCTTTTCTTGGGGAGAAAACAAGGAAAAGTGAATCGATGTTCTTCCCGAATGGAATTCATGTGAGCGAGGCTGGGCATGATGAGATTGCAGAGAAGCTTTCTTTTTCTTTGTCTCTTAAAGTATAATTACATATATCTTTAATCAACTATTAAGTGATTTTTCTTTTCAATGTCTAAATTGTTGGTTTTGAACCTGTTTTTAATGGAATAAATTGTTTGGCAAAATAATTCTGCATAAAAGATTCAATTTTTTGGTTAGATTCTGTTCTCTATTTTTGTCAAAATAATAACCATGGCAGCACTCACACCTGCTCAGCTTGAACTGCTCAAACTTTTCGGAAGAAATCTGCCTGGATCCGATATTGTTCCAATAAAAAAGTTGATTGTTGAATATCTTTCAAAAAAGGCAACAAATGCAATAGACAAAGCCTTTGGAAATAAAGGGTATTCTGATCAGGAAATTGAAAACTGGAGGACTGTAGATATGAGGAGAAAAAATGAATGAAGGTAGTTTTAGATTCTAGCATCCTCGTTATTTGTCGGCCTGCTCTTTTAGTTATCATTCTATATATAAACTGTTTAAAAATGTTTATTTCAATTAAACCATTATTTACATCTTAATGAAACAAAACAAACTCATTTCAATAATCCTGAATTCCGGACTTGTCGCTTTCTTTCTTTTTGGTTTTTTTCAATGCAACCAACCCCCATCTAAAATCGAAACCCATCCAACCATGCCTACCGATCCACATTCTGCTGCACGTCCGCAAGAGGCCGTTGTCGTTCATGAAAATCTCAATCTGAATATTGATTTTGATAAAAAGGAAATCACCGGAATAGCAACTCTTTCCATTAAAAATCCTTCCAAAACAAAATCATTGTTTCTCGATACCAGGCATCTCACCATCGAAAAGGTTTATCTTGGAAAGGAGGGAGTAGGTACTGAATTTAAATTAACAACCGATCAGCCTTTTCTGGGTCAGGCTCTGGAAGTTGCAATTGGTCCGGAAGAAGATCAGACAATTCTCATTCACTACCGGACAACCGAAGGATCGGATGCGCTTCAATGGCTCAATCCAGAACAGACAGCAGGTAAAAAGCATCCGTTTTTGTTCACTCAGGGTCAGGCCATTTTGAGCCGTACCTGGTTTCCTTGTCAGGATAGTCCAGGAATACGTTTTACCTGGTCAGCGGATGTGACGGTACCGAAAGAACTGGAGGTAATTATGTCCGCCGAAAAGCGATCTGCCGATTCTTCTACAGGAAAATACCATTTCGAAATGGCCAAACCGGTGCCTGCTTATCTGGTCGCTTTAGCGGCTGGAAATCTTGCATTCAAAGCCATAGACGAACGAACCGGCGTTTTTGCCGAGCCGGAAATGCTTGAGAAATCGGCGTATGAATTTGCCGATATGGGTAAAATTGTGGCTGCCGCCGAGAAATTGTACGGAGCCTATCGTTGGGGTCGGTACGATGTGCTTGTTTTGCCGCCAAGCTTCCCGTTTGGTGGAATGGAAAATCCTTGTGTCACTTTTGCAACACCCACGATTCTTGCCGGCGATCGGTCATTGGTAAGTCTGATTGCGCATGAGTTGGCCCATTCCTGGTCAGGCAATCTGGTTACAAATGCTACCTGGGATGATTTTTGGCTCAACGAAGGGTTCACTGTGTATTTCGAACGGCGGATTATGGAGTCTCTGGAAGGCAAAGAATACGCCGATATGCTGGCGGTGATTGGCTATCAGGATTTGAAGGGAACGCTGGAAGAATTGAAATCTGATTCGGCTGCAACCTGTCTAAAACTTCACCTCACTGGAAAGGATCCTGACGATGGGATGAACGACATTGCGTATGAAAAGGGCTATCTGCTTTTGTGTTTGTTGGAAAAGCAGGTAGGAAGAGAAAAGTGGGATGCCTTCCTGAAGAAATACTTTGACGATCATGCGTTTAAATCAACTACCACCGAAGATTTTCTGGTGTATCTCGAAGCACAATTGTTAAAGCCCAATCAAATCTCGTTGGAAGCATCTGGTGTGAAAAATTGGATTTACAAACCCGGATTACCCACCGGGGTAGAATCTCCAAATTCGGTTCGATTTGCCAAAGCAGGTCTGTTGGCTGCATTATTTTCAGAAACCAGCCAGCTTGATCATTCAAAAATTCAGAATTGGAGCAGCCACGAATGGCTTCATTTTTTGCGATCTCTTCCTTCAACTCTTACAATAGAGCAGATGGGAATTCTGGATAAAGAATTCGGGTTTACAAAGTCACGAAATTCTGAGATTCTATTCGAATGGCTTTCACTAAGCATCCACCACAAATATTTACAGGCCTATGATGCACTGGAGTATTTCCTGGTTCATACTGGCCGTAGAAAATTTGTTTTGCCTTTGTACAAATCATTGGTTAAAAATCCGGAAGGTAAGGACTTCGCCAACCGTGTTTTTGCAAATGCCAAAGGCAACTATCATTCGGTTACCAGACAAAGTGTAGAGGGATTGTTTAAAAAATAAGCGAATGGAAAGGTTTATCAATTGCCAGGTAATTCTTTCAAACCCTCCAGATATTCCACCAATCCTGTCCCCATAAAATAGTTCCAACCGACCACAAAATTGCCAGAGGCAAGATCCGGATTTGAAGGAGGAAAGCTGTGCAATCCTGCATGTGTGAGTTTGAGAATCGTTTTGCCAACCAGTTCAGTTAGTTCGAAACTTAAGATGGAATTCCCACCATAGCCTTCATATCGCCAGCTGTATTTCAGCTTTTTACCTGCTTCTACTTCGAGTATTTCACAAAGGTGAACGTATTCTTTTTCCTGTCCATCTCCTGCTGAAAATTGAAAACGGGTTCCAACTTCTGCTTTGAAACCTGGGATGTCGAAATACCATTTTTTCATTTCTGAAGGAACGGTTAAAGCTTTCCAGATAATAGATGCCGGAGAATCAAAAATGCGTTCGATAATGAGTGGGTTGGTTTCCATGAATCCTGGTTTTTGAGAATTGGCAAATATGGAAAGGATTCAATCCGAACCCACTTGCAAAGGTTTTGTTTTTATGAATCTATACCTTTGATGCCATGCAAATTTCGTTGTTCGAAGCTGAGCCTGATATAAACCTCCTTCCTCAAGACGGAACCGTTCACTCGTATGGAATGGTTTTCACTCAAACAGAGGCCCGCTTTTATTTAGAATCCCTCCTTAATTTCATTCCATGGCAACCCGATGAAGTGGTCATTTTCGGGAAGCGAATTGTAACCTCAAGAAAGGTGGCCTGGTTTGGTGATCAGGATTTCGCCTATACCTATTCCAATTCAACCCGAATCGCTTTGCCTTGGACAAAAACACTACTGCAGATCAAATCAAAAGTCGAAAAGGTTTCAGGTTGCTTGTTCAATTCCTGCTTACTCAATCTGTATCATGAGGGAAATGAAGGAATGGGCTGGCACAGTGATGATGAGAAAACTCTGGAGCCACATTCAGCGATTGCTTCTGTTAGTTTTGGCGCAGCACGAAAATTTTCATTTCGCCACAAAAAAACACGGGAAACACTTTCTCTACTTTTGGAAAATGGAAGTCTGTTGGTCATGAAAGATGAAACGCAAACCCACTGGCATCATTCCCTTCCCAAAACAAATAGGAAAGTGGGAATTCGGATCAATCTGACGTTCAGAAGAATGCTTTGAAATTCGTATCATATAGAATTTCTCTTAATCATAAATATCGTTTCCTTTATTTTCGCCCCACCAATTCAAACAATGAGTAATCCCCAAATCGAATCTCTCAAATCAGCTCTTCAGTTTTCTCCTGAAAACCAGGCTCTTCGCAAAATTCTTATCCAAGCTCATCTCAATCTTCTTCAGTATGAGGAAGCATTGGAGGAATTGAAAACCGGTTTGAAAATGTCGCCTTCCGACAATGAAATGAAACAGGAAATGGCCGAATGTTATTTCCATCTGAAGAATTTTACCACCGCACAGGTCATTCTCGAAGAATTGGTTGGCAAAGAATACAAAGTTCCGGAAATTCAATTTTTGCTTGCTCAAGTATATCTGGAAACCAACGAGCTCAAACTTGCCAAGGAGTTTTACGACAAGGCAACAGAAGCTGAACCGGATCTGGACGGCGATGATTTTGAAGAAAAACTGAATGCGGCTTTAAAAAACAGCGGACTGGCTGCGATGGTTTCCTTCGAAGATGTGGATGAAATGCTGGCAGGAATCGACATCGAAAAACCTGCCATCAATTTCTCGAACATCGGAGGGTTGGACAACATCAAGGAAGAAATTGCGATGAAGGTGATTCACCCCCTCAAATTTCCGGAAATCTATAAGGCGTACGGAAAGAAAATAGGAGGTGGAATTCTGATGTATGGTCCTCCCGGATGTGGTAAAACCCTCATAGCCAGAGCTACAGCCGGTGAAATCAATGCCAGTTTTATCAGTGTAGGCATCAACGACGTATTGGATATGTGGGTGGGAAACAGTGAGAAAAATCTGCACGATATTTTTGAACATGCCCGACTAAATACGCCCTGTGTTTTGTTTTTTGATGAAGTGGATGCCATGGGTGCCAGTCGAAACGATATGCGCAAAACCAATTCCCGCTTCCTTATTAACCAGTTTCTGGATGAATTGGATGGAGTAAAGTTTTCCAACGAGGGCATACTGGTTCTGGGTGCCACCAATTCTCCATGGTTTCTGGACACTGCTTTCCGCAGGCCTGGCCGGTTTGATCGGGTTATCTTTGTATCACCTCCGGACCTTCAAGCAAGAGAAGAAATTCTATCCTTAATTCTTAAAGAGAAACCAACAGATTCGATTGATGTGAAATCCATCGCTAAACTCACAGAAGGCTACTCCGGTGCTGATTTCCAGGCGCTAACCGATCTGGCCATCGAATCCAAACTGACTGAATCTCTGAAAATAGGAAAGGTAATTCCGATCACAACGTCAGATCTTAAAAATGCCATTTCCAAACATAGGGCCACCACCAAAGAGTGGTTTTCGACGGCAAAAAATTATGCTTTGTACAGCAACGAAGGTGGTTTGTACGACGATATTCTCAAATACCTCAATATCAAAAAATAAGGAATGGAAGAGGTTGAAGTAATCGTTCAAAAGGCGCAAGGTCTGGTTGATCTTAATCGATATCCTGCTGCTATTAAGGAACTTAAAAAGGCGCTCTCTATTGATCCGGATCATTTTTACGGACTCGCACTGATCTGTGGTTGTTTTATAGATGAAAAGGACAAAGAGGAAGCTCTGGAATATTCTCAGAAATTGCTCTCCGTTTATCCTTATGAGGCTTTATCGCATTATTATATGGCTCATGCCCATGACTTAAATGGTGAAACAGAAAAGGCAGAATCTGAAATTCGTGAAGCCATTGAAATCGAACCGAATGATGCGGATTACATGGGTTTTCTGGCTGCCATTTACATTGATAAAAGAGATTGGGAGCAGGCTTTGAAATATGTGAATCAGGGTCTGGAGATTGATCCGGAAAGTGTTCTTTGTCTCAATCACCGCACACTGATTCTCACTAAACTGGGTCGTAAAGAAGAGATGCGAACGGCTGCAGAAGATACTTTGGCGGCTTCACCGGATCATTGGTATTCTCACGCCAACGTGGGTTGGAGTCTTCTTGAAACAAGAGAATACAACAAAGCAAAAGGCCATTTTTTAGAAGCACTTCGCATAAATCCAAATGCAGAGCATGCCAGAGATGGTATGAAAGAGGCGTTGAAGGCGCAGAATTTCCTGTTTCGGTGGTACCTCAATTATGCTTTCTGGATGGTAAGCAAAAGCGACAAAGTGCAATGGGGAGTTATTATTGCTTTTGTTTTTGCCAGGCGGATTTTTACAGGTCTCGCCTCAGAATACCCAATTTTCTATGTTGTGGTGGCCCTGATGATTCTTTTGGTTTATTCGGTTTGGATTATGGATACAGTTGGAGATTTACTTTTACTCACTGATCGTTTCGGAAGGCATATTTTGCGGGACGGTGAAAAGAAGGCAGGTTGGATTACAGGTATTGGCTTATCGCTGGCCTTACTTTCCGGCATTATCGGATTCGCTTTAGGCTTGGAGTCCTGGTATTATCTGTCTGTTGTATTTGCCACTTTTATTATTCCGGTTGGAAGGTATTTTCATGAAAAGGAGGAAAACAGAACTCTTCTTTCAAAGGCATTCCCATTGGGGATTTCGTTCCTTGCGATGTATACAATTTATGGAATTTTCTTTAAGCAATCGGTCGATTCTTTCTGGATTTATATCCTTAGTCTGGCTGTTTACTCTATTGCATTTAATTTCAGAAAAACCTCCTGATCCAATTTAAGAGGTATCTTTTAAGGGATTATCTGGAGCGGTCAATTTTGAATGCCTGGAAACAGCAGGGTTATGGGTTTGAACGAAAAAAGATTTCATTTACTCTTTCTTGTTTTTACTTGTGCAGAATCGGTTACTTGATCTTTGGTCTTCAAAATGACTTTATTGATGGCGCATATTGAAAGGTGCGAAGTTTATAGGATTGGTGAAGACAAGGTCTATGAATTCAGACATTTTAATAAAACAGAGGAAGTTCTTGATTCAGAGAAACTTTTGGATAGGGAAAGGGCTGTCGTGGGAAATCATCAAATAATTGGTCATCATTGAACTTAATTAGAAAATTCAATTCCAATATGAAATATACGGTGTTGATCCTGTTTTCAATTTTAAGTGTGGGTGTGGCGATTGGGCAAGACCAAAACAGGGTGAAGCTTGATTCAATTCGACAGGCTATTTTGCTCAAGCAGCCCGATTCTTCCAGAATCAATTCTCTGATTTTATTGTCCGATGAATACAAAAATATCAATATGGATTCCAGTTTGATTTATGCCAATCGGGCATTGGAAAAATCAAAAAAGCTGGGATGGTTGCAAGGTGAATTCAGGTCCGTTTTCACAGTGGGAAACCTCCACCGGAGAAGAGGAAAATTTGAATGGGCGTTAACCAGTTTTAATTCACTTCTGAATTCTGGTTTGGAACATTCCGACAGCATTGCCATTGCCAATGCATATTCCGGACTTGCTACAACCTACCTCAACATGAATGCGAACGATAAAGCATTAAAGAATATCAATCTGGCCATTCCAATCTATGAAAGATTACAGGTTTTGGACCGGTTGCCCATTTGTTATAATATTATGGGTAATGTTTTAAACTCCCAAAAAAAGTATAATGATGCTATTTTGTGGTACCAGAAGACCTTAGCAGCCGCCCTAAGGGTAAATAACAAGACCATTATTGCCTACACCTATTCCAATTCAGGCATTGTTTATAATGAACTGAAGCAATATTCAAAGGCTCTGGAAAATATGTTTCTGGCTCTTAAGATGGAAAAGGAAACGGGAGATACCTATGGAGTTGCCACAGAGTATGCAAGCATTGGTGATGTTTTCCTGCAGTTGTATTTAAATTCTTCCGATGAAAAAACAGGAGTACGTTCTTTTCTCGACAGTGCCATTTTTTATACACTCCTCTCCATTAAACTCTGCAAAAAAATTGACGACCAGCCTGACCTTGTAAACGTTACTTTCAAATTGTCAAATTTATATAATTTGAAAAAAGAGTATAAAAAGGCACTGGAATTATACAAAGAAGCCCGGATTCTAGAGGACTCAATTTTTTCCCGGGAGAAACAAAATCAGATTCAAGAGGTAGAATTGAAGCAGGAAGCCAGACTTCAGGAAAAGGAGATAGAGATCCGAAACCTTCAGATTCTGAAAGAAAAAAGAGAAAAAATCTTCCTGATTTCGGTTTTGGTACTTTTGGGAATTGCAATTGCGGCGGTTTTCAAAACGCTCCAGAAACAAAAAAGGATTAATAGAACCCTGAAGGAAACACAGCAACAGTTAATTCAGCAAGAAAAACTGGCATCATTGGGTGAACTGACCGCAGGCATTGCTCATGAAATTCAGAATCCACTCAATTTTGTGAACAATTTTTCAGAAGTCAGTTCCGAGTTATTGGATGAAATGAATATTGAGTTAGAGAAAGGAGAAATTGAAGAAGCAAAAGCGATTGCAGCGGACGTAAAACAAAACCTGGAAAAAATACACCATCACGGCAAACGTGCCGATGCCATCGTAAAAGGAATGCTGCAACACAGCCGAAGCAGTTCCGGCCAAAAGGAACCCACAGATATTAATGCCCTTTGTGAT
>Ga0105046_10018555_pt1 | contig 10580 bp, 14 predicted proteins | sample MAT03_FD_78385 | JGI IMG/M metagenome (GOLD analysis project Ga0105046, IMG submission 78385) | Freshwater microbial communities from Lake Fryxell liftoff mats and glacier meltwater in Antarctica - MAT-03 (megahit assembly) | ecosystem: Environmental > Aquatic > Freshwater > Ice > Liftoff...
CAAGACGATCATCACGTCGTGCCGGCGAATACAAAGAGCGATACGCCACTCTCGACCGTTGCGAGTGCGTGAGAGGGCGAAGGGCGTCGCATGGCACATTTTTTCAAATACAAGTCTGTCGCTGACTTCGAAGCCGAGAACGCTCGGCTCGGCATTGACCTTCGTTTCTCGAACGACTTTGCCGTTTATGATCAACCAATCACGTTCGGACCATTGAAAGTCGGCAATCGCTGGTGTATTCACCCGATGGAAGGCTGTGACGGCAACTCCGATGGCTCTCCGGGCGAACTGACGTTTCGCCGCTATCACCGCTTCGGGGCCGGCGGCGCGAAACTCATCTGGGGCGAAGCCTGTGCCATCAACGAGGAAGCACGGGCCAATCCACGGCAGATCTTTCTCAATGAAGCCACGCGAGATGGCTTTGCCCGCATGGTCGCCGATTGCCGCCAGGCCCACCGCGATGCAAACGGTGATGATTCTGATCTCGCCATCGGCTTGCAACTCACGCATTCCGGTCGCTATTGCTATCGACGACCGGTTATCGCCACGCACGACCCTCTTCTTGATCCGCGAACAAAGGTGACGCCCGATGATCCGCTCATCAGCGACGACGAGCTTAAACGACTCGTGGATGACTACGTAACAACGGCCAAGCTAGCTCGGGCCGTCGGATTCGATTTCGTTGATGTGAAACAATGTCATCGCTATCTGCTGAACGAACTGCTCGGAGCACGCAATCGACCGGGCCCGTTCGGCGGAAGCTACGAAAATCGCACTCGACTCATGCGTGACATATTCCTCGGCATCAAGGCCGTCGTGCCCGATGTCGTTCTCGCCACGCGAACGAATGTCTACGACGGAATCCCGTTTCACAAAGGCGAGAATAATTCCGGCCAGCCCGATCCCTGGACCACGCCTCTCGCGAATGGCTGGGGGATGAACGAAAACGATCCTTTTACACCGGACCTGGCGGAGCCGATTCGCTGGATCGGCGACATGCGAACGCTCGGCGTATCGCTTGTGAATGTGACGATGGGAAACCCTTACGCCCAGCCGCATTTCGGCAGGCCGTTCGAGTATCCGCCGCCCGATGGCTACGAATCTCCCGAGCATCCGCTCATCGGCGCCGATCGTCATTTCAAGGCCACGGCGGAAATTCAACGTGCCTATCCCGACCTTGCTGTCGTCGGCACGGGCTACAGCTACTTCCAGGAATTCTTGCCGCACGTCGGGGCCGGCAACCTCCACGATGGCCGTGTGACTTTCGTCGGCGTCGGCCGCGCCTCGCTTGCCCAGCCCGATCTCGTTCAACAAATCCGCGACCACGACCGTCTCGATCGCAAACGTGTCTGCCGAACATTTAGTTACTGCACGGCCCTGATGCGCTCGAAAGACCACCCCTTGGGTCAGTATCCGACGGGATGTCCGCCGTTCGATAAAGAGGCGTATGGGGATGTGTGGAAGGAAGTGCAGCAGCTCGGTGAGCGCGACAGAACCGTTTAGCGTGCGAGCCGGCGGCTCGCGAAGTACGGTCCTCTTGTGATCGGAGCGACCTTTGCCGTATGATCATTTCAACCACGAGGAGATTTTCCCATGTCAGTCACGATCACCGATCAAGCCCTCCTCGCTCAACTCAGCGGGGATGACAACGTTCAGTTACAGGATCCCTCTGGCCGCGTAATCGGTACCTTCTTCCCCGAGGGCCTGGGTAAACTGCCCCCGGGTATAAAGTCGCCATTCACGGACGAGGAACTTGTCGAACTGAGAAAGCAAAGAACTGGGCGACCTCTGGCTGACATCCTTCGCGACCTGGAGGCGCGAGGATGAGGTATCAAATCACATGGGGTGTGCTGGCCGAACAAATGCTTGCCAGGATCTGGCTGGCGTCCAGGAATCGTGCCGCATTAACTCGCGCGGTTGCTTGGCTGGAAAAGCACCTGGCAACCCGACCCTTGGAACTGGGTGAATCGAGAGCATCATCGGTTCAACGCGTCGCCTTTTGGGCACCGATCGGAATCGAGTTCGAGATCATCCAGGATGACAATCGAGTTGTCGTTCAAGGTGTGTTCTCAATGGAATAAGTTCGTTATGACCTTCGTCAAGCCACACGTCTTTCACGTTCAATCTGCCGGTTGAGCCCAAGCATCAACTCTTTCCCAGCAGATGAAATAAATCGCCTTCGTTCGGTTCCGATTTCCTACTTCATGGCCGAAAGCAAATCTATTTCAGGCACACAATTGCCAAACGTTTACTAATATTCCGCAGAATCGGAATAACCGTAGATCCGCGCGCCCCATGCCATTGCCAACGACTGCTGCCGCCTCGACACTCTCGACTGTGACCGATAGCTCGTTGTTGCGTCGACTCTCGGCTGGCCACGAAACGGCTGCGGACCTTCTGTTTCGTCGCTATGCCCAGCGAATTCTGGCATTGGCCCGATCGCGATTGCCCAATCACGTTGTGGCGCGGGTCGATGCCGAGGATGTGATGCAGTCGGTCTTTCGTGCATTTTTCACGTATGCTCAGCAAGGCATGTAACACGTTCTCGACGGCGAAACGCTGTGGCAGTTGTTAGCCGTGGTCACCGTGAACAAGGTGCGTTCGCTGCATGCCTTTCACGGGGCAGCACGGCGCGATACGCGAGTGACTGAAACCTGGGCCAGCAACGATTTCGGTCCAACGACGGACGGCGCAGTGGATCTGATGGAAGTGGCGGTGCGTGACGTCCTGGAACGTCTGCCCAGGGCCGAACGTCGAGTCATTGATTTGCGGCTCGACGGGTATGAGGTGACCGAGATCGCCCAGCGCACCATGCGTTCGAAACGCTCAGTCGAACGCTTGTTGCAGCGGGCCCGGGAGCGCCTGAGTGAGTTGTTGGCGGTTGGAGATGAGCCAATGGAAACAGAAAATCGTGGCGGTTCGTGAGTGCTCACGCTGTTTAGCTCTGAGCCCGACCGTTGTGCCAGGAACCCCCGATGCTCGCTCTCGATTCCTCTGTTGTCGACGAACGGCTGCTTGCTTTCGAGCGTGCCATGGAATTTTCGTCGTCCGCGGACCTGGAAACGTTCTTGCCGCCGGTGGGCGATCCATCCCGCGAACACACGGTTTGCGAACTGGTTCGCGTCGATCTCGATCTACGCTGGTCGCGCGGGGAAAAGCCCAATCTCGATCACTACCTGCACCGTTTTCCGGAGTTGAAGGAACCTTCCGCGCTTGCGGCAGTCGCTTACGAAGACTATCGCCAACGGATCATGAGTGGCCAGGCTCCAGCCCGCGATGACTATGCCCGACGTTACCAGTTAAACGTATCCGACTGGCCCGGTCCCGAAGCGGCCACGGCACCGTTGGGGCCCAGGACGGAGGAAGCAAATTCGTCTCGACCTGCCTTACACGAACCGACATTGCGAGCGGATGTCCAGCCGCTAGCCGAAGTGGAACGCGAGTTCAATGACGTATCAGATGCAACTCGGCAAGCACTGAAGACAGCCAACACGCTGCCCGAGGTGGGCCAGACCCTTTTGGGATTTCGCTTGGCGGCGGGAACTGGGCCGAGGGGCGTTTGGCCTCGTCTATCTAGCCGAGCAGACAGAACTGTCACACCGCCCAGTGGCGCTCAAGCTGGCCACTGGGCCAGTCATGGAAAGCCAGGCGTTGGCACGTTTGCAACACACAAACATCGTGCCGGTGTACTCGACCCATCGCGGCCCGACGTTTCACGCATTGGTGATGCCTTTCTGTGGCGGCACGACGCTCTCGACTGTGTCACTCGAGCTTGCAGAGAGATCGGGGCCACTCACTGGGCGTGAGATTGCGGGCGCGATTCGTCGCCAGCAACCCGGTTTCGCCCCGATAACCGGGCCTTCCCCGTCCGGCCTGGCGTTTCTCGATTCATCGACGTATGTCGATGCGATCCTTTGGATTGGTGAGCGGCTGGCGGACGCCCTGGCTCACGCTCACGAACGGGGCATTCTGCATCGTGATGTCAAGCCCGCGAACATCTTGCTGGCTGACGATGGTCAGCCGATGTTGCTCGATTTCAACCTGGCCGTAAACTCGGCAGACGGTGAGGCCGATAAGACGAAGGTCGGTGGTACGCTGCCATACCTTGCCCCGGAATATTTGCACGCCCTAGGACTGGCATCCCTACCAGGCCCGTCCCTCAGGCGGACATCTATTCGTTGGGTGTCGTTCTCTATCAGCTTCTTTCAGGGCGATTGCCTTACCCAATGCGATTCGGGAAGACATCGGAAGTACTCTTGAGTATGAAAGCGGATCGAGTTGGTCCTCTCCCACGTTTGCGTGCCGAGTGCTGCAACGTGAGCCCGTCGCTAGAGGCAATCGTGCGAAAGTGCCTGGCCAGCAATCCAGCCGATCGTTACGCGACGGCGGCGGATCTGTGCGACGACTTAGCCAGGCAAAGGACCAATCAGCTCTCACGTCACGTGCGAGAGCCGTCACCGCGCGAACGGCTGACGAAGTTGGCCCGGCGGCATCCCAAGCTTTCGTCGCCGGCAGCGCTGGGTACCTATGCCGCGACTGTGTTGCTCGTGATCTCAGCCATTGTTGTGCAATCCTCGCTATCGGATCGCTCGGCACGGCAAGACGAGGAGCGCCTGGCGGCCTATCGCAAGTTCGAGGATTTCCTGGCCCTGTCCGAGGGCGTGAAACAAGCGGCCGGGTCGCCATCTGGCTCGGCGGATGTTCTTCGCCTGGGCAATGAGGCACTTGCGCGTTTTGACGGAGCGTCCTCCGATTGGGAAGGACGGCCGCAGGTGGAACGTCTTCCTGCTGCCGATCGAGTGCGACTGAAAGCGGAAATCGGGGAACTCGCCTTTTTAACCGCACGGGCTGCGGCGTTGAGCAAGCGGGACGCGGAATTGGCGGTACGCCTGAACGCCATCGCTGCCTCGTCGCTCGAAGGAGCGGATCGCACTGTAGTCACGGCTCAACTTGCCGACATACAGGGTCGTAATTTCGGCGAATTGCCAGCCATCGACGGTGGACGCGGGTCGTTCTTGCACGGGTGCGATCTGGCAGCCCGCGGTCGCCACGCCGATGCTCTGCCACTAGCCGACGCCGTGGTTGCCAAGAACCCGGACGACTTCGGCGGCTGGTTTCTGAAGGCTCGCTGCCACGACACTCTGGGGCAGTATCAAGATGCACGAGCCGCGTATGCCACCTGCGCCGCCTTGCGCCCGCTCTCGGCACGCACCTACACTGCCCGTGGCGAATTGGCATTTCGGCACGGACCTCGATCAGGCCCGGGCCGATCTCGACCGCGCCTTGCAAATGGAACCTAACAACTTCGACGCTCGGCTGAAACGTGCGTTGGTTCTGCGTCGGTTGGGCAAAGCGAAAGAGGCGCTGGCCGATCTCGATTTGCTGGTGGCCGACGAGCGCACACCAACGCGCGTCTACTTCGTGCGGGCCAGCGTGCGGACGGACCTTGGCGAGAAGGCTGGTGCTGCGGCCGATCGCACCGAAGGCCTGAAACGTGTCCCTCTCGATCCCGCGAGCTTCGTCACGCGTGGCCTGGCGCTTGCAAGCAAGGAACCGGAGCGAGCCCTGACCGATTTTCAGGCGGCTGAGACACTCGATCCGAATTATCCGGAAGCACTACTCAATCAGGCCTGGATCCTGGCAGAAAAACTCGATCGAACTTCAGATGCCTTGAAAGCAGTCGATCGCTTGCTCGCACTTTATCCGGATCATCAAAACGGTCGCGGCGGTCGGGCTGTGTATCTCGCCCGACTTGGCCGTGGAGACGAGGCGGTCGCGAAAGCTCGAAAGCTGCTCGACGCGACACCGCAAGCTTCTGCATACTATCAGGCGGCATGCGTCTTTGCACTGGTCGCCAAGACGAGCCCGAAACTGAAGGCCGAGGGTGTGCGTCTGCTGGCGTCATCGCTCCGCCACGGCTTCGGTTTCGATTACTTGCTCGCAGACCCGGATTTAGAGTCGTTGCAGGACGAGAAGGATTTTCGTGTCCTGGCCGAAGCCGTTCGCGTGATGAACAGGAACGAAAAGAGATAGCCGGAAATCCTGGCGGATGCCAGGGCCGGAATTGGTTTTGCTCTATACCTGCCAAAATACTTATGGCTCCTAGGCCAAAGGTTGTCCATGTTACGTCGAGCCCACCTTTCCGTGCAACAACTCGAGTCGCGAGATATCCCCGCCCAGTTTGGCATCCCGTGGGATAACGGGACGGCCATCACCGTCAGCTTCGCTCCCGACGGCACCAGTGTGGACCGCTCGGCCAGCAACTTGCATGAATTGATGGCTCAATCGGGTTTGGCCCCAGCAGTTTGGCAAAATGAGATTCTGCGCGCATTTCAAGCCTGGGCGAGTCAGGCCGACTTGAACATTGGCGTGGTACGCGATTCGGGTGCAAGCTTGGGCACGGCGGGAAAGCCGCAAGCAGATCCGCGTTTCGGCGACATCCGCATTTTCGCGGCTCCTCTAGCTCGTAGCGTGCTTGCCATCACGATACCTCCGGGCGATCTGTCCGGCACGCGAACCGGCGACATCATTCTCAACAGCAACTACAACTTCGGTGCCGGCTCTGGCCGCGATCTCTACACCGTGTTTTTGCAAGAAGCTGGCCACTCCCTCGGCATCGGCAACAGTGGCGAGCTTTCGTCGGCGATGTACGAGTTCTATCAGGGGACTCGTTCCGGACTGAGCAGTGCCGATGTCGCCCAGGTCCGCTCTCTATATGGCGCGCGTCCCGCTAATACGTGGGAACCGGATGGCGGCAACAATACGGCCGCGACGGCCACGAACTTGTTGGGCAATGGCACACTTGTCACATACGGCGATACGGCGATACGGCGAACGCCGGCGACGCCGACTGGTACATATTCATTGCTGTTACGAGTAGAACCACGACCATCACACTGCGAACCAACGGCACGAGCCTGTTAGCCGGCCGACTGGACGTGTTCGACGCGAACATGAATATGATCGGTCCGCGTAGCGCGAACGCGGCAGGCCAGGATCGAACGCTCGAAATCGCCGGATTGACAATCGGTGCGTCTTATTCAATACGAGTGCAAGCGGCGACTCGTACGGCTTTCTCGAATGGAAGCTATCTACTCCGCGTCGTCACGAATCCATTCGCGCCGGAGTCCGTGACGCTTGGCGGTGCGGCACCTGTTGATGACGCCGGCACGAACGAGAGTTTCTTGACTGCGACTCGTCTCGCCAGCCAGCCCGAACGCGTTGCCGATTACCGAGTGTTCGGCCAATTGCGAACCGGAGATCGAGATGTTTACACGGTTCGGGCACCGAACCCCGGTTTCAATCGTGCAAATGTATTAACTGCGACCATTCGGGGCTTTGCTACCGGCCTGGCACCGAAGATCGTGGTGACGAATTCACTAGGCCTGGAAGTTGCCTCAACCATAACGGCCGATGGCAACGGCCTCTATACCGTACGGGTGAGCAATGCTGTAGGCGGAGCAGATTACAATCTCATCATCGGGAGGTAAGCTGGCGGGAGCCTACGAACTACGGGCCGCGTTCCGATCCGTCGTGACGGCACCGCATACGGTCTCATCCGGCTTGTTGACCATCTTGAATTCGTCGGTCACAGGGACGTTGGAAGTAACGGGCAGCAATCAAATCTATTTCCGCTTATCCTCCGCACTGCTCCCCTTGATCGGACCATCGGTGACGGTACAGATCATTGATGCCTCGAATAATGTACGCCTTCAACTATTAGCTCGGGCCGGGGACCAAGTCGACGGTGTCGCACTGCTAGATACTGGAACGTATCGAGTACGCATTTTTGGTAACGGCTCGCTGTTGCCGTTCATCGCCTCCTCTTACACGCTCGAAACGGCCCTTCTCACCGATCCAGTAGGCGTTACACCTTCCGATCCGAACTCCGGTGACTCGCCCCCGCCGCCATCGAGCTACCAATATAAAAACTGTAAAGGCCAGATCGTTTACGGAGAACAGACGCCGACGAATAACTCGGGACTGTAGAGGCCCCGTTCAGCGTGCGATCCAACGACTCGAACGAAATTGAGGCCTGTCGCGCCCTTTCGTTCGAGCCGCTGGATCGTACGTTGACTTCTATGGGAGTTCATTCCATGAGAAGTTTGTTCGCATTGCTTGTTGCCATTCTCTCGGCCCCGGCCCAGGATACCGAATTGCCCACGCCCGTTCGTATCGAAACGGGCGTGAGCGGTCACATTCACCCGGCTCTCTGCATCTCGGCCAAGGGAACACTCGTTGCGGCCTACTGCAAGAGCGAGTACAAACCTTACCTCATCACGCGCTCGACCGATGGCGGCAAGACCTGGTCCAAGCCCATTCTCTCTCCTCACACGGAGAAAACGCAGGTCTATCCGGGTTCTCTGACTCCACTGGCCGACGGACGACTCGTGCATGCCTGGAACGTCTGGTTCTCGCCGGCCGAGAAGGTTCGCTCTCGCCATGTGGCCTACTCCATCAGCAGCGATGACGGCATCACTTGGAGCGAGCCAAAGAACCTCAACAAGAACAAAGATGAAAAGATCGAAAGCGTCGTGCGGCATCCGTTCGTTGAACTTTCGCGAACGGCCTGGCTCTTCCCGTTGATGGATCGCACGATTGTGTACAACCCGGAGACCGGCGAAGAACGTCCATTCGGCGACGATCGCAAGCATGGTCTGACGCCCATTGTTCGCACGGCGAAAGGAACGTTTATCAGCGGCAAAGGCCTGCGTTCGACCGACGACGGCAAGACCTGGGAAACGATCAAGCCTTTCCCGGACGTTTCTTCGCAAGGTTGGCGTCAACAGATGATCGCTCTCAAGAATGGCTGGCTGCTGGCATCGCAAACGCCCGGCCCCGGCGTAGGTGGCGAGAAGATCCTGTTCATCGTCTCCCGCGACGACGGCAAAACCTGGGACATGGAACACCCAGTGGAGTTCTACAACCCCGGCCGAGAGATCGGCGGTCGTGCTTGCCCCCGAACGGTAGAAATCGACGACAAAACCCTGGGCACCATTTTCTACGACACCGACGCCAAACAGGTCGGCGGGTCGGGGGTATTCTTTCGAGGGCTGCCGATCGCTCGATTGGGAGGGCGGTAGGCGGAAGTTGGAGAGGGACAGTGTAAGAAATGGGAGACATCGCAGAATAGACAGCTACTCGGGAAGCGCGTGCGGTTCCGGCGCGTCGGGATGGAGTGAATGATCCGTCGAAGTGAAGCTCGGGGCGACTCGAAAAGTACGATCATACTCGCAACGAATTGAACCTTGAGCTCGCGGCGTCAAAGGGCATAGAATCTCGATGGACTGCATACCTGCGTTGATGTGTGGGACAAGCCATGACAACGATTACGGGCCATTTCGATGGCAAAGTCATCGTTCTCGACAAACCGGTGAAACTGCCGGTCGGGAAGCCGTTGCGCATCCAGGTGGAGCTGGCCCAGCCGGTAAATGGAAAGAAGACCGGCAAACCCATCGAGATAATCGGTACGGGGCAATTTGCCTCCGGCATTCCCGATTTGGGGTCCAACAAGAAACACCTGGAAGGCTTGGGCAAGAAGTGAATTCGGTACTCTTGGATACGGGCTTTATCGTCGCCCGATTGGATCGGTCGGAAAAATACCTCTAACAATGCCTGCATGTGATCGATGCGTTGCTGGTGCCGCTGATCACATGTGAGGCGGTCATCGTGGAGAGTTGCCATTTGCTTCGTCACGTGGACGGTGCGAGGGACGCGATCCTAGAAAACGTGCAAAAAAGCATCTTCCAAGTTCCCTTCGCGCTTGCAGATCGAGCGGCAGAAGTTGCGCGGGTGATGAAGAAGTACGCCGACGTTCCGATGGACCTGGCGGACGCTTGCCTGGTCGATCTGGCGACGCAACTGGGAACCGCACGAATTCTCACGCTGGACAGCGACTTCACGATCTATCGCTGAGGCAGGAACCGGCCGTTCGAGTTGCTACTTGATATTTGAGGATGCGCGAACGATATATGGTGTCACGGTTGCCTCAGCGTGCGAGGCATGGCGTGAATGATCCGCCGCCGCGAAGCTTGAGGCGAGTCGAGAAGTACGATGTCCCCTTTTCTTGCCCGTACGTACTAATGACGTGACCCGGCTCGGAATTAGCAATTGGTTTCTCGGGTTCGCGACAAGTTCGATCCGCGAAGCCCTCCGGGCCTTGAAGCCCGTACAGGCAACATATTGAGTTCAGGCCAGTGCCCGCCCGTTCTCTCCCGCTACTCCAGCACCCAAATCCCCCACTCGGCGGGGTGCAGTTCGGCTTCGGTTGGGGTATCGCTCACCACGCTCGCCACCGGCCCCCTGTTGAACAAGTATGCTCGTCGCTCGGTCACAAGACCGGCTTCGTTGCCCCACAGCACGCCGATGTCGCCTCGAAGCCGCAGGCCACTCGCGGCGTCCTTTAGGTCGATCCGGTCGCAATTCAATCGAACCTCGATGACGTAACCGGTCTTCGTTTCCGTGACCGCCACTTGGACATCGGGGATCGGCGTGACCGACGCGAACGTGCGTGACTTCCCCGGCGATTCGAACTTCATGGCCTCCTCCGGTTTCGCTTCCGGTTTGACGGGCCGGTAGGC
>Ga0105046_10018556_pt1 | contig 10580 bp, 14 predicted proteins | sample MAT03_FD_78385 | JGI IMG/M metagenome (GOLD analysis project Ga0105046, IMG submission 78385) | Freshwater microbial communities from Lake Fryxell liftoff mats and glacier meltwater in Antarctica - MAT-03 (megahit assembly) | ecosystem: Environmental > Aquatic > Freshwater > Ice > Liftoff...
CGGCCCGGCAAAAGGGGGGAAGCCGAGCCGCCAGCCGTCACCCGCGCAAGTCGCCGATCGTGCCGCCCTTGCTGAGGCATTGGCTTGCCTTGAGGGCCATGAAGCCCTGGCCCTTGCACGCGTTATTGCCTTTGCATTCATGGGCCGTCGTCTTGCAGTCGGCGCTGCCCTTGCAACTGTTGACGCCGTAACAATGGACCGTGTCGGCGGGGGCGACTGCAGCGCCCTGGCTGCCGCTCGGCGGAGTCGCCGCCGAGGCAATCGAGGCCAGTGCGAAAAGAGCGGCCGCCGAGGTGAGGCGGACTCCGCTGTGAAGTTTGGTCATGCGATGATCTCCCGAATGTGTTGCACCAGACTGGCGTCCTGCATTCGCCGGGGCGCCGGTTATGGTTACACTCGTACCGTTGCCGGACGCTTTATTCGGAGCGGCTGTAACGATCCTGGGCGCGGCGGCGAAAGAAGGGGGGTCGATGGCTCGATCGTCGGGCCGCACCGTCGAGGAGAATATGATGTCCTACCTTTCGCACCGCCCGTTGCTGGCCGGCTTGCTTGCCGCCTCGGTCACCGCCGGCCTCGCCAGCGCGGCCTCGGCCCAGGCCAAGAAACCGGCCACCGAAAAATGCTTCGGGGTCGCCAAGGCGGGCAAGAATGATTGCGCCGCCGGGCCCGGCACCAGCTGCGCCGGGACCTCGACCAAGGACTATCAGGGCAATGCCTGGAAGCTGGTCAAGGCCGGAACCTGCCTGACGATCAAGACCCCCAAAGGCAATGGCTCGCTGAGCGCCAAGGCCTGATCACGTGACGCGGATCCTGGCCACTTACGACCGCGTCACCATGGCCTTGGCGGGCCGGGTGGGGGAAGGAATTGCCCTGCTTTCCCTGCGGGTCGTCTTCGCCGGCATTTTCTGGCGATCGGGCCGGACCAAGGTAGAAGACGGAAGCTGGATCACGATCAGCGACAACGCCAAATTCTTGTTCAGCGAAGAATATGCCGGCGTACCGTTGCCGCCAGAATTCGCCGCGGTGGCCGCGACGAGCGCCGAGCATCTGTTCCCGATCCTGTTGGTGATCGGGCTGGCAACCCGGTTTTCGGCGTTGGCGTTGTTGATAATGACTCTCGTCATCCAGATTTTCGTCTATCCCGATGCCTGGTGGCCGGTGCATTCGCTGTGGGTCGCCATGGCGCTGGTGCTGATCGCGCGCGGAGGAGGGCTGTTTTCAGTGGATCGGTGGCTGGCCCGAGGCAGGCGCCAATGAAGGCCGACGAGCCCGCAATGGCGCGGCTGATGGCGTTGGCCCAAGGCGGCGATCGGCAAGCCTATTCGGCCCTGCTCACCGCCTGCGCAGCCTGGCTGAAGCGCTATTTTTGTCGCCGCGTCGCACCGTCGAGCCTCGACGATTTGGTGCAGGAGACCCTGCTCGCACTGCATCGCAAGCTGTCGAGTTATGATCCAGCCCGGCCATTCTTGCCATGGCTGGCAGCGATCGCGCGCTATCGCTGGGTGGATTATCTGCGGCTGATTTATCGGGCCGATATGGTCGAGCTCGATCGTGACCTGCCCGATCACGGCGATCACGAACAGCTTGCTGCACGGCTCAGTCTTGAGCGATTGTTCGCCCATCTGCCTGCCGGGCAGGCCCAAGCGATCGAGCTGGTCAAGATTCATGGGTTGTCGATTGCCGAAGCCTCCAGTGCCTGCGGCCAGAGCGAGCCGCTGGTCAAAACCAATATCCATCGCGGTCTGAAAAAACTGGCGATGCTGATCGAAGAAGCGGAATGAACCATGCCGAGTGACCCCAATAATCTGATTGCCGCACTGGTCGACGACCTTCGGCCGGTGCGCGCCATGCGCGTGCGCGACGGCCTGGCCGTGGCAAGCGGCGCCGGGGCGATCACCGTCGCGCTGACCATCCTGTTGTTCGGCCTTCGCCACGATGTGGCCAATGGACAATTCCAACCGTTGTTCCTGTTCGCCAACGGCCTGTTCCTGATCGTCGGGCTGGCGACCGCGCTGGCCGCCGTCGGGATGGGCTTACCGCGCGTCGGCCACTCCAGTCAGGGCTGGAAATGGGTAGTGGCGATGGTCGGCCTGCTGCCGGCGAGCGCGTTGATCATGCTCGTGTCCGGCACCGAGCCGATGCCCCTGGCGCTGGTCACGAGCCACGAGGTAAAGTGCGTTGCGATGGGGCTGGCGCTCAGCCTGCTGACCGCCACCGCGTTGGTGTGGTGGCTTCGCCGCGGCGCCCCGACCTCGGCCGAGCGCGCGGGCCTGCTGGTCGGCCTGTCGTCGGGCAGCATCGGCATCTTTGCCTTCGCGCTCCATTGCCCGATCGACAGTTTCTACCATGTCGGCCTGTGGCATGTGCTGCCGGTGGTGATCGGCGCGCTGCTCGGCCGACTGGTCGTCCCGCGACTGATCAAGTGGTGAAGTTGCCCGTGTAACGAATAAAGTGCCGAGTCTGCGCTTTTCGCAAGGACGGTTTGCGCGCCCCTAGGCCTCCAGCTCGATGTCCCAGTAGAGATAATCGCGCCAGCTGCGGTGGAGATAGTTGGGCGGGAAGCTGCGGCCGTGGTCCTGCAGCTGCCAGCTGGTCGGGCGGATCGGATCGCGGTGGATGTGCATGCTCGCCTGGCGCGGGGTGCGGCCGCCTTTCTTGAGATTGCACGGGGCGCAGGCGGTGGCGACATTCTCCCACGTTGTCCGTCCCCCTTGGGCGCGGGGGACGACGTGGTCGAAGGTCAATTCGCGGTGGCTGCCGCAATAGACGCACAGGAAACGATCGCGCAGGAACAGGTTGAAGCGGGTGAAGGCGGGATATTCGTTGGGCCGGACGAACGAGCGCAGCGCGATCACCGAGGGCAATTTGAGCGTATGCGACGGGCTGTGCACCTCGCGGTCGTAATGGGCGACGACATCGACCCGCTCGAGGAACATCGCCTTGACCGCAGTCTGCCACGGCCACAGGCTGAGCGGATAATAACTCAGCGGCGTATAATCGGCGTTGAGCACCAACGCGGGGCAGCCGTCGGGATGTCGGATGAGATCGGATTGGTACACTTGGCGACGAGCCTTTCGATCGGTTGCCCGAACAGACTCCCCGGCCCCGTCGCACGCAAGGTGGAGAGGCCGTCGCAGGCCGCTTTCCTTGTGACCAGCCGGATGCCAAGCCAGCGTGACATTGTGATGAATCTTACATTGCGGCTGTGCGGTCAAGAGGCATGGTGGCCACAGTGACCATCGCGCGCTTCGCCCCCTCGCCGTCGGGGCGGCTGCATCTTGGCCATGCTTTTTCGGCGGTGGTCGGGCGCGGCGCGGGCCAGCGCTTTCGATTGCGGATCGAGGATCTCGACGCGGGGCGGTGCCGGCCGGAGCATGTCGCGGGGATATTTGAGGATTTGCGCTGGCTGGGGATACAATGGGACGGCGAGCCATTGGTCCAGTCGGCGCGGGTCGCGGCCTATGCGGCGGCGCTGGAGGAGCTTCGGGGGCGCGGGCTGGTCTATCCCTGTTTCTGCACGCGGGCCGATATCGCCGCCTCGCTGACCGCGCCGCACGGCGACGCCGGGGCGGGCTATCCCGGCACCTGTCGCGGCCTGCCCGACGATCCGGCACGGCGGGCGACGATCCCGCATAGCTGGCGGCTCGACAGCGCCAAGGCGGTGGCGATGGTCGGGATGCCGGCCTGGAGCGAACGCGACGGGGCGCACTTCACGGCCGATGCCGGCGACATCGGCGACGCGATCCTGGCGCGCAAGGATGCGCCCGCCGCTTACCACCTCGCCTGCGTGGTCGATGATGCGGCGAGCGGGGTGAATCTGGTGGTGCGCGGGGCGGATTTGCGGCCCTCGACCCCGGTGCAGCGGTTGCTGCAGATGCTGCTCGACCTCGATCAGCCGACCTATCTCCATCACCCGTTGGTGGCGCATGAGGTCGCGCATGAGGAGGGGCGGCGGCTGGCCAAGCGCGACCTGGCCCCGACGCTGGCTGCGATGCGTGAGGCGGGGGTCGACGGCGCCGCGCTCGCCAGCGATTTGGCGGCGGGTCGGCTGCCCCTAGGATTCCGCTTCATCAACGCCTAGATAGAGACGCATGAACATCCTGCTGATCATCGCCCTCGTGGTCGCCATGGGCGCGACCGCTTACGTCCTCGTGCGCGGGGTCATCGCCATGGCCTCGGGCAATGAACTGTCGGGCGAACGGCAACAGAATTACATGCAGAAACGCGTGCTGTTCCAGGGCATTGCGATCGTCATCGTGGTGATCATCCTGGCCGCCGCGGGCGGATCGCGGGGCTAACCGCCGCCGCTTCTCACCGATGGTCAAGCTCAACAAGATTTACACCCGCACCGGGGACGACGGATCGTCGGGGCTGGTCGACGGCAGCCGGGTCTCCAAGGCCGGGCTTCGGCTAACCGCGATCGGCGAGGTCGACGAGGCCAATAGCTGCATCGGCGTGGCGATCGCCGCGTTGGACGACCACGCCATCGTCGCCGATCGGCTGCGGCTGGTGCAGAACGAGATGTTCGACCTCGGCGCCGACCTTGCCACCCCCGACGGGATCGACGGCGCGCTCAGGATCACCCCGGACCAGGTCGAGCGGATCGAGGACGGGATCGACGTGATGAACGCCGAGCTGGCGCCGCTGACCAGCTTCATCCTGCCCGGCGGGTCGGTCGCGGTCGCTGCGCTTCATGTCGCGCGCGCGGTGGTGCGGCGGGCCGAGCGGGCGGCGGTGGCATTGGCCGCGGCCGAGCCGGTCAACCCGCACGCCATCGCCTACATCAACCGCTTGTCGGACCATCTGTTCGTCGCCGCGCGCGCGGTGGCGGCCGATGGCGAAGGCGGCGACGTGCTATGGCAACCGGGCGCAACGCGTTCCTAGCGATGACCGGCCTAGCGATGACCGGCCTAGCGATGACCGGCCTAGCGATGACGGGCAACCAAGCTGGCGCTGGCCGGTTATGCCCAGCAAGAGGGGATGATGGCGCGTTCCGATTCCAAGCAAAGTCTGGCCGATCCCGAGCATAGCCTGGCCGAGCAGCTTGCCGCGACCCGCGCGCTGACGCTGGCGCTGGCCGCGCAATTGTCCGACGCCGACGCCACCCTCCAGCCGCATCCCGACGCCAGCCCGGCGAAGTGGCACCTCGCGCACACGAATTGGTTCCTCGAGACGTTCGTGCTGCGCGACCATGTGCCGGGCTATGCGCTCCACGACGAGCGCTGGCCGTATCTGTTCAACAGTTATTACAACGGCGAAGGCGAGCGGCATGAGCGGTGCCGCCGCGGGATGATCAGCCGCCCGAGCCTCGACGACGTGCGCGACTGGCGGCGGGTGGTCGACGCGGCGCTGGCCGGGGCGATGCCCACGCTGCCGGAAGCGGCGCTGGCGCTGGTCGCAATCGGCATCGAGCACGAGCAGCAGCATCAGGAACTGTTGCTGACCGACATATTGGCGACCTTCGCCGAAAATCCGCTCGAGCCGGCCTATGGCGAGATCGGCCCCGCGCCGCGTTATTCGACCGAAGCCTTGTCGTGGCTTGCCGGGCGCGAGGGGATCGTCGAGATTGGCGCGAGCGGGCCGAGTTTCGCGTTCGATTGCGAGGCGCCGCGCCACCGCGCCCTGCTTCACCCCCACGCCATCGCCGACCGCTGCGTCACCAATGGCGAATGGCAGCAGTTCATCGACGACGGCGGCTATCGCGATCCGAAACTGTGGCTGAGCGACGGGTGGGACTGGGTGCAAGCAAACAATATCGAGCGGCCGCTTTACTGGAAGGACGACGGCAGCCACTTCACCCTCGCCGGGCGCCGCGCGATCGACCTCGCCGCGCCGGTCGGACAAGTCAGTTATTACGAGGCCGACGCCTTCGCCCGCTGGGCCGGGGCGCGATTGCCGACCGAATTCGAATGGGAGGCGATGTTCGTCGACGCCGACCCGCTCGGCGGGCACCAACTCGATGCGGCAGGCCCCGTCCTCCCCCGCCCCGGCGGCGGGCCGTTCGGCGATGTTTGGCAGTGGACGATGAGCGCTTACCTGCCCTATCCCGGCTTCATTCCCGAACAGGGGACGGTCGGCGAATATAATGGCAAGTTCATGTGCGGGCAGTTTGTCCTGAAGGGGGCATCCTGCGCCACGCCGAGGGGCCATAGCCGTGCCTCGTATCGCAATTTCTTCCCGCCGGCCGCGCGCTGGCAATTTAGCGGAGTGAGACTTGCCCGAGACGCTTGAAACCGATGCGCCACAAGAAGTCGCGGTCGACCCCGCCTTTCGCGCCGACGTGCTGCGCGGGCTGGCCGAGCCGACCCCGGCGATCCCCGCGCGCTGGCTGTACGATCGGCGCGGGTCCGAATTGTTCGACGAGATCACCAGGCTTCCGGCTTATTATCCGACCCGCACCGAAACCGCGCTGCTCGAGCAAGTGATGGTCGACCTGCCCGGCCATGTCGCGCGCGGCGGCGCGGTGATTGAATTCGGTGCTGGCGCGGCGACCAAGACGCCATTGCTGCTCGAGGCGATCCACCCCAAAGCCTATGTCCCGATCGACATTTCGGGCGAGTATCTGGAACAGAGCGCGGCGGTGGTCGATGCCGACCATGAGCGGATCGAGGTCCATCCGGTAATCGGCGACTTCACCAAGCCGGTCGAGCTTCCAGCCGACATCGACGGGCTCGAACGATTGGGATTCTTCCCCGGATCGACGATCGGCAATTTCGTGCCGAAGAGCGCGGCGGCGCTGCTCGGCCATTTCCGCGACATCCTCGGCACCGGGTCGAAACTGCTGATCGGGATGGACCGGATCAAACCGGTCGACCGGCTGGTCGCGGCCTATAACGACCCCGAAGGCGTGACGGCGCAGTTCAATCTCAACCTGCTCGAGCGAATCAACCGCGAGCTTGGTGCCGACATTCCGGTCGACGCCTTCGCCCATGAGGCGCGCTGGGCCGACATGCTGGGGCGGATCGAGATGCACCTGGTGGCCAAGCGCGATGTCGAATTCACCGTCGACGGCCAGCGCTTTGCCTTTGCCGAGGGCCAGTCGATCCACACCGAGAACAGCCACAAATATGGCCAGCGCGGGGCGCGGCTGCTGCTGCTCGCCGGCGGCTGGACCCCGCTGGCCGAATGGCTCGCGCCGCACGAGGCGTATGTGATCATCCTCGCCGAAGCGCATCCTGATCGGTTTGCGCCTTAGGGGCGCGGGCCGAGCGCTTCGCGCCCTGACCAACAGGCGGATTGCCCGCGTGCGGCGCGGCGGCTAGATGGCGGGGATGAACATCGTCCTCGCGCTTTTCCAGATCGCCATCATGCTGCTCAGCGTATTGTGGTGGATCATCATCGTCCAGGCGATCCTGAGCTGGCTGATCGCGTTCAACGTGCTCAATACCAGCAGCAACGGGGTGCGCGCGATCGTCCAGGCGCTCGACCGGCTGACCGCGCCGCTGTATCGCCCGATCCGGCGCTTCCTGCCCGACTTCGGCGGGATCGATTTCTCGCCGCTGGTGGTGCTGCTGCTGATCATGGTGGTGCAGAAACTGCTCGCCGGCGCGGCGATGGATATCGCCACCACCGCCGTATGACCGCACGCGTGATCGACGGCAAAGCCGCCGCCGCCGCGCTGCGCGTGCGGGTCGGCGCCGAGGTCATTGAATTTCGCGCCGCTTGCGGCCGCGCGCCGGGGCTGGCGGTAGTGCTGGTCGGCGACGATCCGGCGAGCGCGGTCTATGTCCGGTCCAAGGGCAAGGCGACCCGCGAGGCGGGGATGGAGAGTTTCGAGCATCGCTTGCCCGCGACCGCTGCCCAAGACGAATTGGTGGCGCTGGTCGAGCGGCTCAACGCCGACCCCGCGGTCGACGGCATCCTGGTCCAACTGCCGCTGCCGCCGCAGATCGACGAGCAGGCGATCATCACCCGGATCGACCCCGACAAGGATGTCGACGGCTTCAACCCGGTCAATGCCGGGCGGCTGGCGATCGGCCTGCCCGGCTTCGTCCCCTGCACGCCGCTCGGCTGCCTCAAATTGCTCCAGGCCGAGCTTGGCGATTTGTCGGGCAAACATGCGGTGGTGATCGGGCGGTCGAACATCGTCGGCAAGCCGATGGCGCTGTTATTGCTCTCGGCTAGCTGCACCGTGACCATCGCCCACAGCCGCACCCGCGACTTGCCCGAAGTGGTGCGCGGGGCGGATATCGTCGTCGCGGCGGTCGGGCGGCCGGGGATGGTCAAGGGCGAGTGGCTCAAACCCGGCGCGACGGTGATCGACGTCGGCATCAACCGCACCGAAGCGGGGCTGGTGGGCGATGTCGATTTCGCTTCGGCGAGCGCCGTCGCTGGCGCGATCACCCCGGTGCCGGGCGGAGTCGGGCCGATGACCATCGCCTGCCTGATCCGCAACACCCTCGTCTCCGCCGCGCGGCGCGAGGGTTTTGAAATGGAGAAGAGCCTGTGACCGAGCTGTTCACCACCGCCTTCGTCACCTTGCTGGTGATCATCGACCCGCCGGGCTGCGCGCCGATTTTCGCGTCGCTGACCAGCGGGGCCGACGCCGCGCATCGCCGGGCGATGGCGATTCGCTCGGTGGTGGTGGCGTGGTGCATCCTGCTATTTTTCGCCTTGCTTGGTGAGCCGTTGCTGCGGACGCTGGGGATCAGCCTCAGCGCCTTCCGCCTCGCCGGTGGGATCATGCTGTTCATGATCGCGCTCGACATGGTGTTCGAACGCCGCACCGAGCGCCGCGAGGAGCGCGCCGAGGAATTGAAGGGCACGCCGGAGGCCGACGACATCAGCGTCTTCCCGATGGCCATCCCGATGATCGCCGGGCCGGGATCGATCGCCACCATCATGCTGATGAGCGCGCGGGCCGAGGGCACGGTCGAGGGGTTGATCGTGCTGGGCGCGATGACTGCGGTAATCTTGCTGACCCTGCTCGCCTTGCTCGCCGCCGGGCCGCTGATGAGATTGATCGGCGTCAAGCTGGAGGCGATGATCACCCGCATCCTCGGCGTGATCCTGGCCGCGCTGGCCGCGCAATTCGTGCTCGACGGGCTCGAGCGGAGCCTTCCGGGCCTCGCTGGCTGAGAGAGGGGCTGGCTAGGGCTTCACCCGCCACAGCTTGAGCGGTGACTTGGGACCGAGATCGACCGGCTCAAGCCACGCCGGCACCTGGCCCCTGGCGAGCTGGGCGTAAAAGCCCCTGGGCGCTTCGGCAACGAACACCGTCGACTGGCTCATCATCGGGCAAGTCAGCAGATAATCGGCATGATATTTGGCGAGTATCGCGCGGGCATTGGCGGGCGTGCCGCGGAAGATCTTCATCGAATCGACGATCGCCTGCCCGTTGCGATGATAAGGACCGATGATCGCGCGGTGATGGGTGACGGTGATCAGCCGCGGCGACAGATCGGCGAAGGAGAAGATCGTCGCGGCCGGCAATTCGGCGACCGGGCGCATCGCCCACAGCGACGGACACGACGAATTGGCCTTGGCGATCATCCGGTCGCGGGGGGTGCTCGGCTTGGCCGGAGCGACATAATCGATGATCAACGGAAGCAGCGCGCCGAGCCCGGCGAGCACGGCAAGCGTTGTGCCCAGCACCCGCACCACGCTGCTCTTCGCGGCGAAGGCGAGCGGGGCGAGGACCGCGACCAAAGTCACCGCGCCGGGGATCGCCAGCACCTGCGCCGCGGGACCGGCGCGCACTTGCCAGAACAGCAGGCCGAGCGCCGCCACCGCCGGAAGCCCGGCGCCGAGCGTCCGGCGCAGCAAATCGGGATCACCCCGCCGCCGCCACGCCAGGACCGCCCAACCGAGCAATCCGGCGACCGGCAACGCGAGGATGATCGTCGCGGTGCGCCAGCCATGCTGATAGATTGGCCGCGCCTCGCGCACATGGCTGAGCCATAATTGGGTGACTTCGTCGCTGACCCCCTCGAGCCGCGACAGGCACTGCGGCCACGCCAGCGCATGGAAGGCGATCACCAACACCCCCGCCACCGCCGCGCCGACGAGCCGCGTCTGCCATTTCACCGGTGACCACCACGCCAGCCCGAGCATCAGCGCCCCGCCAAGCAAGGCGTCGGCCAGCCACACCGGCGACAGCGCATCGCACACCGGCAGGCGATTGGCATAGGAGGCGAAGATCAGGAAGCCGAGCGCGGTGCCCCCGGCGAGGCTCGCTGCATAGGTCGCGAGCCGCCGCCGCTCGCCCACCTCGGCGACCCAGAACAACACCATCGTCCCGCCGGCCAGCGCGATGTAGACCAACGCCTCCAGCCCGATGCTGAGCGACAAGGCGCCGGCGATCCCCAGCACCGCCCCGCCGCGTGCGCGTTTGGGGTCGGCGATCCCGGCGACGCCGAGCGCGAGGAAGGCGAGCTGCCAGCCGTGATGGTCGATCCGCGTCGGCACGAACTGGCCGGTCGCCGAGCCGGCGAAGAACAGGCAGATCACCGCCAGCGGCCACGCCGCGGGGTGGATCAGCCGACGAACGGTCAGCGACAGCGCCACGATCAGCAGCAGGAACGGAAGCAATGGCGCGGCCGCGATGGCGAATTGCTCGGCCTGCGGGCCGGTCAGGAACA
>Ga0105046_10018558_pt1 | contig 10580 bp, 8 predicted proteins | sample MAT03_FD_78385 | JGI IMG/M metagenome (GOLD analysis project Ga0105046, IMG submission 78385) | Freshwater microbial communities from Lake Fryxell liftoff mats and glacier meltwater in Antarctica - MAT-03 (megahit assembly) | ecosystem: Environmental > Aquatic > Freshwater > Ice > Liftoff...
AGACCAAGGGTCTTTTTTGATCGCCAGTTAAATTTCCGAACTCGATCCTGGGCTGAGGGGATATCTTCGATCCTCAAACCGGAAATTGGCCACATTCCATCCTTGAACGAATCGAGAGAGGGAAACGGGTGCCCTTGCGCCATGCTCTCCTTCGTAACGACTACCGCAGATACATCTGGCAGACCGTTCTCGATGCACATTGCCGCCGCCTCATCAAGGATTTTTCCGAGACCCCGACCAGTTTCGTTGGGCATCTCAAGTCGCTTTGCTAAATCCGAGTAGGTCAAAGCAGACTCACCATTTAGTATTGCCTTCGCAATGATACGAATGGTCTCGAACGCCCGCGTGCGCGTGAGGTCGGTGACGTTGCGGCGGCGCTTTGTCACTGATCCAGAAAACTCCGCAACTTCCGCGATCGGCTCGGATGCTTCAGCTTCCGCAGCGCCTTCGCCTCGATCTGGCGGATGCGTTCGCGGGTGACGCTGAACTGCTGCCCGACCTCCTCCAGCGTGTGGTCGGTGTTCATGCCGATGCCGAAGCGCATGCGCAGGACGCGTTCCTCGCGGGGGGTCAGGGAGGCGAGGACGCGGGTGGTGGTTTCCTTCAGGTTGCCCTGGATGGCGGATTCGAGCGGCAGGATGGCGTTCTTGTCCTCGATGAAGTCGCCGAGTTGCGAGTCTTCCTCGTCGCCGATGGGGGTTTCGAGCGAGATCGGCTCCTTGGCGATCTTCATCACCTTGCGGACCTTCTCCAGTGGCATCTGGAGCTTTTCGGCGAGTTCCTCGGGGGTGGGTTCGCGGCCGATCTCGTGGAGCATCTGGCGCCCGGTGCGGACGAGCTTGTTGATCGTCTCGATCATGTGGACCGGGATGCGGATGGTGCGGGCCTGATCGGCGATCGAGCGGGTGATCGCCTGGCGGATCCACCATGTGGCGTAGGTCGAGAACTTGTAGCCGCGGCGGTATTCGAACTTGTCGACCGCCTTCATCAGGCCGATGTTGCCTTCTTGGATCAGGTCGAGGAACTGCAGGCCGCGATTGGTGTATTTCTTGGCGATGGAGATGACGAGGCGCAGGTTCGCCTCGACCATTTCCTTCTTGGCCTGGCGGGCTTCCTTTTCGCCCTTCTGGACCTGGTTCACGATGCGGCGGAACTCGGAGATGTCGAGGCCGACGTACTGGCCGACCTCGGCCATCTGCCAGCGGACCTCCTCGGCCTTGTCGCGGTAGCGGCTGGTCAGCACGTCCCAGCCGCGGCCCTTGAGGCGGCCGACGCGGTCGAGCCAGCCGGGTTCGAGCTCGGCGCCGCGATATTCCTCGATGAATTCCTGGCGATTGATGCGGGCCTGGTCGGCGAGCTTGACGATGGCGCCGTCGAGCGTCATGATCTTGCGATTTATGCCGTAGATCTGGTCGACGAGTTGGTCGATGCGGTTGTTGTGCAGGTGCATCGAGTTGACGAGCTCGACGATCTCGCCGCGCAGCCGCTGGTACTCGCGCTCCTGGACCGAGGAGAACGTCTCGTCCTGGTTCAGCGTCGCCGACATTCGGCTGTCCTGCATCTCGGCGAGGCGGACGTAGTCGGAGGCGACGCGGTCGAGGGTTTCGAGCACCTGCGGCTTCAGCGCGGCTTCCATCGCGGCGAGCGACAGGTTGCCGGCTTCGTCCTCCTCTTCCTCGGGCTCCTCGCGCGTCGGGGGCTCGACGTCGGTGATGTCGAGATCGGGGTCGTCCTCGCCCATCGCGGGCGCGGGGCGCGGGGCGGCGGGAGCGGCGGCCGGCGCCTCGGACTCGGCGACGGTGACGACGCCCGCGAGCACGCTCTCGACCTCGTCAGTCTCCATCGTCTGGCCGAACGTGGTTTCGAGGTCGATGACGTCGCGCAGCATGATCTCCTCGTTCAGGAGTTCGTCGCGCCAGAGCGTGATCGCCTGGAAGGTCATCGGGCTTTCGCAGAGCCCGGCGATCATCGTGTTGCGCCCGGCCTCGATGCGTTTGGCGATGGCGATTTCGCCCTCGCGCGACAGCAGCTCGACCGATCCCATCTCGCGCAGGTACATCCGCACCGGATCGTCGGTGCGGTCGAGCGCCTCGCCGCCGACAGACGTCATCGTCAGCTCGCGCGAGCCTGATTCGCCTTCGCCGATTTCGGGCGTTTCGGTGCGCTCCTCTTCCTCGGCCTCATCGGATTCGATCACGTTGATGCCCATCTCGGACAGCATCGCCATGACATCCTCGATCTGCTCGGACGTCACCTGTTCGGGCGGCATGACCTCGTTGAGTTCGTCGTAAGTGATGTAGCCGCGGGATTTCGCGGTCGATATCATCTTCTTGACCGCGGCCTGACTCATGTCGAGCATCGGTCCCGAAGTCTCCTGGCCGTCTTCGGTCTTTTTCAGATCGGTGTCTTTAGTGGCCATGATGTACTCCAGCTGCGCCCCGGGCCGGGCCCAAGACTTTGGCGTTGCTGCGTTGTCGCCTACGAATCGGTGATTCGCAATCCGGGGATCAGCGTTTATCGATCTTCTTCCAGATTTGTGCGTCGATCAGGTTTTGCAAGTGCAGGCTGAGGACTGATTCGTCATTCGATTCGTTTTTCGATTCGATGAGGGGGCTGGCGTCGGCGGTTTGGCTCGCTTCGGCCGCGCGTTTCAGCCGCCAGGTCAGGCCCTCGTTGGCGTCGCCCTGCATGTTGTCACGTTCGGCGTCGCTGATCTCGAGGCTTCGGCCAACGGACGCCGCGTGGCGATCGAGCGCTTCGGCGATCGCACGCCTCGCCCGGTCCGGGTCGGCTGCCGCGCCAAGGTCCTTGCTGGCGCGAAGGTGGCCGATGGCCAGCAGACCGGGTCGCGGGTCGTCGCCCAGACGCGCGGCCACCCGCGTCGGCAAATCGGCGGCTCCCGGTTCGGGCGTGCTCAGCACCACGTCCCGGATCGCGGCGAGGTCCGGACACTGGAAGACGGCGCGCTCCAGCCGGTCCTCGAATTCGCTCAGCAGCGCCGGGTGATTGAGGCAGCCGAGCAGGATCGCGCTTTCCCTGACCCGCGCGGCGAGCGCCGCGGCGTCGGTGGCGTTGGCGACGAGCGTGGAGCGGGTCCGGGTGACGCGCGGCGGCTCGGCGTCGCGGTGTCCGGCGCGCCGGGATTTCCAGTCGGGTTTTCGCTCGAAGTTGCGGTCAAATCTGGGCGCACGGGTGGTGGCGGAGGCGGCGAAAAGCCGGGCCCTGATCTCCCTGTCGTAGTGCGCGCGGATGGCGGGGTCAGCGATGCGGGCGAGATGGGCGCGCAGGCGAGCGTCGCGTGCGGCGCGGCGCTCCGGGCTGTCGAGAGGCGCGCCTTCGGTCTCGCGCTCCCAGATCAGGTCGATCATCGGCCTCGACGTGGCGACGAGGGCTTCGAAAGCGGCGAGCCCGCCGGTGCGGATCACGTCGTCGGGGTCCTGCTTGCCGGGCATCAGCGCGAAGCGCAGGCCCTTGCCGGTGGCGATCAGCGGCAGGGCGAGATCGACGAGGCGACGGGCCGCGCCCGCGCCGGCGGCGTCGCCATCGAGCGCGATCACCGGTTCGGGCGCGATGCGCCACATCAGCGCGAGCTGGTCGGCGGTGACAGCGGTGCCGAGCGGGGCGACCACGTGTGGCAGGCCCGCCTGGGACAACGCGATGACGTCCATGTAGCCCTCGACCACCACCAGCGCGCCGGACTTGCCCGCAGCGGCGCGGGCGGCGGCGATATTATAAAGTGTCCGGCCCTTGTCAAAGAGCGCGGTTTCGGGGGAGTTGAGATACTTGGCGCGGGCGCCCTCGGCCATCGCGCGGCCGCCGAACGCGATGGCGCGGCCGCGGGCGTCGCGGATCGGGAACAGGATGCGGTCGCGAAAGCGGTCGAACGGCGCGCCGCCATCCTCGGGAATCACGCACAGCCCGGCGTCGACCATGCGCGCCGGAGCGACGCCCTTGACGCGCAGGTGTTCGAACAGCGTCGATCGGGCCGGGCCGGCGAAGCCGAGTTCGAACGCATCGCGCGTGGTTTGGGTCACCGCGCGGCGGTCGAGATAGGCGCGGGCCTCCGACGCTGCGGCGCCGTTCAGCTGCGCGCGGTAAAAGCGGACCGCGATCTCCATGATGTCCGCAAGGCCGGTAGCGACCGCGGCCCTGCTGGCGGCGGCGGGGTCGCGGGCGGGCATGGTCATGCCGGCGTCGCGCGCCAGCCGCTCGATCGCCTCGACGAAACCGAGGTTCTCGGTCTCGCGCACGAAGGTCACCAAGTCGCCCTTGGCGTGGCAGCCGAAACAATAGTAATAGCCCTTCGCGTCATCGACATGAAACGACGCGGATTTTTCCTGATGAAACGGGCAGGCGGCCCAGTAGTCGCCCTTGGACGGATTAGATTTCCGGCCGTCCCAGGCGACTTTTCGCCCAACGACCTGCGCCAGCGAAACGCGGGTGCGAAGCTCGTCGATAAAACCGGGGGGCAGGGTCATGGCGAACGGTATCGGTCGATATCGGCGCTGGCAAGGGCTCAGTCGCCGCTCGTGATCGCTGTGATGGCGACGTCGGCGAGTCCGGCGCCGGTGGCGGCGTCGAGGACGCGGATGCGTTCGGCTCCGGCGGCGTCGATCGTCACGATCGCCACCCAGCCGGTCCCCATGGTGACGGCGCGGGTTGTCTCGCCGGCCGGCAGCGCGATCGCGGCGGGGAGCGTCGGGCGCGCGGGCGCGCTGAGCGACGACAGGCGGATGACAAGGAGGACGACGATCGTTATGACCCCGACAATCAGCGTCGCCGTCAGGACCGTGACCAATTGGCGGAGGCGACGCAGCCGGGGCGGCTCGGGTATGTCGCCGCCATTGTCCGAGGTCATGCCGGTCATGTCGCAGCCTTTCCAGGTCGTTCGGGTCACGCTCGCGGCGGAGCCGGGCGTGCGTCTTGATAAGGCGCTGGCGGCTGCGGCGCCAGAAGGCCGAGGTCTGAGCCGGTCGCGGATCCAGGCGCTGATCGCGCAGGGTGCGGTGTCGCTGGTCGGCGGCGGTGCGTTGCTCGATCCGCGGCTGAAAGTCGCCGGCGGCGAGCAGGTGCAGGTGGTTTTTCCCCCGCCCGCGCCGGGACGGGCCGAGGCGGAGGACATTCCGCTGGTCGTGGTCTACGAGGACGCCGATCTGATCGTGATCGACAAGCCGCCGGGGCTGGTCGTGCATCCGGCGCCGGGGGCGGCGGACGGCACGCTCGTCAACGCGCTGCTGCATCATTGCGGCGCGAGCCTGTCCGGCGTCGGGGGCGAATTGCGACCGGGCATCGTCCACCGGATCGACAAGGACACGACGGGGCTGCTGGTGGCGGCCAAGAGCGACGCGGCGCATCAGGGGCTCGCGGCGCAGTTCGCGGCGCATGATCTCGAGCGGCGCTATCTGGCGGTGACATGGAGCGCGCCGGATGCGGCGGACCCGCGGTTGGCGGGTTTGCCGGGCGTGACCTGGGAAGCGGCCGGCGTGCTGCGGATCGAAAGGCGGATCGGGCGGCATCCGACCGACCGCAAGCGCATGGCGGTGGTGCCCTCGGGCGGCAAGACCGCGGTGACGCGCGCGCGGGTGATCGAGCGTTTCGGCGATGCGGCGCGGACGCGGGCAGCGCTCGTCGAGTGCTGGTTGGAGACCGGGCGGACCCATCAGATCCGCGTGCATCTGGCGCATGCCGGCCATCCGCTGGTCGGCGACTGGACGTACGGGCGGACGCGGTCGGGAACCGATCCCGCCCTTGCCGGGTTCCCTCGACAGGCGCTCCACGCGACCACGCTCGGGTTCGTGCATCCGGTCACCGGCCGGGCGATGCGCTTCGAGGCGCCGCCGCCGGACGACTTCACGGGATTGTTGACGGTCCTGCGACGCAACGATGATCCAGGGACGTTTCGCGATCCGTATCGTGTCCTATACTGAGCATTAAGGGTCGGCGGGATAACCTCCCGCCCGGAGGAGCAAATTGACCTACGCAAAACTTCCCGCGCCATCGCCCGAACAGGGGTTGTCGCGCTATCTTCAGGAAATACGCAAGTTTCCGATGCTGGAGCTCGGGCAGGAATACATGCTCGCAAAGGCCTGGGTCGATCACGGCGACAAGGACGCGGCCCACCAGCTTGTGACGTCGCATCTGCGGCTCGCTGCAAAGATCGCGATGGGGTATCGCGGCTACGGTCTGCCGACCGCGGAGGTGATCTCGGAGGCGAATGTCGGATTGATGCAGGCCGTCAAGCGGTTCGATCCGGAGCGGGGCTTCCGGCTCGCGACCTATGCGATGTGGTGGATCCGCGCGTCGATCCAGGAATACATTCTGCGCTCGTGGAGCCTGGTGAAGATGGGCACGACGGCGGCGCAGAAGAAGCTGTTCTTCAACCTGCGCAAGGCCAAGAACAAGATCGGCGCGATCGAGGAGGGCGAGTTGCGCCCCGAAAACGTCGCGCGCATCGCGCATGACCTGAGCGTCACCGAGACCGAGGTGATCTCGATGAACCGGCGGATGGCGGGCGGCGACGCGTCGCTGAACGCACAGGTGTCGGGCGACGGCGACGGCACGGCGGAATGGCAGGACTGGCTCGAGGACGAGGACGCCGATCAGGCGATGGCCTATGCCGAGCGCGACGAACTGGAGGGGCGGCGCGAGTTGCTGCTGGAGTCGATGGCGGCGCTGAACGAGCGCGAGCGGCATATCCTGACCGAGCGTCGGCTGAAGGACGAGCCAGTGACGCTCGAGGAACTGTCCAAGGAATACGCCGTCAGCCGCGAGCGCATCCGCCAGATCGAGGTGCGAGCGTTCGAGAAGCTGCAGAAGAAGATGCGCGAGCTCGCGGTCGAGCGCGGCATGGTGCAGGCGGTCAACTGACGGCCTTGTCGCCGCGTTTTTGGCCGGTGCGTCGTCGCGCCGCAGTAGCGACGCGGTTCCGCTGGCGCGGTCGTTCTCTTCTTCGACACATGACGGTGCTGCTCGAATGAGTTCAGCGATGCCGCCTGCGTCCGATGGCAGCCCCTACGGGAGTCGAACCCGTCTTTCCAGATTGAGAATCTGATGTCCTAACCGATAGACGAAGGGGCCGCGTCGGTCGAGGCGCTGAGATACACGACGCAAATGCTGGCGTCCACGGCAATCGCAGGCGCCTCCACTCGCGACTTTCAACTCGATGCGCACCGTCTCGCGACGACATGGCGGGGTCTGGCGGGCCCCAATCTCGCGGGTCTGATCTGGTACGCCCTACGGGAGTCGAACCCGTCTTTTCAGAATGAAAATCTGACGTCCTAACCGATAGACGAAGGGCGCGCACAACCGGGTCTTTAGCCGCCGGGGCGGCGCCATTCAAGCAGGTAATTCACGCCGCTGGACCGCGCGCGCGGTCAGCCGGGCCGGGCGGCATCTTCGATATGCAACTTGATGCGGCGCCGGCCGCCCCAGTCGTCGCATTCAAGCCGGCCCATGACGTGCAGCCTGCCGCCGGCTGCGCTGGTCAGGAGCGGACCGAGCGGGGATAAGGCGGCCCGAAAGGCGATCGCGTCGAGCCGACTGGCTCCGCCGTCGGTGAGGGTCAGCGCGAGATGGCTGGCGCCGACCTTGCGCAGGCCCGCGATCCGCGCGTCGGGGACGGCGATGAACGGGGCCGGGCTGCTGGCGCCGTAGGGGCCGGCGGCGGCGAGCGCTTCGGCGAGGGTTAGTGTGGCGGCCGCGGGCGCCACAAGTCCGGCGATGCGCAGCGTTCGCGGTTGGGGCGCGCCCGAGCCCTGTCGGGCAAGCAATTCGGCGAGGCGCGACATGGCCGAGGCGAGTTGGCCGCGCGAAAGGCTAAGGCCCGCCGCCATCCGGTGGCCGCCGCCCTTTTCGATCAGGCCCTCCGCCAGCAGGCGGGCGACCGCGGCGCCGAGATCCACGCCGGCGGTGGACCTTCCCGAGCCCTTGCCGGCGTCGCCGTCAAAACCGATCACGATTGCGGGGCGGCCGAACGCCTCTTTCAGCCGCGCCGCGACGATGCCGACGACGCCGGGGTGCCAGTCGTCGCCGGCGGCCCAGACCAGCGGCCCGTCGGCGCCGTTCGCATCCGCCTGCGCCATCGCGCGGTCGAGCACGCCGGCCTCGACGTTGCGTCGCTCGGCGTTCAGCCGGTGAAGGCGTTCGGCAAGTGCTGCGGCCTCGTGCGGGTTGGGTGTGGCGAGCAGGCGGGCGCCGAGATCGGCGACGCCTATGCGCCCGCCGGCGTTGATCCGCGGGCCGAGCGCGAAGCCGAGGCTGTGGACCGATGGCGCCGACGTCAGGCCCGCGACCTCGCCCAGCGCGGCGAGGCCCGGGCGCAGTCCACCCGCCATCACCGCGAGGCCCTGGCGGACGAAGGCGCGGTTCAGGCCAACCAGCGGGGCGACGTCGGCGACGGTCGCAAGCGCCACGAGGTCGAGGAGCGGCATCAGGTCCGGGCCGGGTCGACCGTCGGCGCGAAGCGCGCGGTTGATCGCGACGAGCAGCAGGAAAACCACGCCCGCGGCGCAGATATGGCCGAGCTTGCCGCTTTCGTCCTGGCGGTTCGGGTTCACCACGGCGACGGCGGCAGGCAGGGTTTCGGCGCCCTGATGGTGATCGAGCACGATCACATCGCAGCCCGCCGCGGCGATCGGGCCGTGGCTGAGCGTGCCGCAGTCGACGCAGACGATCAGATCGTGTCCGGCGCCGAGGGCGGCCATCGCCGGGTCGTTCGGGCCATAGCCCTCGTCGATGCGGTCGGGAACGTAGAGCGTCGCGGTCAGCCCGAGGCTGCGGAGCCAGATCAGCAGCAACGCCGCCGAGGCGCCGCCGTCGACGTCGTAGTCGGCGAAGATCGCGATGCGCTCGCGGCGACGGACCGCCTGAAGAACGCGAGCGGCGGCCGCGTCCATGTCGCGCAGCGACGACGGGTCGGGCATCAGATCGCGCAGGCTCGGGGCGAGATGGGCGCGCGCTTCCTCCGGCGCAACGCCGCGCCATGCGAGTATGCGGCCCACGGCGTCGGGGCAGCCGGTGGTCTGGACGATCGCCTGGCCCAGCCGATCCTCGGCGGGCGTCGGGCCTTCCCAGCGGCGGTCGGTCGCGGAGCGCTCCACCCCCAGGACGACTGGCCCGGGGACGACGGGCCGAAGCGCATCGAGCGCGCCGTCAGCCATCGCGGTGGTCGGGCAGGCCGTCGTTCCAGTCGTGCCGTGCGTCGGGCGGTGGGGGTTCGGGCGAACGGAAGAGCCCGAGAAGGGTCTGCATCCTCCGCACCCCCGCATAGAGACCGACGCCGGCAAAAGCGAGCCAGATGAGCAGGAACGGCGCCGCGCCAAAGTCGCCGGCGATCGCGGCGGCGCCGACCATCCAGAGCACGACGAGGATGCTCGCCGTCCAGAACGTCAGCCAGACCGCCATGAAGACGATCCCGCCTCGATTGGCGCGCGCGGCCATCAGCGGCGCTGCATCAGATGTTGCGCTGGCGGTAGAGGAGCCGGCGCAGCGAGCCGGTCTTGGAGCGCATCAGGATCGTCTCGGTCTCCAGCCATTCGCCGTCTCGCCGGGCGCCGCGCACCACCGAGCCGTCGGTGACGCCGGTGGCGGCGAAGATCACGTCCTGGGTCACCATCTCGTCGCGGGTGTAGATCTTGTCGAGATCGGTGATGCCGGCCTTGCCGGCGCGGTCGCGCTCGTCGTCGTTGCGAAACAGCAGGCGCCCCTGGATCTGGCCGCCCATGCATTTGAGCGCCGCCGCCGCCAGCACGCCCTCGGGGGCCCCGCCCGAGCCCATGTACATGTCGATGCCGGTCTTGGCCGCTTCGGCGCAGTGGATCACTCCGGCGACGTCGCCGTCGGTGATCAGGCGGATGCGTGCGCCGGTGGCGCGGATCTCGGCGATCACCGTCTCGTGGCGCGGGCGCTCCAGCACACAGACCATGATCCCGGTGGGGCCGCATCCCTTGGCCTTCGCGAGGGCGAGGATGCGCTCGGTCGGGGTCATGTCGAGATCGACGACGCCCTCGGGATAGCCCGGCCCGATGGCGAGTTTGTCCATGTAGACGTCCGGCGCGTGCAGCATCGAGCCGCGCGGACCCATGGCGATGACCGCGAGCGCGTTCGGCATGTCCTTGGCGGTGAGGGTGGTGCCCTCGAGCGGGTCGAGCGCGATATCGACGGCGGGGCCGTGGCCGGTGCCGACCTCCTCGCCGATATAAAGCATCGGGGCCTCGTCGCGCTCGCCTTCGCCGATGACGACGACGCCCCTGATGTCGAGAAGGTTGAGCTGGGTGCGCATCGCGTCCACCGCGGCCTGGTCCGCCGCCTTCTCGTCGCCCGAGCCGACCAGCTTGGCCGAGGCGATGGCCGCCGCCTCCGACACGCGGGCGAGCCCGAGCGACAGCATGCGGTCGGCGAAGATGGTGTCGGACTCGGACATGGGACCTCCGGTGCGGATCTTGTCCCGTTGTTCTAGGCGATGGGCCGGGGCGGGGGCAAGGCTGGACGAAGGGCTGCAGCACCTGTGTCGACGGTTCGCGCGGCGGCGCTTGGCTTATGAGCGACGCAAGGCGTCCGTGGTTTCAGCGACGCGCGCGGCA